>Ga0209067_10000569_pt1 | contig 23511 bp, 19 predicted proteins | sample ColStrG_CSR_2013_FD_187199 | JGI IMG/M metagenome (GOLD analysis project Ga0209067, IMG submission 187199) | Freshwater sediment microbial communities in response to fracking from Pennsylvania, USA - Cold Stream Run_MetaG_CSR_2013 (SPAdes)... | ecosystem: Environmental > Aquatic > Freshwater >...
TGCTGCGAAGTGATGTTGAGACCACTGAGGCCACCGCTCGTGAGGGTGCTCGTGGCCGTGGCGACGTCCTCACCGGCGAGGCTCGGCATCACCGTGAGGCCACTCGATCCCGACAGCGAGAAGTACACCACCGCGCCCACGATCAGCACCAGGGCCGCGATCCCGAGAAGCAGGTTGTTGTTGTTACGGCGCCGGCGCGGCCGCACGTCGGTGCGCGGGCCGGTGAGTACCGGCACCGCCTGCGTGCGCTCACCCACTGTCACGGGCTGGACCATCTGAGTCGAGTCGTTGCCGAAGAACGCGCCCGCCGCCCCGGCGGCGTGCACCGGCTGCCCGTCGACGAAACGCAGAAGGTCGGCGCGCAACTCCTCGCCGCTCGCGTAGCGCGCGTCGGGATTGCGGGCGAGCGACTTCATGACGATGGCCTCGAGGTCGCGCGGGACCGAGGGGTTGATCTGGGTGGGCGGCGTCACGACGCCGTGCACGTGCTGGGTCGACACCTCGAGCGGGGTGTCGCCCACGAAGGGGGGGCGTCCCACCAGCATCTCGTACATCACGACGCCCAGGGCGTACACGTCGCTGCGGCCATCGACCGCCGCCCCCTCGGCCTGCTCGGGCGAGAAGTACGTCGCGGTACCCATCACCAGGCCGTCCTCGGTGAGGTGGTCCTCGCTCGACATGGCTTGGGCGATGCCGAAGTCGGTCACCTTCACCTGGGCGTCGGCGGTGATCAAGATGTTGCCCGGCTTCACGTCGCGGTGCACCATGGCGTTACGGTGCGCGTAGTTGAGGGCGGCGGCCACCTGGGCGGCCAGTTGCGCCGTTCGCGAGGCGGTCAACGTCGATCCCCCGCGCAGGACCTCGGCGAGCGATCGTCCCTCCACCAGCTCCATGACGATGAAGTACGTCCCCTCGTCCTCGCCCCAGTCGAAGACCGGCACGATGTTGGGGTGCGAGAGCTTGGCGGCGGCTTGGGCCTCGCGCCGGAAGCGCTCGACGAACGCCGGGTCGGCGCTGAGTTCGGGGTAGAGGATCTTGAGCGCCACGGCCCGATTGAGCAAGAGATCCTGGGCGCGGTACACCATGGCCATGCCCCCGCGCGCGATGAGGTGAGTCACCTGATAACGATGAGAATAAAGGCGGGCGTCGGTGACGGGCTCCATACCCCTACTAGCCTACGCCCTGCGCCCGCGGTCTCATCGCGTTCTTACCTACGGGGCGCACGTGCTCGACGTGCCCGTCGAGGGCTGTCCCGCCTGGATCGCGAGCGCGCCCTCGATGAGGCACTTCACGATGGGTCCGGCCACGGTCGCTCCGTAGAAGGACTTGGGCTGGAACGGCACGACGACCGCGACGGCGACGGTCGGGTGCGATGCGGGCGCGAAGGCGATCATCCAGTCGTCGGTCTCGGTGTTGCCCCGGGTCTGCGCGGTACCAGTCTTGGCCGCCACCTCGTCCTGGGGCAGGAACCCGACGCCCGACGCGGTGCCGTAGGCGACGACGTTGCGCATCAGGGGCACGATGACGTTGGCCTGGGCGCTCGTGATGGGCTTCTTCCACACGCTGTCGGCGAACGTGGTCACCGTCGTGCCATCTGGTCCGACGATGGACGCCATCAGGTGCGGCGTCATGATCGTGCCACCGTTGGCGATGCCCGCCGCCACCAGGGCCTGCTGCAACGCGGTGGAGCGGACGTTGCCCTGGCCGATCGCCGAATAGGCCACGAAGGGGATGTTGTACTTGAGGCTGGCGGCGGAGGGGAAGAACGCCGTCGAGATGACCGGGCGATACGCCGGGAGGTCCAGGGGTGGGGTGGAGTTGTACCCGAAGGCGTTGGCCATGCGCGACAGGAACGAGGCGCCGAGGTCCAGACCCATCGACGCATACCCCGGGTCGCAGGAGTACGGCAACATCTCCTGCACGGTGCCGCCGCACGGCTGACCACCGTCGTTGTAGAGCTTCGACCCGGACGTGGGGGGCGTGATGTAAGCGACCCTCGGATACGACTTGGTCAGGAGCGCCGGGTCGTAGGCGGCCGCCGTCGCGGTGGTGATCACTTTAAAGGTGGATCCGGGCGGGAAGGTCTGCTGCGTCGCGAGCAGCCCCAGGGGCGGGAAGCCATTGGCGTCGTTCTTCGAGATCTTGTTGAAGTAGGCGAGGGCGCTCGCGTAGACCGGCGTGGCCAGCAACTCCGGCTCGTAGGTGGGGTTCGAGTACAGGCCCATGATGCTGCCGGTCTGGGGCTGGATGACGACCGCGGCGCCGTCACGACCCGCCAGCGCCCTTTGGGCGATGCGCTGCAGGGCCGGGTAGAGGGTGAGCTGCACGTTGTCGGCCGCCGAGGTGGGGGCCAACACCTGCTCGAGGCTCTGCGCCGGCTGCGCGTGCGCGGTCAGGTAACTGTTGTACTGCTCCTCGAGTCCCCACGTCGCGCCCAGCGCCGGGGCGACGAATCCGACGACGCCGGCGGTCAGGGCCCCGAGGGGGTACTCGCGTTGATACGTCCGCCCTCCGCTGCCGGTGGGCAGCGAATCGGCCAGGATCGTCCCGTCGGCCCCGATGATTTGCCCGCGCGGCTGCGACGACGACACCGAATTACCGATGGGGTTCGCCGGGGAGGCGACGAGCGCCGGGGCCCGGAAGAACTGGACGTAGGCCGCCTGCGCGGCGACCACGACGAAGAGCAGCAGGATGAACGACGCCATCATCGATAAGCGGCGCGACACGGCTAGCCCTTCACCGTCGTGGTGGTCGACCGCGTCGTGGTGGTGACGTGGGCGGGGGTCGTCGTAGTCGTCGTGGTGGGATTACCGGCGGCCTGGCTCGCCGTCCAGAGTCCGTGGAGGTAGTCGGCGTACGTGAGGGCCGACGTGACCGAGGGTTCCGCGATCGAGGCGCGCACCGAGATCTGCGCCGGCGTCTCCAGTTGCGACAACAGGACCTGGGTCCTCATCAAGAGTCGCGGCTGGTACCACAACACCCCGGCGGGCTGACCCTCGTAGACCCCGATGTACTTTCCGGCGGGGGCCAGGTAGTAGGTGGAGTACGCGTACCAGTGCAGGATGTAGAGCGCCGCCCCGGCCACGGCGACGAGGAGAAGCGCGGCGGCCCCCACGCGCCACCCCGATCGGCGGTGCGCCGCGGCGGGACGGCGAGTCGCGGCGGTGGCGGCGGCGACCAACGGCGGCGCGCTCGCCATCGTCGTATTGATGACGCGCGAGGGTTCGTGCGTCACCACGAACTCCAATAGGACCGCCGTGATGTTGTCGCGTCCCCCCGCCACCTTGGCCGCGGCGATGAGGTTCCCCACCGCGTCCTCGAGGGGTCCGGGAGCACTGGCGAGGGCCGCCAGGGTATCGGGGTCGAGTTCGTTGGAGAGACCGTCACTGCACAGCAGGATGCGGTCACCCGGCTGCACGTGCAGGCTCATCACGTCGATCTCAATGTCGTCGTCCACTCCCACGGCGCGCGTGAGTTGGTGGCGGCGCGGGTGCGTCAATGCCTCGTCGGGAGTGAGGCGTCCCATGCGGACCCACTCCTCGGCCACCGAATGGTCGGCGCTGAGCTGGCGCAATGCGCCGTCGCGCAATTGGTAGGCCCGTGAGTCACCCACGTGCAGCAGCGTGGGAGTCGTCACACCGGTGACGTCGTGGGTGAGACCGACCGCGATGACGGTCGTGCCCATGCCGAAACGATCCGGCGTGGCCCTCGCGTCGGCGAGAACCTCGTGATTGGCGTTCTCCACCGCGGCCAGGAGCCCCTCGATCGTCGGACGGGCCAGGAAGCCGTCGCGCACGGCGGCGACCGTCAGGGCCGACGCCACCTCACCGGCGGCGTGGCCGCCCATGCCGTCGGCGACGATGGCCAGGGAATCGTCAACGAACACGGCGTCCTGGTTCGTCTCGCGTACGACGCCGGTGTCCGTGGCGGCGGCGTAACGCCAACTCGTCAACGAACCACCTCGAACAAGACGCCGCCGACTTGGACGACGTCACCCTTCTCCAAGTGCGTGCGGCCGTGCACCAGACCCTGGTTGACGTACGTGCCGTTGGTCGAGCCGAGGTCCTCGACCGTCAAGTCACCCTCGTCCACCGCGAAGCGCGCGTGACGCGACGACAGGTACGTGTCAGCGATGGCCAGGTCGCACTCGGCGCTGCGCCCGATGACGAAGGCCGGCTCGACCGGTACGCGCTCACCGGCCCATTCCTCGGGCTCGATGAACTCGAGCGCCAGCGGCGCACGGCGCCGACGGCGCTCCTTGGTATTCGACTCCGGTGGTCGCGACTCGACGACCGCGACGCGCAGAACCCGGGCGAAGAACAAGATGGCGATGACCATAACCAAAATCTGGAGCGGACGAACCACCGCCGCGTAGTTCGTCGAGGCGCCCAGCACCATCACGCCAGCTCGATTCGAAAGTGCAGGGAACCCACCGCAATGTCGTCGCGCGGCGACAACGATACGGCGTCAATCCGGTGACCGTTGACGAAGGTGCCGTTGGTCGAACGCAGGTCACGCACCGCGACACCCTCAGCAGTCCGCCAGACTTCGGCGTGCTGACGTGACACGTTCGAATCATTGATCACGACACTCGCTTGGGGACTGCGACCGATGATCAGCGGGGTCTCGCCGATGGTGAAACTCCGACCATCACTCGCCAGAAGCCGTGGTTCACTGGTGCCACCCACGAAATCAGTCTCGACGGCCACGTCTCCCGCCTTGACGTCATCGTCGATGAAGACTTCGACCTCCACCGGGCCCACGAAGCTATATCCCTCGCTGAGGGCGTGTTGGCGAACGGTTTCACCGAGTTCGGCGATGAGGGCCTTTTGAAAGCCGTCGAAGCGCTCGGCGTCGGACGGACTCAACCACACCCGCACGACGTTGGGCGAAATGGGACCCTGCGACGAGAGTCGTCGCGTGAGGTCGATCTCACGCACGATGCGCGTGCCGATCTCGATCGGTTGCAGCGCGTTCTTGAACGGGCGCGACAACGTCCGCTCAAAGATGCGCTCTAGGGAGTTTTCGACTTTCTTGAGGACCATGACACGTATCACTGTACTGGTCGAACGCCCGAAAATTCGGGGCCCGAGCGGGCCCCCAAGCGAATGGACTAAGGTTGTCACCTCTAGGGCGAGTGGCGAAATGGCAGACGCGCAGGCTTCAGGTGCCTGTATTCGAAAGGATGTGCGGGTTCAAGTCCCGCCTCGCCCACCAACCGAGGTCCTGATGGACCCGACGTCGAGTGGTGCTACTCCAGCGTGAAGTGTGGGTTGTGAATGAAACCCACCACGTTGCCGTCCGGGGTTCGGACCGTGGCGGTGGTAATGCCATCGCCGACATCCGTGACGGGAGCGAGTTCAGCGGCACCGTGCTCGAGGGCCGCCCGAACAGCGGCGGCCACGTCATCCACACCCCAATAGACCTGCGCACCGTCAGTCCGATCGGCGTCGGGCAAGAGACCCAACTCGTAGCCACCGACGTGGAATCCCACGTAGAACGGTTCGTCGAAATACGGCGGCTCGCCGAGTAGTTCGGCCCACCATTTCTTGGCGGCGACCAGGTTGGCGGCGGGATAGATGACGGTGCGAAGTCCGTGCAGGGGAACGCTCACAACGTCCGGTCTATCAGGATTGTCATCACCTTGGACGCCAATGAGTCCGCGAGCCGTCACCCGACCCGACCCGCCCCGCGCCGAAGTCCCTGATACGCGGTAGTGATACCTCCGCTAGACGAGCGAGTTCGAGATAAGGCCGGCGACACCGCCGTCGGACAGCCGTGCAGTGGCGTTCACTATTTCGCCGTCCACGTCGGTAGCCACCGACCCGTCACCGTCGCGGTCAAGAGGCCGTCACCGCGGGGCCGCACCAAGGATGGTCATTCGCTCGCCCCTTACCGCCGTGCCCACTGTGACTCGCCCGTCCACGGACCGATTCGTTGAGAGACTCGTCACCGGAGAAGCCACTGCCTCGCACTCACTGGCCACCTGTTCAGTGGCGCGCTCACGTCGCGCGAGTGTCACGGAACCTCTCGGTCGCGAACGCTAACTAGAGGTGCTCGGCCAATGTCGCGAGCGCCGCGAGCTTCGACATCGGCACCTTCTTCGTGTCGACGAAGGCACCGAAGAAATGGTTCCCGACCACCGCAGTGATGCTCTGTCCGAAGAGACCACTCACGGTCATGCTGTAGTAGAACGCGGGCACGCCCAGACCCGTATAGGTCCTCACCTTCAACATATTGGCCGAGGTCGCTTTACTTCGCATCCACCGTTGCATCTGTGACAGGGTCAGTGGTTTCGAGAAGGTACCGTACGAGAGCTGGACGGCCTTCATCGACGCCGCCACGCTGGTCTGGGCACCGTAGGTGCAGGTCGACGTGGTCCAGGAGGTCTCGAAATCGGCCTTCGTCGCCTTGGTGACAAAGACGCTGAGCACCCCGTTAGGGACCGGGTGACCGACGACCGCCGATACCTGAGCGCCGGTGACGTTGTTGCAGATCGATGTCGTGACGTGCGAAGACGCTGAGCCGTGGCGCGCGTCGCTCGACTGGGATACGGCGAAGGACGTGCTCGGCGCGGCTAGCACCCCCGAAGCCAGTAGCGTCGTCGCCAGCCACCGACCGGGAATAAGTCTCACCACGACCCCCATTCGCGCATCCTTGGCGGAGGCGCCATCACAGCGACAAAGTAGCAGTCAGTCCTCGTGAGATCAACTATGTCGATTCTCGACAACTCGGTGAGCTCGTGGCGCCACGGTGAACATGGTGGTCGGGCCAGCGACGAGGCCGCGGGGCTACTGGGAGAAGATCGTCACGTTGTGGACGTGCGGCAAGATCTCCCAGCCAAGGACCACGCCGAGTCCGATCGACGCCAGCGTCGACCAGGCGCGCATCGCGCTCCCTCCGACGTGTCGGCGCGACCGCCGGACGAAGTCACGTGGCGCGTAGGTCACGGTGTCCTTGAGGTGCCCTAGCACGTGAATGGTCATGGCGAGGAACCATAAGAAGAACGACAGGTGGTGGAGCTGCGAGAGTTGCGGATGCCACGATCGCGGCGCCACGATCACGAGGCCCACGCCCGACGCCAACATCACCACCGTCAACGCCACCACGACCGGTCCCAACAACCGCAGCACGAGCGGCGGCGGACCCTTGCGACGATACGAGAAGGAGCCGCTGTAGTAGCGAAGGAACCGCCACGTCGTACTCGCGATCTTGAGCAGGATCGGTGGGATCACCACCACGCCGAGGAACACGTGTAGTCGCGTCTGCGCGTTGGCGACCGGGACGGTCAGTCCCACCAGGAAGAGGAGTCCGAGCAACGCCACCGCCACGACGGCGGTCAGGCGCTCGTTGCCCTCGACCCCGCCACTTCGTGCGGGCCGGTGCGATCGCCGGGTTCCAGGTTCGGTCATCTCGCTCACCCTTTCTTGATCACTTACGCGTTCGGGGCCACGTACCCGGCCAAGGGTGCCGAGCCCGCACCCGCGTCGGCGTTGAACTCGTCGCGCACGAACTCCACGCGGCTAAATCCCGTGTGGTTGCCGTCACCATTGATCGCGTTGGGCCCCCGGGCGCCCGGGGTGAAGCTCACGACGACCGCCACGTGCTGAGCGACGAGAGCCTTGGCGTTGAGTCCGTAGACGGCGACGTCGCCGGGCTGGGGCACGTAGCCCGAGGCCACCGGGTGCCAGGTGTGGTGGCGAACACCCCATTCGTAGAAACTCGCCGACGATGAGTTGAGGTCGCCGTTGATGAATTGGTACACGATCGGGACGCCCGCGAGTCGCCACGTCCACGCGGCGAAATCGGCGCACCACTGGGCGTCACGGTTCGAATTGCCACAGTCCGCCGTACCCGAATAGAAGTATCCGCTGAACCGATTGCAGTAGGTCGACGACGGATCCGTGGCGTACCCGAGTTGGCCCTGCGCCAGCGACACGATCTGGGCGCGCACCGCGGCGCTCGCCGTCGGAAATGCGCTCGCCACCGACGTCGGACTCGTGCTCACACCCAGGGGCGCGGCGGTCGGCGACGAACTGGGGAACGCGACGTAGGCACCGGCCACGAGAACGACGCCCAGGACGACGACGCCCGCGATCAGCCGACGTTGTCGGCGACGACGGCGACGGATATCGCGTCGGGCCGTCGATCGCGTCGGGCCGCGGGTGTTGGAGGTGGCGCCGGGGGAGGAGTCACGCATCAGGCGCCCAGGGATGTAGTCGTCACGAGGTTGTTCCTTCACCCGGCCCGACGGCGAGGGCGTCAAGTCACCCCAATGTAGGCGACCCCCGCCAAGGCAGGCTAAGGAGAAACTAAGGGGAATCTAAAAGCACCCTCTGGTCCCGGCCGACCCTCACCTCACGTCACGCGCCTCGACGTGGCCCGACAACGACGAAGCCCGCCACGTCGGTGGCGGGCTTCGTCGCGATTGGCCGGGATCAGCTGGCGACGAGGCCCTCCGACGCCACCGGGAGGTTCGACAGCGTTTCGACGTTCGTCAACGTCGCCCCCGAGATGGAGTACACGTCGATCGTTCCGGCACCACCGCTCTCGACGTAGAGGAACTTGCCGTCGGGCGAAGTCGTCGAGTCCGTCGTGCCCGCGTGAGCCGTCGCGGCCACCGCGTTCACCAGAACGGGGGTTGCGCCCACGCCTTCGCTGAAGGAGCTGACCGTGGCGCTGCCCGCGTTGTCACCGAAGAAGTACCCGCCCGCTGAGGAGATCCAGCACAGGGCGTGCGCCCCGTCGCCCACCGAACCAATCCAGCTCAGGGTTCCGTCTCCGTTGACCCGGTAGGTGGACACCGTCGAGTTCAGGGCCTCGACCGCCACCAGATTGCCCGCGCCATCGAAGTTGAAGGCGAAGGGGACCGGGGTGTGTGCCGCGGTGACGACGGGCGACGCGCCCAGGTCACCGTCACGAGCGACCGAGAACACTTCGAAGGAGTCCGTCGAGTGCTTGGTCGTCACGACCAGGTGGCTGCCGTCGGGGGTGTAGCCCACCTGGCCGGCGCCCTGCAGGAAGAATGGCGGAACGGTGTTGGTCAACCCCAGCGAGCGCGTCTGACCGGCGAGCGGGATCAGACGGTGGTCGTCGAGACGAAATTCACTCACCGCTCCCGTACCGCCGGAGTTCAGGACCGTCACCAGGTCACCGCGGGACGTCACCGAGTTGGGGAAGAGACCGCCACTGGCGATCTGCTGGCGCCAGACGAGTCGCGCGCCCTCCACCGAGAACAACGTGACGGTGTTGGAGCCCGGGTTGGTGGCCACGAGTTCGCGCCCCCCATCGATGAGCGCGAGACCGCCCTGGCTGGCCAAGGGGTCCGCACTGGCGCCGGTCGCGGTGGCGCCGAGTCCACCGGTCAGGTAGGTGTGCGCGTACGAGACGGTGCCGTCGGGGGCGCGAAGGTAACTGATCACACTGTTGCCCGACGCCGCGTCCGTCTCGGCGAAGAGTGCGTGACCCTCGTGATCACGGGGCGACGCCCCGGCGGCTCCGGCGGTCACGATGCCCAGTCCCACGCTGGCCACCAGCGAGGCGGCGGCGGCCGCACGAATAGTTGCAGTCCTCTTCATTTCAATCTCCTTTGATGTGGCAGAGTTGCCAGAGAGACAGTCCGTTCAGTCGAGTCGGCGTTACAACCGTGTCGCCGACGTGCTCGTCGTGGCGTGACGACAGAGCGCTCGCCGACGCATCGACCCATCGAGTGACGTCGCCGGTGGAGAGCGACCGATTGTTACAGTGTGTCGAACAGACTGGTTCTACTACCGATCGCTTCATCGCCTCGTCGCCCGAGACGACGCCCGAGACGACCGGTCCCCCAAAGAAGGTGACCACCGTGAATCGATTGGTTCAGAATCGCGAGTCGATGGAACCAGCTCCTCATCCTCGCCGCATCACCTGGCGAGGCGCGAGCGCTCTCGCGCTCGGGGGTTCGAACCAGTCGATCTTCCTCATCGGTGCGCTCCTCGCCTCCCAAGGCACGGCGGCGATCTCCCTCTTGGCGGTGGGCCTGGTCCTCGCCTACATGGCGACTCCTGGGTGGATCGAATTGTCGTGCATGTTCCCCAATCGCGTGGGAGGGATCGCCGCGACCTGTGCCGAGGCCTTCCGTCCCTACAACGCGGTGCTGGCCAATCTGACGGGCGTGTGCTACTGGTGGGGCTGGATCCCGACCTGCGGACTCACCGCCATCTTCTCGGCCGACGCGATCCACCAGTGGTACTTGCCGGCGGTCCCCGTCAAGCTCCTCGCCACCGTCCTCGTGCTGATCTTCACGGGGGTCAACATTTGCGGACTCAAGTGGGCGGTCCGCTTGGCGGTGCCGATTGCTTGTTTCGCCGGCCTCCTCGCCCTGGGTACGTCGCTCATACCAATCGTCGCCGGCAGCGTCGACTGGCACCGGGCCGCATCCTTCCGCTTGATCCGCCCCTTCGGTGGCTTCTCGGGTGGGCTCACCAGCGCGATGGCGGGTCTCTACCTCGTGGGGTTCGCCGCCCCCGCCTTCGAGGCGGCGGCCTGTCACGTCGGAGAGATGAGGAATCCCGCGCGCGACCAGCCGCGCGCGATGTGGGTCTCGGGCGCCGTCGCCAGCCTCTACTTCGTGGTGATGCCCGTCGTCTGGTTAGGCGTGTTCGGCTCGAGCGCCCTGCAGGGCAACCTGGCCTCGCTGCTCGGCCCCTCCTTCGCCCCGTTGCTCGGGAGTTTCGCCAAGGCTGCGGCGATATGGTTCATCGCCTTCAACATGTTCTCGGGTACCATCCAACCACTGTCGGGCACGTCGCGAACTCTCTCGCAGCTCTCGGAGGACGGCTTGCTGCCCCGCATCCTCGGCTATCGCCACCCGCGTACCGACGCGCCCGTCGTCGCCATCGCGGTCACCGCCGTGTTCTCCATCGCCTTCCTTTTGGCCGGCGACCCGACCTCGGTCATCGCCGCGACGAATCTGACCTACCTCATCGGTATCTCGCTGCCCAGCGTCGCGGTGTGGATCCTGCGCCGCGACGACCCCGATCGTGAGCGCAGTTACCGGGCCCACGATTGGAGTATCCGCCTCGGCCTCCTCGCCGCCGCGACGTGGTTGGTCGCGACCATCTTCGGCTTCGAACAGTTCGGGCTTCCCATCGTCATCTTCGGCATGGTGCTCGCCTACTCCGGCTCCTTGGCGTACTCGTGGCGCGTGCACTTCGATCGTCGCCACGCCGGCGTACGGGGACCACGGCGCTCCATCCACTTCAAGCTCACCGGTGCGCTCCTGGCGGTCTTGGGTCTCGACGGCCTGGGCTACTTCATCGCGGTCTCCAACGTGCGTAGTGGCGACCTGTCGCTCATCGCGTTGTTGAAGGACCTCTTCGTCACGGTGGGTCTCTTGACCATCGCGGTCGGCCTCGTCCTACCGGGAACGATCGCTCACACCGCCAACCAGGTCGCGACCGCCGCGACCCACATGTCCGACGGCGTGCTCAACGACCTCACCGAAGCCATCGAGGCCTTCTCGGCCGGTGAACTGGAGCGCGCCGACTTCGCCTTCACGACACAGCGCGTCGAGATTCGGTCACGTGACGAGTTCGCCGAGATGGGACGCTCCTTCAACGCGATGCAAGACAGCGTCATGAAGGTCAGCGCGGCCCTCTCGGTCGCGGTGGCCCAGGCGACGCGTCAGAAGGACGAACTCGAGAGGATCGTCGAGGAGCGCACGAGTGAGTTGAGCGCCGCCTACGAGCGTCTCAAGTACTCCCAGGAGCAGCGCTACGAGATCCTCGAACGACTCAAGATCTACACCGACGTCATGGGCGAACACTCGCTCGTGGCACCCGACATTCAGGCCATGGGTGCCACCATCGCCAGCGCCCTCGGTCCCGTGATGCGCGCCGACGTGGTGATGATCCAGTTGACCGACGGCGACGGTGAGCTCGAGGCGAGCGCGATCACCTGGCAACGCGACGTCGTCGCTCCCGGCGACGGCATGCTCGCGACCACGCCGGTGCGCGAAGAGTTTCTCGAGGTCCTCGCCCCCATCATCTCCGCGGGCGTGACGCGGGCGTTCCACGAGACCACCGGAACGGTGCGGTCGTTCTTGACGGGGGCCGAGAGCACGACCGACCCGGGATTCGATCTGATCGTCTGCCCCTTCTTCACCAACGAACGCGATTTGATCGGGGTCATCACCTTGGGGCGCGACGGCGCCTCCCAGCGCTGGGGCGATACGTCCATCGTTGAATTCGTGGCCGCGGACTTGGGCCGCAGCCTCATGAGCGCTCGCCTCATCCACGATCAACAACAACTGGTACACCAGCTCCAGGCGCTCGACCGCACGAAGGACGAAATGCTCTCGACGTTCTCGCACGAATTGCGCACCCCACTGGCCAGCATCGTGGCCTACGCCGAACTGCTGCGGGAGGATCCTGGCATGAACGCCCAGGACACCAAGATGCTCGGCATCATCGAGAAGAACGCCCACCGGCTCTCGGACCTGGTTGAGGACATCTTGACGTTGTCGCACTTCAGCAGCGACATCATGGCCTCCGACCTCGCGCCCGCCCTCCTCGATCCCATCATCAAATCCGTCACCGACGCCCTGGCGCCGTCCGTAGCCCAGCACGAGCTCACTCTCTCGTTCGTTCCGGGCGCCCCCGAGGGCGTGTTCTTCGCCGACGTCGCCCAGATCGAACGACTGGCCTTCAACCTCTTGACCAACGCCATCAAATTCACCCCGCCCGGTGGCACCATCCGGGTCACGACGTGGCTCGAGCGCGACGACGTCGTCCTCTCCGTCAGCGACACCGGCATGGGCATCGAAGCCGATGAGATCAATCAGGTCTTCGAACGCTTCTTCCGCGGGTCGAACGTCGTGGCGAACGCCGTGCCGGGGACCGGACTGGGACTCGCCATCGTTGACGTGATCGTGCGTCACCACGGCGGCCGAGTGGCCGCCACCGCCAATGAACCTCAGGGCACCATCTTCACGGTCCACCTGCCCCGGGCCGACGTGCGCGCGGGCGAATTCGTGACCAACTCGACGGGCCGTTCATGACCGACCAGTCGGCCCGCGTGCTGATCATCGAGGACGACGACGAGATCGCCGGGGCCATCGAGATCGTGGTGCAGCGCCACGGACACGTCGCGCGTCGCAGCGCCAATGGTCGCGACGGATTGCGGAGCTTCTTCGACGATCCCGTCGACTTGGTCGTCCTCGACGTCGGTCTGCCCCAGATGGACGGCTGGCAGGTCCTCGAGCGCATCCGCGAGCTCTCGGAGGTGCCCATCTTGATGCTCACCGCCCTCGACCGCGAGGGGGACAAGGTGCGTGGTCTCACCGGTGGCGCCGACGACTACCTCACCAAGCCCTTCGGCGTGCGAGAGCTCGGCGCGCGCATCGACTCGCTACTGCGTCGCAGTCGTCTCGCACCCTCGACCACGGTCGTGAGCACCGACGTCTATCAAGACGGTGACGTGGTGATCAAGTGGAGTGCCCGCGAGATCCTCGTGGCCGGGCAGGAGGTGTCGTTGACGCCACTGGAGTTCCAGATGCTCCAGACCTTCATCGAGCACGAGGGTCAGGCCCTCTCGGTGGCGCAGATCCTTCGTCTGGTCTGGGACGACCCCTACGGCATCGCCCCCGACCGGGTCAAATTCACGCTCCTTCGCCTGCGACGAAAGCTCGGCTGGACGACCCGGGAAGACAGTCACATCGAAGCGATCCGTGGCTACGGATATCGCTACCGCAAGGGGAAGTAGCCCCTCGCGGGAGGCCAAATTTCTAGTGATCCACTAGAGAGTGAAGAGTGGGATTGCAACCGAATTACAACCGTCCTGGTAATTAATTGACAACTGTCAACCTCCACACTGGTTAGGACCCAGAGGAGAGACACCATGTGCGGAATTGTTGGATACACCGGAGGGCGCCCCGCGCTCAACTTGTTGCTTGACGGACTCTCGCAGCTCGAATACCGCGGCTACGACTCGACGGGCCTGTGCCTGTCGGGCGACTTCGGCCTCCAGCGCGTGCGCGCCGCGGACAACCTGGCGGCCCTGCGCGCCGAGGTGGCCAAGGAGAACCTGCTCCCGGCCACCGCGGGCATCGGCCACACCCGTTGGGCGACGCACGGCGAAGTATCGGTCGCCAATACGCACCCCTTCCTCGGCTGCGCCGCCGGACCCTACGCGGTCGCCCTGAACGGCATCATCGAGAACTTCGCGTCACTTCGCCACGAGCTCGTCGCCGACGGCCACGTCTTCGAGTCCACCACCGACGCCGAGGTCATCGCCCACCTGCTCGAGGAGCAGAGCCACCTCGAACTCGACCGCGCGATGCTCCTCGTCGCACAGCGTCTCGAAGGCCACTTCGGTATCGTGGCGATCGATCGGCGCACGCCCCACGTGCTCGTGGGCACCCGCCGCCAGGTGCCCCTGGTGGTGGGCGTCGGCGACGACGAACACTTCTTGTGCTCCTCGATCGACGCGATGCTGATCAACACGAACCGCTTCGTCCTGCTCGAGGACGACGACGTCGTGCGACTCGACGGCGCCACCATCGTCGTGCGTCGGCCCGAGGGACTGACCGTCGAGCGCGAGACCATCGTGGTGGACCGACCCGCCGTACGCGTCAACCACCAGGGATACGACTCCTTCATGGCCAAGGAGATCGCCGAGCAGCCCACCTCCATCGCGAACACCCTGTTGGGACGCATCAACTCCGATCACATCAAGCTCTCGGAGTTACCCACGCCCAACGGCGTCGACTCCACCGAGTTCCTCGCCTCGCGCCACGAGTTCAACCGTCTCGTCATCGTGGGCTGCGGCACCGCGCTCCACGCCGGACGCGTCTCGCGACCGATGTTCGAGGGCTGGGCGCGCATCCACACCGAGGTGGCCTTCGCCAGCGAGTGGCGCCACGAGAAGCCCCTCCTCGACGAGCGCACCTTGGTGATCGCCATCTCACAATCTGGCGAGACCGCCGACACCCTCGAAGCGGTGCGATTGGCCAAGTCGCTCGGCGCCACCGTCATCGGTGTCTCCAACATGGCCGATTCGCAACTCACCCGCGAGGTGGACCACGCCGTCTTGACGCGCGCGGGTGTCGAAGTCAGTGTCGCCGCCACCAAGACCTTCACCGCGCAGGTCGTCATGCTCGCCATGATCGCCTTCTCCATGGCCACCACTCGCGGCACGCTCGAGACGAGTAACGCCGAGGAGATCCTGATGGAACTCGAGTTGCTGCCCGAGAAGCTCGAACTACAGCTCACGCGCACGACGGGGGTGAGTCAGATCGCCGAGCAGATCGCCGGTGCGCCTTTCGTCGTCTACCTCGGTCGCATCGCGGGGGTCCCCGTCGCGATGGAGGGTGCCCTCAAGCTGCGCGAGATCGCCTACATGCCCGCCGAGGTCCACCCCGCCGGTGAACTCAAACACGGTTCCATCGCGTTGATGGAACACGGCACCCCGGTAATCGCGGTCGTGACCGACGGCACCGAGCCCTCGCGCACCATGTCGAGCCTGCACGAGGTGCGCGCTCGCGGGGCCTTCGTCATCGCCATCGCCACTGAGGGCAACACGCAGATCGCCACGGTCGCCGACGAGATCATCTGGGTCCCCGCCACCCACCGCGACCTCGAGGCGGTGCTGAGCGTCATCCCGCTGCAGTTGCTGGCCCACGACGTCGCGGTCGCCCGCGGACTCAACGTCGACCAGCCCCGTAACCTGGCCAAGACAGTGACGGTCCAGTGATGGCCTTCCTCGAACCCTCGCGTTCGCCGTCGGAGACCCTGCACTTCGCACCGGGTCAGGTGCTCGTGGTTGACACTCGCTCGTCGGTGGCCACGATCGCCCGGCACCTCGAAAGCGTCTGCGGCAACGAGGTCACCGTCGTCGCCACGGCGAACGAGGCGCTGGCCGAGTTCGTGGGCCACCAGTGGGACCTGCTGCTCGTCGATCCGCGTCTCGAGCCCCAGCGCCTCCAGTCCCTCGTGCGCCACGCGCGCTCGCACACGCCCCAGATCGCCATCGCCTCGTTGGTGGAGAACCAGTACGTCGCCGATCGCGTGGCGGACGATCTGTTCATCCACTTGGTGAACCTCGACGGCACCGAGTTGGAGGTCTTGCTCCCCCTGTCGCGCCTGATCGACCGGGTGCACGCCGCACGCCACCGCACCGTCGAGCGAGTCCTCGCCATCGGCGCGCACCCCGACGACGTCGAGATCGGCGTCGGCGGATCGCTGCTGGCCCACAAGGCCGCGGGGCACGACATCAACATCTTGACGATGTCGCGCGGGGCGCGGGGCGGCGACACCGCCCGTCGCGAGGGAGAGTCGCGCGACGCGGCGGGAATCCTGGGTGCGCGCTTGTTCCTCGAGGACCTCGACGACACCGAGATCCCCGACGGTCTGCCCACCGTCCAGCTCATCGAGCGCGTGATCAAACTCGTGCGACCCACCACCATCTACACGCATTCCGTCAATGACACCCACCAGGACCACCGCGCGGTGCACCGGGCCACGCTCATCGCCGCGCGACGCGTGGACCGCGTCGCGTGCTACCAGTCGCCGTCGGCGACCATTGGCTTTCACCCCAACCGCTTCGTCCCCGTCGACGACTACGTCCACCAAAAGTTGCGCGCCATCGCCGCCTTCGCCTCGCAGACCGCCAAGTGCGACTACTTGCGACCCGACGCCCTCACCGCCACCACTCGCTACTGGGCGAGGTTCGCGGGCGGCGACCACGCCGAAGCCTTCGAAGTCGTGCGCGACGCCACCTCGTTCCACCCCCACCCCGCCATGCCCTTCACCCCCCACACCAACAACAAGGAAAGCGCTTATGTCACCCACTAACCCCCTGTCCACCGCCAAGGTCCTCGTCACCGGTGCCGGCGGACCCGCCGCGATCGCCGTGATCCGCTCCCTCGAGCAGGACCCCTCGGTCACCCTGGTGGCCGCGGACATGGACCCCTGGGCCTCGGGCCTCTACATGGTCGCCGCGGAGAACCGCTGCGTGGTTCCCGCCGGACTCGCCCCGGACTTCGTCGACGAGCTGCTCGCGATCTGCGTGCACAAGGACGTGAACATCCTCATCCCCACCGTCGACGCCGAATTGTTGCCCATCGCGCGGGCGGCGCACCGCTTCGCCGCGCAGGGTATCCAGATCCTGGGAGCCAGCGAGGAAACGCTGGAACGCACCCTCGACAAGTTCGCCCTGGCGATCGCCCTCGAACACGTGGTGCGCGTCCCGCGCACCGAGTTCCTGGGCCTGACCAACGCGACCACCTGGGACTACCCCGTGATCGTGAAGCCCCGTCAGGGGAGTGGATCGCGAGGCGTCGCCCAGATCAACTCCGACGAGGAGCTCCTCGCGTTACGTCTGGACCGAGACATGTTGATCCAGGAGTTCCTGCCGGGTGACGAATACTCCGTCGACGTCCTGGCGACGCGCGAGGCCCGGGTCGTCGCGAGCGTCCCGCGCATCCGCCAGCGCGTCGACTCCGGCGTGTCGGTCGCGGGCTACACCGTGCGCAACCCCGCCCTCGAGGACTTCGCTCGAACCGTCGTGGAGACCCTGGGTCTGCCCTTCGTGTCGAACGTCCAGATCCGCATCGACGCCGCGGGCGAGCCCGCCTTGCTGGAGGTCAATCCCCGCGTCCCGGGGTCGCTGGCCCTGACGGTCGCGGCCGGTGTCGACATGGCCCGCCTCGCGGTCGACAACCTGCGCGGCTTCGCTTCACCCTCGTACGTGGCGCACCGCGAGGTCGCCCTCGTGCGGTTCCTCGACGAGACAGTCGTGGAGATCAGCGACCTCGTCGAGGGCGCGATGCCCCTGAGCGTGGGTGCCGCGTGAGCACGGTCCGCTTCGATCAGGACTACCACGTCCACTCCACCTACTCCGACGACGCCCAGAGCACCCTCGAGGAGAACCTGCGCGAGGCCGAGTGGGCCGGGTTGCGCACCATCTGCATGGTCGACCACGTGCGGCGGGCCACGACCTACGTGCCCGATATGGTGGCGGCGGTGCGCGCACTGCGTCCGATGACCGGCATCGAGATCCTGTGCGGCGTCGAGACCAAGATCATGAACCGCGCCGGCGACCTCGACCTTCCCGCCCTGCTGAGCGTCGACCACGTGTTGATCGCCGACCATCAGTACCCCTCCGACGACGGTCCACTCGCACCGAGCGTCGTGCGGTCGGCCTTGGCGGCGGGCACGCTGAGCGCTCGTGAGGCCATCGAATGCATCGTCGACGCCTCGGTCGCGGCGATGTCCCGGGTGGAACGTCCGGTCATGGCCCACCCCTTCAGCCTGCTGCCCAAGATCGGGCTAGACGAGTCGTTCGTCACCGCCCGCCACCTGCAGCACTTCGCGCAGGCCGCCCGCCGCCACGGGGCCCTCGTCGAAGTCAACGAGAAGTGGAACTGCCCCGGACCGCGGCTGGTGAGCGAATTACTGCGCGCCGAGGTCCACCTCGTGGCGGGCAGCGACGCCCATCACTGCGAATCGGTCGGAAATTACCAGCGCGTGCGCGAGACCATCGCCGCAGTTGAGCATCGCCCGCCGTCAGAATTGGTGTTAACTGGCAGGTAATGAGGGCCTTGCTGCACGACCTGTCCTTGGGCGGCGAATGGCTGCTCGTGCTGGGCGTCCTCATTGGCGTCATCCCCCTCTTGGCGGCGTCCTACCAGTTCCTTCTGGTGGGTCTGCACTACCGGGTCAACCACTACGGCGAAGTGGCGGTGTTCTTGCCGCGCACCGCCATCTTGATTCCCGCGTGGAACGAGGAATTGGTCATCGCCGCGAGTATCGACCGACTGATGAAGCTGGACTACCCACGCGAACGCCTCAAGATCTGCGTGGTCGACGACGCCAGCACCGACTCGACCCCCGACGTGGTCAAGGCCAAGATGCTCGAGTACCCCGGCAACGTGGTGCACATGCGACGTGAGAAGGGTGGCCAGGGCAAGGCCCACACCCTGAACCACGGCCTCAAGCTCCTGCTGGCCGATGACTGGATGGAGGCGCTGCTGATCATGGACGCCGACGTCATCTACGAGGAGAAGTCCCTCCAAAAGATGACGCGACACCTGGCCGATCCCGACGTCGGCGCCGTGACCGCCTACATCAAGGAGGGCAGTCGCCCCGGCAACTACATGACCCGCTTCATCGGCTACGAGTACATCACCGCGCAGGCCGCGGCTCGACGTAGCCAGAACGTGCTCGGCGTGCTCGCCTGCCTGGCCGGTGGGGCCCAACTGCACTCGCGCGCCAACGTCGAGGCCATCGGCGGACAGATCGACACCTCGTCGCTGGCCGAGGACACCTTCACGACCTTCAAGACGCAGCTGGCGGGACGCAAAGTGGTCTTCGAGCCCCACGCGCTCGTGTTCGCCGAAGAACCCGGCTCGATCAACGCCCTGTGGAAACAACGTCTGCGCTGGGCCCGGGGCAACGTGCAGGTCACCTTGCAGTTCAAGCACCTGTGGTTCCGTCCCCACCGTGAGCATCGTCTGGGCAGCTTCTCCTTCGGGCTCTTCTGGTTCTGCCTGTTCTTGTTGCCCGTCGTCATGATCGTGGCCTCGAGCTGTCTGGTCACCCTGTTCTTCATCAACTTCCCACTGTCCTGGCAGATGTTCAACCTGCTGTGGATCATCAGCGGGCTGACCTACGTCTTCATCACCTCCTTCACCATCTTGATCGACCCCACCACGGGGACGCACGCGTGGAAGGAGGGGGTGATGTTCCCCGGGGCGGTGTCGCTCCTCATCATCCTCTACGCGTGCCTACCCCGGCCTGGTCGCTGGCTCATCCACCACGCTCCGACCTGGGTGGGCATCCACCTCACCTTCCTCGAGACCCGTAGTCTGATCCTGTTCGCCTACTTGTGGTTGGCCGCGTCGATGGCGGTGGCCTTCCTCGCCAAGGCGACCGAGGGCCGGCGCGTCGGCAAGTACCTCTCGCCCGCCCTGGTGTACCTCGTCGGGTACGGGCCGTTGCTGTGCGCGGTCACGTTCTCCTCCTACGTGAAAGAATTGCGAGGGGCGGAGATGAAATGGGACAAAACCGAAAAGACCGGAAAGGTCGGTCTGCCGACGTAGTTCCGGTCGCGCGGACCCAGGACGACGTGTCCGAGGAACTGGCCTACGAACGAGGCCTGGCTCGCAAGGCGCTCATCGTCGTCGCCCTGGTGATCGCCTTCATCATCGTGCGACAGCTCTACCTGCTCTGAGCCGCACCGTTCACGCGTTCCGCGAGTAAACTTGAAGTCGAAACCCGTTCGCAGCGTCCCTCACGGGTGCGCGGCGCGATCGTTCACTCGACGTTCCCTCGGCAAAGTTCTCGCGGCGTCGTTCGTTGTTGCCGCGAGGCAGCCCTGTTCTAGATAGGACTCCCCTTGACCACTTCTCTCGACCGCGCCAACTACCGGGTGACCTTCGGCGTCCTCGTCCTCGGGGTCTCGGCGTACGCCCTCCTGCAGTCCCTCGTCATCCCCGCCCTGACCACCATCCAATCGACGCTGCACGCCTCGCAGAACACCGTGACCTGGGTCGTGACGGCCTACCTGCTCTCGGCGTCCATCTTCACGCCCGTCATGGGACGCGTGGGTGACATCCTGGGTAAGGAGCACGTCATGGTGGCCACTCTGGTGGCGTTATCGGTGGGCTCGGTCATCGCGGCGGAGGCCCATTCGGTGAGCGTGCTCATCATCGGTCGAGCGGTGCAGGGAATCGGCGGCGGTGTCATCCCCCTCGCCTTTGGCATCATCCGCGACGAATTCCCGCGCGAGAAGCTCGCCTCGGCCATCGGCACCATTGCCGCCATGACCGCGGTCGGCGGTGGCGTGGGGCTGATCGTCGCGGGTCCCATCTTGACCCACCTGGGTCTGCACTGGTTGTTCTGGATCCCCTTCGTGATGACGACCGCCGCGGCCATCTTGACGTATTTCTTGGTTCCCGAGTCGCCCGAGCGCTCCCCGGGGCGCATCTCCTACAGCGCGGTGGTGTTGTTGTCGGCGTGGCTGGTGGCGCTGCTCCTCGCGGTCTCCGAGGCTCCCACCTGGGGCTGGTTCGCGACCAAGACCCTGGTCCTCGATGGACTGGGTCTCGTCCTGCTCGTGGGCTGGGTCCTGGTCGAACTGCGGGTGAGCGACCCGGTGGTCGATATGAAGATGATGCGCGTTCCCGCCGTGTGGACCAACAACCTGGTGGCGTTCCTCTTCGGTATCGGGATGTACTCGGTGTTCGCGTTCCTGCCCGAGTTCGTCCAGACCCCGCGTTCGAGTGGCTACGGTTTCTCCGCGTCCACGACGGCGTCGGGACTGTTCCTCATTCCCCTCTCCTTGGGGATGTTCTTCGTCGGTCTGTACTCGGGCAAGATCGCCGACCGCTTCGGATCGAAGGCGGCGGTCGTCGCCGGTTCGGCCGTCTCGGGGATCGGCTACGTGGTGTTGGCCCTGGCCCACGCGCACGCCTGGCAGATCTACGTCGCGAGTTCGCTCCTCGGCCTGGGTCTCGGCCTCGCCTTCTCGGCGATGTCGAACCTGATCGTGCGCGCCGTTCCCTCACACCAGACCGGAGTGGCCAGTGGTATGAACGCCAATATCCGCACCATCGGTGGCGCCGTGGGCGCTGGCGTCATGTCGAGCATTGTGACCTCGCACGTCACGATCTCGGGTCTGCCCGCGCAGTCGGGCTACACCGACGGGTTCCTCTTCCTCGCCGGTTGCACCGCGTTGGCGGTGGTGGCAGCGTTGCTCATTCCCACCTCGTCGCCGGACCACGCCGCGCACCTCAACCACGCCGAGTTGGCCATGGTCCCCGGCGGCACCCTGACCGAGGGTTAATCCCTCGCGCGCACGGTACGCAGCGCGTCACCGGCGCGCGCGTCGAGCCCGGCGGCGTTCACCACGGACGTCGCACCAAGCGCGGCGAGCAGCACGAAGGCGATCTGGTACGCCCGCGGCGAGGCCAACGAGCCCGAGTGCGTCCACGAAGTCCCGAGGCGCAGCGCCACCACGCCGGCCGAGGCGGCGAAGCCGGCCGCGACTTGCTGCACCGTCGCGGCGAGCGTCGTGGCGTGGGTCATGTGCTGCTCGTCGACGTCGCCGTAGACCAGGGTGAGGTAGCCCGAGTACCCCACCGAGCGGACCACCCCGTTGGCCCCACACAGCAACGCGATCACCACGACGGGCGTCGCGCGGGTGACGAGCGCGAAGCTCACCATCGAGACCGACACCAGGGCGGTCGAGGTCACGAGCACCCGGCGATAGCCCCAGCGATTCAGCAGTGGCGTGGTCGCCGGTTTGGCCGCGAGGTTACCCACGAAGACGAACAGCACCAGCGCTCCCGACCGCACGGGACTCCACGAGAAGCGGTCCTCGAACATCAGCGGCAGGACGAGCGGCACCGCGCCCACCGTCATCGTGAAGGGCACCAGGCCGCGCACGGACTGACGAAAGGTCGTCACCCGAAAGAGGGAGAGGTCGAGGAAGGGTTCTCGCCGGCGCCGCAGGTAGCCCACCGCCAGGGCCAGCGCGGCGCCAGCGACGGTGACGTCGAGGCCCACCCGCGCCCACGACGACGTGATCTCGCCGGCCACGAAGCCCGAATACACCAGTGCGCCGAGACTGATGCCCGTCAACACCAGTCCGCGCCAGTCCAGGGGCACCGCCGCCCGTGAACGCCGCGTCGACGGGCGCATGATGATGAGGCCCGCCACCAGGGCGCCCACCCCCAAGGGGACGTTGGGCAAGAACAGCCACGGCCACGATCCCCAGGTGACGATGAGTCCGCCCACCAGGGGAGCGAGCGCCGGCGCGAGCAGACTCGGCCACACGATGTAGGCCACCAGGCGCATGATGTCGGACTTCGTCGAGTGGGCCAGCACGATAATCCGACCGACCGGCACCATGAGCGCCGCACCCGCCCCTTGACAACATCGGGCCAGCACGAGTTCGGTCATGGTGCCGCTGAGGGCGCACAGCAGCGACGCGACGGTGAAGGTCGCGATCGCGGCGAGGAGGAGGGGTCGTTCACCCACCCGCGACATCAACCAGTGGCCGACGGGGATGACCACGGCGAAGGTGATCAGGTAGCTGGCGATCAGGAGACCGACGGCGGTCGACGAGACGTGCAACGCCGCGCGCAGTTGGGGGGCGGCCGTGGTGACGATGGTGCCGTCGAGATTCTCCATGAAGTAGCACGACGCCACCAACAGTGCGAGCCGGCGTCGATAGGGGTCGATCACGGGTCCGTCCGTTCCGGCGTCGCGGGACGCCACCCGAAAGTTACTCGTGATCGCTCGACACTAAGGTGGCACGCATCGCCGACAAGGTCACACGAAGGACGACGAGATGACGACAACCCCAGTCCCGACCGAGCGGGTCGGCTTCATCGGCCTGGGCACCATGGGGGGCGCGATGGCGCGCAACCTCGTGCGCGCCGGCTTCGACGTCACGGTGTGGAATCGCACCCCGGGGCGCGACACCGACGTCGTCGCGCTCGGCGCGCGCGGCGCGCGCACCCCCCGCGAG
>Ga0209067_10000571_pt1 | contig 23487 bp, 15 predicted proteins | sample ColStrG_CSR_2013_FD_187199 | JGI IMG/M metagenome (GOLD analysis project Ga0209067, IMG submission 187199) | Freshwater sediment microbial communities in response to fracking from Pennsylvania, USA - Cold Stream Run_MetaG_CSR_2013 (SPAdes)... | ecosystem: Environmental > Aquatic > Freshwater >...
GGTGGTCGTGCGGTCGCCATGGATGCCATTCCGAATGGTCTGGTCGGTGCGTTGACTGTCACCAAATCGAATCTGCCGGAGCAGGACGCCGAAGCGATTGGCGGCACGATTGACATTACGCCAAAAACAGCGCCGAGCAATGGCCGCTCATTCCTGGAAGGTCATATCGGCACAGGTTTTGAACCACTGCGCGGCACACCAATTACCGATCTGACCATTTCTGGCGGTGGACGTTTCGGTGCCGGCAATCAGACCGATTCGACTGTCAGTGCCTATCGCGACCGGCCGTTTTCTGTGGTGGCCACCGCGGCTTACTATGAAGACAAACGCGGCATTAACGACGTTGAGCCAGCATTCCTTGATGGCAATGGCTTCCCTTCGCCATCTCAGGCTCTGGGCGGTTGGGATCAGCGCTGGTACCAGTATCACCGCCAACGTCACGGACTGGGACTGGATCTGGGTTATCAGGCCGATGCTGACAACAGTTACTACATTCGCGGCTTCAACACCGGTTATACAGAAACCGTACATCGCCAGCGTCTGACGGTCACACCTGACGGCAATCCGGTCCAGACCGGCAACAGCTTTACTGACGGACTGAGCGCCAACGGCTTTGACAAGACACTGCGCGATGAAAAGGAAAAAATCGCCAACGACGTACTCATGCTCGGCGGTAAAAATAAATTCGCCGGCAGCGTGCTGGACTACCACGTCGGTTATACACGCGGCAGCTTCGACAAGCTGTATGACTACAATTCCGATTTCAATTTCACGCCCTCTGCCAGCGCCAACCCGACCATCAACTACAATTTGGGCGGCGTCGGTCAGACACCCGTGTTCACGGTCAGCAATGCGGATTATCTGAATCCGGCCAACTACAGTCTGGTCAAATTCACCAACTCGACTTCGACTATCCATGACGGTGAAAAATCCGCTGCGATCAATTACAAGACAGTGACCAACTGGCTGGGCGGCGAAGAAGAAGCTTTGAAAATCGGCGCTTCGGTGCGCGAGCGGACCCGCAATCTGGATAACCCGCAATATTCGCTGCCATCGAGCTTTCTGGGCTTGCCTTTGACCAGTGCCATTTCCGGTGACAACATCACGTTCTACCATGGTCAGTATCAGAATATGCCGCAGATTAATATTGGTCAGTTGCAGGGCCTGTATGGCGCGGACATGACACAAAGCGCCGGCAATTATCAGAACACGCAGCTGGCCTATGCCCGTGACAAGGAAAATGTCAGCGCTGCCTACGGTCAGTACGAATGGGAACGCGGTGATCTGGAAGTGCTGGGCGGACTGCGCGTCGAGCGCACTTCAGCCAGTTACAGCGGTATTGGTTCTGCAACCGATGCAAGTGGCAACGTCACCTATGCACCGGTTTCCGGCAGCAAAACCTACAATGATCCGTTCCCGTCCCTGCAGGCCCGCCTGAAAGAGGATGACAATACCCAGTTGCGCGCAGCATTTTCTTCCGCAATTGGTCGCCCGGGATTCAACCAGATCAGCCCGTCACTGCAAGTTGATACCGGTGCCAATACCGTATCGTCGGGCAATCCGAATCTGAAACCGATTACCTCGAATGCACTGGATCTGTCCTACGAACATTACCTGCCTGACGCCGGCATCATTTCGGTTGGTTTGTTCGATAAAGAAATCTCCAACTATATCGTGACCAATCAGACTACCTCGGTGTACCCGAACAATGGTCTGTTTGCCGGTCTGGTCGGTGCGGTGCATGTGAACACGTTCTCGAATGTCGACAAGTCGTACGCCCGTGGTCTGGAATTCAATTACGAACAGCGCTTCAACAAAGCGTTGCCTGGTGTCTGGGGCGGTCTGGGTGCAGGATTCAACTACACCTATGTCAATTCCAGCTTCACGATTCGTCCCGGCGAAAGAGCATTGCTGCCATCCACCTCGAAAAACAGTGCCAACGTGACCCTGTTCTACGAACGTGACGGTATCAACGTGCGTCTGGGTGGCTACTACGTTTCGACCGACCTGTGGGCAGTCGGTGGAAGTAAAGACACCGACATCTACAATACCGGTCGTTTTACGATGGATCTGGGCAGTTCCTACGCCATCAACTCCAACTGGAGTTTATATGGCAACGTCAAAAATCTGACCAACACGCCACTGGCTTTCTATGAAGGCTACAGCAATCGCGTTATCCAGCGCGAGTACTACGGTGTGACGGTTCAGGCGGGCGTGAACTTCAACTTCTGATAACAGGTACGGCACTGCGCCCGGACAGGAACCACCAGGTTCGTTTCCGGGCGTTTTCGTTAACGTCGCTGCGATGTAGAATCAATCTTGATGCGGGAGACGACAATCCGGCATGAAATTTTGATGAATTTTTCGGCAAACTAAGTCAAACCTAAGTAATTTGAAATAAGATCCTGACATCCCGAAAACGGATTAATACCTTCGGTGGGCTGCCAACGCCACTCCTTTCAATTTTTAACAATGGAAACGCTCATGAAAATCATGCCAAAACTCTCCCTGATGATGTTGGCCCTGTGCGGCTCGGCATTTGCTGCAGCACTGGATTACAAGCTGGTTGACACCATCAAAATTGGCGGTGCGGCCAAATGGGATTACATCTACATGGATAGCGACGCCCATCGTCTTTATGTCACGCACGGCACCCAGACCGATGTCGTCGATACCGCGACGGACAAAGTCATCGGCACCATCGCCGATACCCAGGGTGTGCATGGTGTAGCCATCGCCCGGGACCTGGGCGTCGGATTTACCAGTAATGGCGCAACCAACACCGTTGGTGTATTCGATCTGAACACGCTGAAGGTAACCGGCTCGATCAAAGTCGGCACCAAACCCGATGCCATTTTGTACATTTCGGCCACTCAAAAACTGCTGTCGTTCAACGGCAAATCCAATGACGTCAGCATCATCGACGCAAAAACCATGAAAGTACTGGCAACCGTGGCTGTGCACGGCAAACCTGAATTTGCCACAGTCGGCGCTGACGGTAACGCGTATTTCAATCTGGAAGACACAGCTCAGATCGCCTCGATCAACATGACCAGTTACAAAATGAGCAAACCGCTTTCGTTGAAACCGTGTGACGAACCAACCGGTCTGGCAATTGATGGCAAGCAGCGTCTGTATTCGGTCTGCGCCAATAATCTGATGATGGTGAGCAGCACCGATGGAAAAATAGTCGCGCAGGTTAAAATCGGCAGCGGCCCGGACGGTGTGGTCGTCATGGACGGTTATGCAATCAGCGCCAATGGCGGAGACGGCAATTTAACGGTAGTCGGTGAAGTTGACGGCAAATTCCAGCCGGTTGCAACCATCCCGACCCAGAGCGGCGCACGCACGATTGCTGCCGATCCGGCGACCCACCGACTGTATTTGCCGACTGCAGATTTTACCCCTTCAAAAGACGAAGAGAAGCGTCAGGGCATTGCCGATACGTTCCGGGTTCTGGTCATGCAAAAGCAGTAATCTGAACTGCGTCGGCTCACACTGTAACGTGTAACCCCGATCAATCGTGCTGCCCTTGGCGCAGCCGGTTGGTTCGGGTTCGCAAAAAACTTCAATAAAAATGATGGGTATTTCCAAAATCAATCTGGCTGTCCTGCTTGCCATTACTGCCATTAGTGCCGCTGCCGCAGATCTGTCTGGTGGCCCGGAGGGCTATGCGCTGGAGCGTACGGTGCTGTTTATGCGCCATGGCGTGCGCCCGCCCACCAAATCGGCGGCCGAACTGGCGCCACTGTCGGACCAGGCCTGGCCAAACGATCAGGCATGGGGTGCTGCTCCAGGTGAACTGACCCCGCACGGCGCGCAGGCAATTCGCAGTCTGGGCCGAGATTTGCGTCAGCATTACCTTCGGGCGGGCTTGCTCGCGCCAAACGGTGCAGATTCGGGGCAAATTGCAATCTGGGCCGATGGCGCCGATCAACGCACCCGTGAAACCGGGAAAGCGCTGGCCACAACGCTGACCAATGGCACCGGTCAGTCCGGCACGGTTGCATGGTCAACCGAAGTACTTGATCCGCTGTTTGACGGCTTGGCCGCCCATGTCTGCAAATTCAATCCGGAAGCGGCAAACGGAGCCGTTCTGGCACAAGGTGCGCTGGAGAACCGCGAAACTGCTGTGACGCTGGCCAAAATGCAGCGTGTCATGGCACCCGACGCCTGTACCGCAGTTTCCGTTCCGGGCGCAGGATCTTGCCTGGCCGGTCCGAGTCAGATCAAGGTCACGGAACACGACGTGAAAATTGCCGGTCCGCTGGCCATCGCCTCCACCGCTTCCGAAGTGTTCCTGCTCGAATATGAGAATGGCCTGCCGATGGCACAGGTGGGTTTTGGCAGAGTCGATGCCGGTACTATTGCGCAGCTTTTGTCGATCCATGAACACACATCTGATCTGATTCGCCGCACACCCTATATTGCCACGCGACGTGCCTATGCGCTGGTGCAATTCATTCTGGCCGCGCTGTCGAACCAACATATCAACGAAAATACCGGCACCGCCGCACCGGCAATCCGGCCGCAGCAGCGATTGATTGTACTGGTCGGGCACGATACCAATTTATCCAATCTGGCCGGTGTTTTCGGACTGAACTGGCAACTGCCTGAGCAACCGGACAGCACTGCACCGGGTACCACGCTGGCCTTTGAACGCTGGAAAAACAGCAAGACTGGAAAAGTGATTCTGCAAATGCGCCTGTTTTACCAAAGCATGGAACAGGTTCGCACATTATCGGACACGCCGGCGCGCCAAATATCCATCCGACCGGCAGCGTGTCAACAGACTGCCAACTGTGAACTGGACGCGGTAGTAACGCAGGTCGAATCAATTCTTCCCAAGGACTGTTCCTGACCATGAAAATTTTGCTGGTGGAAGACGACAGAATGATCGGTGAAGCGCTGCAGTATTCACTGAACAAGATGCACTTCGCGGTGGACTGGGTCAAAGACGGCGACGGTGCGCTGCTGTCTGCGCGGAATCAGCACTATGACGTCATACTGCTCGATCTGGGTTTGCCAAAAACGGATGGCATGGAAGTCTTGAGAACGCTGCGCAAAGTCGGCAATACCACACCCATTCTGGTGGTATCGGCCCGCGATGCCGTGGCAACACGCATTGCCGCACTCGATCTGGGTGCAGATGATTATGTACTCAAGCCATTCGAAATCGACGAACTGGCGGCCAGAATCAGAGCGGTGGTCAGACGCAAAAGCGGGCATGCGAATTCCGTGCTGGAAAACGGCAATCTGAGCTTGAATCTGTCGACCCGGGAAGCCACAGTCGACGGCACCGCGATACGCCTGTCGGCACGGGAGTATGCGCTGCTGGAAGCGTTACTGATACGGCCAGGCGCGATTCTGTCGCGGCAGGATCTGGAAGACCGCATCTACCAATGGGAACAGGAAGTGGAAAGCAACGCCATCGAATTCCTGATCCATGGCCTGCGCAAAAAAATTGGCGCGCAATCGATTAAAAATGTCCGCGGGTTGGGGTGGATGGTGACCAGACAATGCTGAATTCACTGAAGTTCAAGCTGGCGCTGGTAATGTCGGTGACCATGCTGGTCGCCGCCATTCTGATTGGCGCGGTCGGTTACCAGTCCACTATGCATGACGTGCACAAATTGCAGGATGATCACCTGCGCACGATTGCCGCGGTCATTGATACCGGCCGCTTTACGATGAATCAGGCCGACGCTCTGGAATCGGCCGACCTGGAAGATCCGGATGGACACGTCCTGATCCAGCTGGTCGACACGGGACCCCAGCCAACTTCGGTGCAAAGCCGCAATGCGGTGCGCTTCCCGGATAATCTGGTTGACGGCATTCAAACCGTTCAGGTCGGACAAACTGAGTGGCGTGCCTTTGTCAAACCCTGGCCAACCGGCGGCAAACTGGTGGTCGCGCAAATGACCGAAGTCCGCGATGAAATTGCGCGGCATGTCGGACAAAGGACGGAAGTAAGAATTTTGGTGATCATTCCCCTGTTGATTATTTTACTCACGCTGATGCTCAACTGGATGCTCAGGCCGTTGACGCGACTGGCCGCCGAACTGAATGCGCGTCAGGCAGAAGATATCCACCCGATCTCGGATGCCGGTCTGCCTTCCGAGTTGCTGCCATTTATTTCTTCCGCAAATACGGTGCTGCACAGAATCGCCAACGTGCTGGAGCAGCAGCGCCGCTTCGTTGCCGACGCGGCGCATGAACTGCGCTCGCCCCTGACCGCACTGACTTTGCAGACCAAAAATTTGACATTGCAGGACATGCCAGACGAAGCCCGGACCAGACTGGGTGAATTTGGTCATGGTTTGAAGCGCGCCAATGATCTGGTCGACCAACTGCTGACGATGGCACGCGCCCAGCTGGCCGGTCCCAGAAATGAGCAGGAAGTGAAACTCGACAACGTGGTGCGCACGGTGTTTGAAGAGCTGATGCCGTATGCTGACCTGAAAAATATTCATCTGGGATACCTGCAAAACCAGAATACGCTGGCCGCCACGTCCGCTGCCACTGAACTTGATTGGGTGACCATCATCAGAAACCTGGTTGACAATGCGATCCGCTACAGTGAGCCGGGAGGCAATGTCGACGTGGCAATTCATTCGGACGATACCCTGATTGTTATTGAAGTGCAGGACAGCGGACCCGGCATAGTTCTGGAAGAACGCGAACGGGTTTTTGATCCGTTTTACCGGATTTTGGGAACCGGACAATCCGGCTCCGGCCTGGGACTGTCAATCGTCAAGAGTATCGTCGTCACGCTGCATGGTGAGATAACGATCGGTTTTGCAGATCAGACTGCCCGGCGTGGTACTGTGGTCACAGTGCGTATTCCGCAAATGCGGATATAAGCCAGCCAGCGGCCTTGCACAGCTGGTTGTCGTTATACTTGTTGTGCTTTTGCCCAGTTTGAGATGATTATGGTGTTGCATCACCATTTTTAATATAGTTGCCCCTTTGCCGGAAAAAATATGTTTTATTTAAATCGACCTCCTCTGCTGCCTGTTATTGCACTGGTCACTCTGGTTTCGTCGTGCTCCATTTATCACCCGCGCACCCTGGCGAATCAGGCCGGACTGCCGGATCAGGTGCCGCACCTGGTGATTGATGAGCAGCACAATCATTTTCCGGAACTGACTCAACACCCGTTTGATCCGCGCCGCGGCTTGGATATGGACGGTGTTGCCCTTGTGGCAGTTTTGAACAACCCCGATCTGAAATTGGCACGCGACGACGCCAACATTGCACGCGCGCAGGCATTTGCGGCCGGACTGTTACCCGACCCTCAGCTGTCACTTTCCAGAGATCTGACCGATTCCGGTGGTCCCGGCACCACCAAGGCGTTCAGTGCCGGATTGAGTTTTGATTTCCAGTCATTGCTGACTTACCACGCCAACGATGCGGCTGCCCAAGCTGAATTCCATCAAATCGATCTGAATCTGCTCTGGCAGGAATGGCAGGTGGTGGCGCAGGCGCGTGTGCTGCATGTCCGATTGGCCAGCGCCAAAAAATTGCAGACTCTGCTTGAATTGAATCGCGATCTGTTTGCCGAACGGGTCAGAAGCAGTCAGGCCGCCTTTGATAAACAACTGATTGCCAACGACGCCCTGATGCCCGATTTGACGGCACTGCAGGATGTGCAACGACAACTGAACGATCTGGAACGGCAGACCAACCAAAATCGGCACGACCTGAACGCACTGCTGGGCTTGAGTCCCGATGCCGAGGTTGTGCTGCTGGAAGGCACCGCCCTGCCGCAACTCGATGATGCCGCAATCATAGAAAGGATCGCTGGCCTGCCGCAGCAGCGCCCTGACCTGCTGGCCCTGCAATCCGGTTTTGAGGCACAGGATCAGCGTTACCGTGCCGCCCTGCTCGGACAGTTTCCTGCGTTGAACGTGGGATTCACCCGGGCCCGGGACAATACGGGCGTGTATTCCAGTGGATTGGGCGTAACGCTCTCACTGCCACTCCTGAACCGCAATCGCGGCAATATCGCCATTGAAGTGGCCACGCGCGACAGACTGGCAGACGATTATCTGCAACGGCTGAACAGCACCAACAGCGAAATCCGCCGAATTCTTGCAGAGCGGCGCATCAACGCACGCCAGCTGACGGAAATTCAGAATTCGCTGGTTCTGTTCAGTAGCATGGCGAACAATGCCGATACGGCGCGGCAAAAAAATATCGTCGACACACTGATTGTTGCCAATGCCCACACGACGCTGCTGGCGCGTCAGATTGAAGAGATCAACCTGCAGCAGGCCATGCAGGAACAGCAGGTGGCCCTATTGACCTTGATCGGCGGCGATCTGCCTGTCCAACACAATCCGGAAAAAGAGTAATCATGACCAACAAAAAAAATGCAGTCATACTGCTGATTATCGGTGCGATTGGTGCCGGCACCCTGGTTTGGGGTTACCGGCATTTCGTAACAGGCCGCGCCGCAGTAGCAGCGGAAGGTGGAGAACCGGCAGCCGAAGCTGTCAGTGCTCTCGTTAAAACCCAAAAAATCGCGCAACAGAACATCGACTCGAATCTGCTGGCGTTTGGCGATGTGCAAAGCATTAAAATCGACACCCTGAGTTTTCCGCAGGCCGGTCAGATCACGCAACTGTTGGTGCAGCCGGGTCAGCAGATTAAAAGCGGCGAAACGCTGGCCATTCTGACTACCGACCCGACCGTTTTTGCGAGCTATCAGCAGGCAGTTTCAGCGCTGCACTTCGCGCAGGCCGAACTGAAACGCGAAGAAGATTTGTATGCATTGAAACTGCTCACCCAGACCCAACTCGAAACGGCCCAGAAACAATTGAGTGATGCCGAAGCGATTCTGGCCTCGCAAAAAAAACTGGGCGGCGAAACGGAAACGGCCAAACTGGCCTCACCGGTGGACGGTGTCATTACCGCACTGGTCGCCGCGCAGGGCGACCGACTGACTGCCGGCAGCGCTGTCGTACTACTGGGTGAATCGGGACAGTTGCGTGTTCAGCTCGGTATCGAACCGTCGTTGCGTCATCTGGTGAAAACCGGCATGAAAGTGGCATTGGCACCGATTCAGAATCCGGCGCAGACAGTCGCTGCAAAAATTGCGGAAATCCAGACCGTTGTCGATCCCAAATCTCAGCTGGTCAACGCCATTGTGCTGCTGAGCACCAAAGCCTCGGCAACGTTGGTGCCGGGCATGCACGTACAGGGTACGATTCATCTGGGTCAGCAACCGGCCTGGCTGGCCCCGCGCGCTGCGGTGTTGAGTGATGAAAAAGGCAGTTACATCTTTCAGGTAGAAGACGGCAAGGCAAAACGCGTCGAAGTCAGCAAACTCTCCGAAACGTCGACCCATTTCGGTATCGATGGTGAAATTGATCCGAAACTGCCGCTGGTAGTGCTGGGCAATTACGAACTGGAAGACGATATGGCGGTCCGGGAGAATGCCAAATGAGTATTGGTTTGTGGCTGCAGTCGCACCGCCGCTCGGTCCTGTTCCTGTTTGCCATGCTGAGCCTGGCCGGCATGGTTGCGGCGTTCAGGTTGCCGGTTTCGCTGTTTCCGAATGTCGATTTTCCGCGTGCCGTGGTGACGCTGGACAGTGGCGATCAACCGGCCGAACAAATGGAAATGCTGATCACGCGTCCCGTGGAAGATGCCGTGCGCAAGGTGCCGGGCGTACGCAAGGTGCGCTCCAATACCAGCCGCGGCTCGGCTGAAATTTCGGTCAATTTCGACTGGGGACTGGACATGGCCTCGGCCGCATTACAGATCAATGCGGCAATTGCCCAGGTACAGCTGCCGACCGGTACCCAGGTCATGACGCGCCTGATGGACCCGACCGTGTTTCCGATCACCGCCTACAGTCTGACCTCCGACAGTCTGTCACCGGTGCAGCTGCGTGATCTGGCCCAGTATCAGATTCGTCCGCTACTGTCCGGCATCGACGGCGTCAAGCAGATTCAGGTACAGGGTGGCGCAACCGAAGAGTACCGGGTCACGGTCGATCCCAAAAAACTGTGGGCCGTGAATCTGACACTGGACGACGTGGCACGAACGCTGACCAATACCAATGTCATTACAGCCGTAGGCCGACTCGAAGATCACTACAAACTGTTTCTGGCTGTATCCGACAGCCGAATTAAGGATCTGGCGCAGCTGCGCCAGACCGTCCTGACCAATCAGGCCAATGGCATGATCCGGTTGGGCGACGTGGCAACGGTGGAACAGGCCCCGGCACCGGAGTGGATCAAGATCACCGCCGACGGTAAAAACGCCGTGCTGTTTTCGGTGTATCAGCAACCTGGCAGCAACAGCGTCCAGATCGTCAAGGATATTAACAGCCGGCTGGCGGCCGAGCGCGAGCAGTTGCCGCCGGGTGTGACAGTTGCGAACTGGTACGATCAGAGCCAACTGGTACTGGAATCGGCCTTCAGCGTGCGCGATGCGGTTCTGATCGGCATACTGCTGTCGGCCATGGTGCTGATGTTTTTCCTGAAAAACAGCAAGGTTACCCTGATCGCTATCGTCGTGGTGCCGGCCGTGTTGTCGACCACTGTGGTACTGCTGACGGTGCTGGGCATGAGTTTCAACATCATGACGCTGGGTGGCATGGCTGCTGCAGTCGGTTTGATTATTGATGATGCGATTGTCATGATCGAACACATCATGCGCAGGTTGCAGGAAAAGCAGGCCGGCCATGGGGATATGCACGAACGGGTACTCAAAGCCTCACTCGAATTCATGCGTCCGCTGGCCGGCTCCAGCGCCGCGACCCTGATCATCTTTGCACCGCTGGCATTTCTGACCGGCGTGACCGGGGCATTTTTTAAAGCGCTGTCACTGACCATGGCTGCCGCGCTGTTCATTTCCTTCCTGATCACCTGGCTGGCGGTGCCGTTACTGGCCGACCGCTTTTTGAACCATGCTGATGCAGAACCCCATCCCGAATCGCGTCTGCTGCAATGGCTGCACCGTCATTATGCAGCCCTGATGCAGCGCCTGATCGCGCGTCCGCTGCTGTTGCTTCTGGGAGTGATTCCGCTGCTCGCTCTTGGTCTGTTTGCTTATGAACAGGTTGGTTCCGGGTTCATGCCCTCCATGGATGAAGGTGGTTTTGTGCTCGATTACCACAGTGAACCCGGTACTGCCCTGTCGGAAACCGACAGGCTGCTGCGTCAGGTGGAAGACATCATCAAGTCGGTACCGGACGTGGACACCTATTCGCGCCGCACCGGTACACAACTGGGAGGTGGCATCAGCGAGGCCAACGAAGGCGACTACTTTATCCGCCTGAAAAAAACCGACCGGCGTAGTGTTGATGAAGTCATGGACGACATTCGCGGCAAAGTGGAATCGACGGTGCCGGGTCTGAAAATCGAAATGGCGCAATTGATGGAAGATCTGATCGGCGATCTGACGGCCGTACCGCAACCGGTGGAAATCAAGGTGTTCGCTGACAATCCGGAGCAACTGTACGCTGCGGCGAATTCGATCGCGGAAAAAATCGGCAAGATACCCGGCGTGGTCGACGTACGCAATGGCATCAACCCGGCCGGTGATGCACTGGAAATTCATGTCGATCCGACCCGGGCGGCGGCCGAAGGCATGGATGTCGACGCCATCACCAAAACACTCGACAGCATCCTGAGCGGAACGGTCGCCACGCAGGTTGCCAGTCCCGTGAAAATGATTGGGGTGCGGGTCTGGGTGCCGAAAGCGGCGCGCAATTCGGATACCGATCTGGCCAATCTGCTGATTCGCGCCCCGGACGGGCATGTATTCCCGCTGAATCGGGTGGCGAGTGTACTGCCGGTGCTGGGTCAGCCGCAAATAGCGCGCGAGAATCTGAAGCGTATGGTGGCGGTTACGGGACGCATCAGCGGTCGTGATCTGGGTTCGGTGATTGCCGACGTCAAGCAGGTGATGAGCCAGAAAAACCTGTTACCCAGAGGCAGTTACTATCAGCTGGGTGGTCTGTATGAACAGCAACAGATTGCCTTCAAGGGGTTGATGGCAGTCTTCGCTGCGGCCAGTGCGCTGGTGTTTTTACTGCTGCTGTTCATGTATGAGAGTTTCCGGCTGGCGTTGTCCATTCTGCTGACTGCCATGTTGGCCGTGTCCACCGTGTTCATCGGTTTGTGGGTGACCCATACCGAGCTCAATATTTCTGCCATGATGGGCATGACCATGATTATCGGGATGGTTACCGAAGTCGCTATTTTCTATTTTTCGGAACAGCAGGAACTGGTGCAGGGAATTGATTTACGCGAATCGATCGTCAAGGCCGGGCTGAACCGTATGCGGCCCATTACCATGACCACGCTGGCGGCGATATTGACACTGTTTCCGCTCGCACTGGCCATCGGGCAAGGTTCGGAAATGCAGCAACCGCTGGCGATTGCGATTATTTCAGGGCTGATTTTTCAGTTGCCGCTGGTGTTGCTGGTGATGCCGGTGCTGTATTTTGCGATGGGCAAACGGCCTGGCTGATTCGATTAATTCAGGGCCGCACACCAAAATCCGGTTCTAAAGCCCATCCAGATTGTTAAGAATTTCCTTGGAATGCAGAACAATCGCCTCCTGGTCTTCCTGACTGATTTTATTCAAATTGGCCGTCATCAACCGCGTGCGCGGATTGCCCTCAAACTGCGCACGATGCCTGATCAAAAAATGCCAGTACAGGGTAGTAACCGGGCAGGCATCCTCGCCAAATCGCACCTCCGGCTTATAGGCGCAGGAATCGCAATAGTTACTCATGCGTTTGATATAGGCACCACTGGCGATGTAAGGCTTGCTGGTAAAACGTCCGCCGTTGGCAAACAGCGCCATGCCAGCCGTATTGGGAAGTTCAACCCATTCAATCGCGTCGACATACACCGCCAGATACCAGGCACAGACTTCTGCGGGCAACAGTTCGGCCAACAGGGCAAAATTTCCCGTCACCATCAGGCGCTGAATATGATGGGCATACCCATACTTAAGCGTCTGGCCTATCGTATCTTTCATACAGGCCATCTTCGTCTCGCCGGTCCAATACCAGTTGGGTAAGGATCGTTGATGGTGATAAAAATTATCTTGTGCCATTCCGGGCATATCGAGGTAATACATGCCACGTACAAATTCCCGCCACCCCAGAATTTGACGCACAAACCCTTCCACCGTGGCCAGGTTCAAGCCATATTTTTTCCAGGCAGCGAGCACTGCATCAATGACTTCGCGGGGATGCAGCAGTTTCAGATTCAGGGAACTGGACAGGAGCGAGTGCCAGCCAAACGGTGTGTCGCGCCACATCGCATCCTGAAAAGTGCCAAAATTCTGCAACCGATACGCCACAAAATGTTCCAGCACCTGCAATGCTTCAGCACGCTTCACCGGCCAGTTAAAGCATTCCAGTGAACCGGGGTGGTCATTGTGCACACTGGCGACATAAGCCAGTACTTCGCGCGTCATTGCATCCGGTTCAAATATCAACGGCGCATCGGTAATGCCCGGACCTTTTTTTGAATAGGGCTTGCGATTATCCTGATCAAAATTCCATTGCCCGCCTTCCGGATTACCATCGGCATCGACCAGAATGCCGTGCGTTTTGCGCATCAGGCGATAAAAATATTCGAGGCGCAGTTCTTTTCTGTCTTGGGCCCAATCGGAAAATTCCTGATGCGAGCAGAGGAAATGTTCGTCCTCGCGCAGTTCCAGTTCGATATCCAATTCCAGAGCCAACGCCTTGATCTCCTGAATCAAACGCCACTCGCCGGGCTCCGTACAAATCAGCCGCGTATATCGCTTTGCAAGCAATTCCTGACGGAGCGCGTCGACCAGCGCGTGTTCGGATTCCTTGCAATAAATCAACGGGTAGTGATGTTCCACCAGAGTCTGGGCGAAGTGCCGCATCGCCGAAAGAAACAGGGCAATTTTGACCTTGTGTGACCAGACCTGTCTGGCCTCGGGGACTGATTCGATCATCATGACTTCATCGGTCTGAAAATTAAAGCCGCGCAGTGCTGCGGTGTGCAGATTCAACTGGTCACCCAAAATCAACACCAGATGCTTTTGATCGTTCATTTATTTATTATTCAGTTGGACAATCCAAAGGTATGTTGAATTGCCTCGAAAGTGGTACGATCTTCCACGGCCATTGCCAACAACCTGGACAATTCTGGTTCAGAAAACACATAGGGAAAAAATTTTGTCATGCCTGCAGTGTAGGGCTTATCGTCCGACCTGGCTACCTGCAAATTGATTGCCGAATCAACCATTCCAAAATGAACGGATCGAACCGATGAACGAAACTGAAGCAGGTGGAACCGAACCATTGACACCACGCGGCCTGGCAGTCATCATCGGCGCCAGCGGTGGTATCGGTCGCGCCTTGCTCAATCAATTACAAAATGATCAGCATTACAGCGAGGTTCTGGCGCTTTCCCGCAATGAATTTATACCCATTGATTTGCTTGATGAGCAAAGCATCGCGTCAGCTGCCCAACACATTGCCTCTCACTTACTTCAACCAACGCTGATTATCGATGCCACTGGCACCCTCAGCGGGCAGGGAACAGTCGTCGAAAAAAGCTGGCGACAACTCGATCCGGCGGCGATGGCACAGGCCTTTGCCGTGAACGCGGTCGGTCCGGCTTTGCTGATGAAACACTTCCTGCCGTTGTTGCCACGCGATGCCCGCAGTGTTTTTGCAACTTTATCCGCGCGGGTCGGCAGTATTGGCGACAACCATTTAGGCGGTTGGTACAGCTACCGGGCTTCCAAAGCGGCGTTAAATCAGATCGTCCGGACTGCTGCAATCGAACTCAAGCGTTCTTGCCCGCGTGCGGTTTGTGTTGCCATTCATCCTGGCACGGTCGATACCGATTTGTCGCGCGACTTTGCCAAAAAGGGATTGGACGTGCAGACGCCTGAACTTGCCGCAGCACGCATTGTGCAATGTCTGGATGGATTGCGTGTGACAGATTCCGGCGGATTTTTCGATCAGATGGGAAGGCCTGTCATCTGGTGAACGTTTGCATTTACGCTGCTCAGATCAGCGTTCCAGTATCGCCGTAACGCCCTGCCCGCCTGCGGCACAGATAGAAATCAGCCCGCGTCCATGCCCTGCTTCGCTCAGAATTTTTGCCAGCGTGCCGACAATCCGGCCACCGGTCGCGGCAAACGGATGACCGGCCGCGAGAGAACTGCCTTTTACATTCAGTTTGGAACGATCAATCGACCCAAGTGCACCGTCCAGTCCCAGACGTTCACGGCAAAATTTTTCCGACTGCCAGGCTGCCAGCGTACACAACACCACCGACGCAAACGCCTCGTGAATTTCATAAAAGTCGAAGTCCTGCAAGGTCAACCCATTTTTGGCCAGCATGCGTGGCACGGCATACGCGGGTGCCATCAACAAGCCTTCCCGTTCTTCACGGAAATCGACCGCGGCCACTTCCCCAGACACCATAAAAGCCAGAACCGGCAAGTTATGCTTTTGCGCGAATACCTCCGTACACAACAACACGGCTGAAGCGCCATCGGTAAATGGCGTTGCATTGGCAGCAGAAATACTGCCTGCCTTGGCAAACGCACCCGGCAGTTTTGCCAGACGTTCCAGCGTGCCGTCGGTGCGCAAATTATTGTCCCGCTCAAGTCCGTGATAAGGCATCACCAGATCGTTAAAAAAACCTTCTTCATACGCCTTGGCGAGATTTCTGTGACTGGCCAAAGTCAATTCGTCCTGCTCGCGCCGTCCGATACCATAACGGTCTGCCGTAATCTGCGCGTGTTGCCCCATGCTCTGACCGGTGCGCGGTTCACCGCCACCCGGGAACTCCGGCAGAATAAAGGAAGGACGCAGCAAACCCAAGGCGCAGCGCAATTTATCGCCGGTGCCGCGTGCGCGATTGACTTTCATTAACTGGCGTTGCAGTCCACGATTGGCCGCAATCGGCGCGTCCGACGTGGTGTCGGTGCCGCAGGCAATACCTGCGTCGATCTGGCCCAGCGCAATTTTGTTGGCCACCAGGATGGCGGCTTCGAGACCGGTTCCGCAGGCCTGCTGGATATCAAATGCCGGCGTGGCCGGGTCCAGCTCAGTCGACAGCACTGCTTCCCGTACCATATTCCAGTCGCGTGCATGCTTCATCACCGCCCCGCCGACCACTTCACCCAACCGCACTCCCTGCAATCCGGTCTTGCGCACCAGCCCGTTGAGCACATCGGTGAGCATGGTGAGATTGGACAGTTCGCTGTAGGCAGTGCCGGAGCGGGCAAACGGAATGCGATTCGCGGCGACGATTGCCACTTTGCGGGGTGAGCCATGCAACATAATTCAGTTCCTCAATGAAAGGGCCGCGTTTGCGGAATGCCGGAAGGTGTGGCATCATTCTAATAGACATTCATGTTTATATGCAACCGGAGACAGTCATGACAAATCAAGCCGATCCTCTCATCGATTACGCAGCAGGTCGCTGGACCGGCCCTGTGGTACGTTTTCTGGGACTGCCCAAGCCGGTACAGTTACAGCGTGAACCCGGTCCTTATCGCAGCACTGAACTGGAAAACCGCGCCATCGCTGTCGGTGCTGTCAGCGGCGGTTATGCGATTGAAGCGGTGCGCGAGGCGTTGCATCAAATCGGTGGCATGACGCGGCCTGGCCCGGTGTGGGATACCAAATCCAAAGTTGACATTGCAGTTTTTGATGCGACCGGCTGTAACGACGTGGCATCACTGGCCCAACTGCGCATCTTTTTTGCCCCGTTGATGCGCCAGCTCGCCGAGTGTGCACGCATTGTCGTACTGGCCCCGGACCCGGACGAATGCACACAGCCGGTAGCACGGGCAGCCGCTGCAGGAATCGAAGGGTTTGTCAGGACTCTGGCCAAAGAAGTCGGTCGCAACGGCAGTACGGCCAATATTCTGTACGTCAGCCGCGCTGCGCTTGACAGGCTGAATGGACCATTGCGGTTCTTCTGCAGTGATCGCAGTGCTTACGTCTCAGGTCGTCCGGTTCGGATCAGCAACGAAGTCAAGGCGGCAAAAATAGACGGTGTAACGCCACTCCTGAGCAAACGCATCGCCGTTGTCACCGGTGCCGCAAGAGGTTTGGGCCACGCGACCGCAATCCGGCTCGCTGAAGAAGGCGCCAAAGTGATTTGTGTTGACGTTCCGGGCGCAAAAGCGGCACTCGACGAGCTCGCCGCACAGCTCGGTGGTGTCTCCGTACCACTGGATATCACAGCGAGCGACGCACCGGCAACACTGGTGCAACGTATCCGTGACGAGTTCGGCACGATTGATGTGCTGGTCCATAACGCCGGCATCACGCGCGACAAAATGCTGGCCAACATGACCGAAGTGCAGTGGGATATGGTCATGGCGGTCAATCTCAAGGCAATCATCGACATTGACGCGGCACTTGACGCGGCCGGTCTGCTCGGCGCCAACGAAGCCGGCTGCCGCGAAATCTGCCTTTCGTCAATCAGCGGGGTTGCCGGCAATGCCGGCCAATCCAACTATGCCACGTCCAAAGCAGCCCTGATGGGTTACGTCGCCGCGCGTGCCAAACTGGTCGCTGCAACCGGCATGACCATCAACTGTGTTGCCCCCGGTTTTATCGAGACCGAGATGACCAAAAAAATTCCGCTCATGATGCGCGAAGCAGGACGGCGCATGAATGCACTGTCGCAGGGCGGTCAGCCACGTGATGTCGCCGAACTGGTTACCTTTCTGGCGCTGCCGGAATCTTCCGGTGTCAGCGGGCAAACCATACGGGTTTGCGGACAGGCGCTGCTGGGTGCCTGAAAATGGACAACCTTGCTGCCAAAGGAAAGCGACGTCTCGCATCCGCGGCAAACCAGCCTCCCCCAAAACGCCTGCCACGCGGTTCGTCCAGTCTGCCGCGTGCAGTGGTAGAACTTGAACAGCGCAAGCGCCTGGTTCTGGGGACAGCCAAGGTCGTGGCCGAACAGGGCTATGCCGCGGCTTCGGTTGCGCAGATTATTTCTTGCGCCGGCGTATCAAGGGCCACATTTTATGCACTGTTTCGTGACAAGGAAGCGTGTTTTCTGTATGGCTTCGGTAAGTTGTCCAATGCGCATCTTGAAGAAGTCGAACGCGCAATCAACGGACCCGGTGCGCTGCCGCAACGCTTGCAGAACGCTGTAAGCGCCTATCTCAGACGCATCAATGTCGACCATCATCTGGCACGCGCATTTATTGTCGAAGCACAGGCCGCCACGCCGCAGGTGCGCGCTGCTTTCAATCTGGTGCTGCGCAGACTGCATTGGGGTCTGCAAAGCTGGGTCGATCAGGTGCGACAGGCATACCCGGAAGTACCCGTCCCTTCAGCAACGGATCTGTCGCTGGTACTGAACGGTCTGCAAGGTCACGTCATCGATCAGGTGCGGAACGGCAACACGTTCAGTAACGAACAGATCGTCGCGATTTGCCGTTTCGTTTTCGCGGCTCTGGGCATGGCTGAATGGGCAAAGCATGTCCAGATTACTGCCTTTACCACGCACAATTTTGTCCTATACTGATTCAGGCATAGTCCACACCGCTGCTCCGGAAACCTGTCGGAGCCCTGATTCGACGCAATACGCTTCATCCCAATTGCAAAGGAAGATCCCATGTTACGAAGAGACTTTATCCAGTCCGGTCTGGTTTCCGGCCTGCTGCTGTCCAGTGGCTTGTCATTAGCACAATCCACCCCGACCACCTACACGCTGGAAGGCACCGACGTTTACGGTAAAAAGCTCAATTTGAAGGATTTTTCAGGCATGACCGTATTGGTGAGCTTTTTTACCATTGATTGCGCGTTATGCACTGACGATCTGAAACTGATGCGTGAGTTTTATGTCCGCAACAGCAAGAACAAATTCATGCTGCTCGGGGTGAATCTGGACAGCAGCAAAAAGGATCTGGACGAATATAACGATCTGACCACGCATGCCTATCCCAAAGACCAGCGCTTTCCGACAGTCTGGCGCAACGCACCCGGTCATAAGGACAATTTTGGCGCGATCGGCACACAGCCAACCCATTTTGTGCTGGATCACAAAGCGCAGCTGAAGTTTCAACGCGAAGGGAAATTTCAACCTAATGACTGGGATAATTTGTGGTTGGCGCTATAGGGCAAAGAAACGCGCAGCTGGTCATACCATGGGTTACTGCAAAGGGCCATTGATGCGTCGGACTGAAACGCGTCCATGGTCAATTGCCCCCTGCAGATCACCGTCAATAAACTGGGCGACGTGCTCTTTCGTTCCCTTGAAGCTTTCAATACCGATCGCCTGGTTGCGACCGGAAGTTTTTGCCATGTACAGTGCCAGATCGGTCAGGTGCAGGATTTTTTCCCAGTTAAATACTTTTTCTTCGATCCCGATGATCGGCAAAAGGACAAATCCCATTGAAACAGTGGCATGAATTGTCACATCATTTTCAATGAACGGCGCAGAACCGATTGCATTCAATTCACGCTCGACAATAAGGGCGATGCTGTCAATCGAAATCTGGTGCAGGTAGATTAAAAACTCCTCCCCTCCCCAACGCATCAACCGATCCTTTTCCCGCAGATTTCTTTGCAGACGCTGACTGAGTTCAACCAACACGAAATCTCCTGCCTTATGGCCGTAAGTATCGTTAATTGTTTTGAAGTGGTCAATATCCAGCAAAATCAACACATCGTGCGGCGTAGTCACGTCGTTGGACCGTTTCAGGAATTCCTGACTGATCGACTTTATTTCACTTTGGAATGCTCTGCGATTCAACAGGCCGGTCAACGGGTCACGAGTCGATTGAAACAACAAATCCCGATTTGCGTGCAGCAATTTTCTATTACTTGATCGCACTTTTTTGTACAGAAAATAGCTTACGCCTGAAACAAACATCGACAGTACAACAGTCAATAGCGCGATGATTTTTTGCAGGTTCCGGTTCGCTATTTCAGCCCGTTGCAGATTGTTTTGATGCTCCAGCCGATTAATTTCCTGCTGCTTCAGATCATTTTCGTAGTGCAGTTTCATTTCCGTTATGGATAATTCGCGCTCATGCTGAAACATTTTTGCCGCGACTTGATCTTTTTCTCTTAACGCAGACAGAGACTTCCTATACTGGCCAGATTTTTCATAGGCTTCAGACAAATCACCAAGCGTTGCCTCCAAAATCGGCAAGACATTTGAAGCTCTGGCGATCTCAATTCCTTTTTTTGCCTCGGCTTCACCCTTGACTAACTGCCCCATAGACATGTGGCAAATACCAATGGTGTTATAGGCGACGGCCAACACATCATTTTCGTGATCAGCTTCTCCAACACGAATTGATTCGAGAGCAAATTTTTCGCACTCTGCATAATTTGACTGATTCAGTGCCGCGTCTGCCAGATCATTCAAATTCGCCGATTGAATTCGCAACAATCCGAATTGCTTGCCAATATTCAGACTTTCCAGATAGGCGGTTTTCGCCTGATTCCATTGATCCAGATCGGCATAGGCAATGCCACGATAATTCGCAATGGCAGCAACTTTCAACAAGCTACCGGATTGCGCTGCCAAGTTTTCCGCTTTCAAAAAATAGTCCAGCGCAACCTGTGCTTGCTTATGCGCCAGGTACAATCGCCCGATCGCAAACAGTGAATCGATACGGATTGATTCAGACTGCCAGGCATTATCGCGGCGCGAATCGAGCTCGGCCAGCGCGCCTGAAATCAACTCCAAACCTTTTTTAAATTCACCAACCAGTGAATAAATTTCTCCAGCAGTATTTTTTATTTGTATATGAATTAACCGGTCATTAATTGATTGGGCAATGGGAAGTGCTTTTTCAATATCAATCAGCGCTTCACTCAAACGTCCTTCATCTCGCGCCAGTTTTGCCTTGTAATTAAGGACCATTGCTCTTGAAACAGGATCATCAGATCTGTCACCATGTTTTTCCAACGCTTCAATCAGCAGGTTTGCCTGACTTTTGTTCCCTTGGTAGAAATTCAGCGGAATCAGTACAAGCAACAAGTCGCGAAGGTCTGTTTCCAGTGCCGCTGCGGGTGGATGTTGATTTAAGTCGTTGAGCTGGGGTAATGCTTGATTGGGTTGTGATTCTCCCAATTTTTGCAGATTTTCAATTTGAGAATGAAAATTGGACGGGTTTGCGTTAGCCGGCGCAACGTTCATATTAACCAGGGAAGCAAAAAGCAGAATTGGAATAGCTTGGTTCGGGCGACAGATGCAAAGTTTCATGAGGAGGTCATTTTTGAAAACTTGTTATTTTTCATGTATGCAAGAAAATCAAGGTGCCGATTGCATCAGTTCAATGAAGACGCCAAAGCTTTGAATCAACTACATACCAAATCAATGCAAATATCAAATTTTTTACCACAATTGGGTAATTTAGTTATAGAAAACCCAACTGAAAAAATCATTTTTTCTCGGCATGCAGAATTTTAGCGACCCGTTCTCTCAACGCCGGCAGCACTTCCACGCTGAACCACAGATTCTGTTTTAACCAGATATTATTCCTGGGACTGGGATGTGGCAGTGGCAGCATCGCGGGCCAATTGCTTTGCCAGTCCAATACATGTTGGGTCACACTGGTGTTACTGCTGTCATGCAGGTGCCACGCCTGTGCATACTGTCCGATGACCAGCGTCAACTGAATCTCCGGAAGCAACGCGAGCAACTGCTCGCGCCACGCCGGCGCGCATTCCTTGCGGGGTGGAAAATCACCGGATTTGCCGGTACCCGGAAAACAGAAGCCCATCGGCAAAATGGCGATACGGGTTGCATCATAAAAAATCTCCTTGCTTATCCCCATCCAGTCGCGCAACCGGTCACCGCTGGGGTCATCAAAAGGAATACCGGTTTGATGCACTTTGCTGCCCGGTGCCTGTCCCGCGATCAGGATCATGGCTTTCGGATGCGCCTGTAACACCGGTCTGGGTCCGAGAGGCAAATGCGCCTCGCACAGCGTGCAGGCCCGCACTTCCTTTAGCAGACCAGTCAGTTTATTCGCAGCCATGATCTATGCCCTTTCAAATTTTTGCGATACATAACTGATGAAAACGAATGACCGAGTCTACCGTTTTTAAAGTTTGCAACGACTACAGTTTAGTCGATTTTTTGCTCGCAATCGTTGTCCAGTTTTTACTGGCATGCAAAATAGCCTTGCATGGGGTATTTCATACAAAACCGCATCGAAGCGAAATTGCATCCCTTTTTGATTACAGTTGATTATTCGTAGTGGCATCAAACTTCATATTCAGCGCCGTTTCAAGATTGCCGATGGCCGACTCCAGAATACTGAAAATTTGCACCCGGTCGGTTGCGTTACTCAAATCCAAGGTGGTGTTGGCATAGACACCCGCCGCAGTCATGGCACTGTTGAAGGCAGTCTGAGCCTGTGCTGCGGTGATGAAACGATATTGACCGGAACCATCCACATAGGCAAGGGTCTCAACGACGCTGGCAAACACGTTGGAGAGCGGTGTCATATTGAAAGCAACATGATTGGCTGGCGTTGCAAACGTCGTTGCACTGGTGGTGGGAATCGGATTGTCATACAACTGATCCAGGTAATACCGCACCTGATACGGATATTGCTGATAGGTGTCGTTGACACCCCAGATCGTGCTGTACGCATTCACCTTGGCTACGGTCGCTGCGGTTGCTGTCGCGCCCAGACTGCTGTAACTGCCAACCAGACCACCGTAGTAGCCCTGATTGTAGGCCGTGTTCAGCAGGACATCGAGAAAGTTATTTGGCAGTGATTTGAAATTGGCCAGTGCATTGTTGTAGGCAGGCTGCCATGGTGTCACCCAACCGTTGGGTCCGGTTCCGGTCTCAATCAAAGCCACATAGTCATTAAAATGAAAAAACGCGGTCAGCATCGGACCATAGTATTTATTGTTAAATGACGCCGGCGTGGCTTTCGAATATTGCGTGCCTGCCGTTGCCATCGGATAGCCGATATTTTTTTGCAGCGCCACGTAATTAATCAAGGAGTGCCCGGCCGGCGCATAACTGCCCGCCACAAAGTCCATTGCGTAGCCGTTAATCTGATACGGACCGCCCTGACCAACACCCATTACGGCCTGTTGATTGGGGTCGGAATCAATCAGATTCGACGAATTTGAATAATATTCCGTAGCCAGATTTTCCTGCAGCAACTGCCCCATGATGGAACCGTACAGGTAGTCTTTGTTGAACTGCATTCCTGGCGTGTATTGCTGGATCAGATGACCGTACATAACGCCGGCAATCATGTTCGACATAATCAGATCCGTGTATTTATCGCCGGTCAATACGATTTGATCCTGGGCCGTGTTCCAGTTTGGTACGCCCAACAGCAGATGGAAATTGACCGCGCCTGAAGTCGTTACCGCTCCTGGTGAAGGCGTCGGCGTTGGCGTTGGCGTCGGGGTTGGCGTTGGCGTTGGCGTTGGCGTTGGCGTTGGCGTTGGCGTTGGGGTTGGCGTTGGCGTTGGCGTTGGCATCGGAGTTGGCGTTGGCG
>Ga0209067_10000572_pt1 | contig 23462 bp, 15 predicted proteins | sample ColStrG_CSR_2013_FD_187199 | JGI IMG/M metagenome (GOLD analysis project Ga0209067, IMG submission 187199) | Freshwater sediment microbial communities in response to fracking from Pennsylvania, USA - Cold Stream Run_MetaG_CSR_2013 (SPAdes)... | ecosystem: Environmental > Aquatic > Freshwater >...
CAGCAGCAGCGCCCTGGTTCTGCTCGGTCTGCTGGCTCTGTACTTTGGAACGGATCTGCACAGTTTCGATTTGACCCGCCTGGCGGCGGAGGCGCATTACGCCGCCTCGTTTCAAATCATCGTTTTCCCGCTGGTTTTTGTCGGGTTCGCCGTGCTGGCTGGCATGTGGCCGTTTCATACCTGGGCACCCACCGGCCACGTGGCTGCACCGACGGCAGCCTCCATGCTGCTGGCCGGGGTGGTGATGAAACTTGGTGCCTACGGCTGTCTGCGCGTCGCCATTGGACTGCTGCCACTGGGCGCTCAATATTGGGCCCAATGGATCGCCTGGATTGCCGTGATCAACATCCTCTACGGCGCCCTCGTGGCCTTGGTGCAGACGGATTTCAAATTTGTCATCGGCTACTCCAGCGTCAGTCACATGGGTTTTGTGCTGTTGGGTCTGGCCACGCTCACCGCCAACGGCCTGACCGGTGCGGTGCTGCAAATGTTTTCCCACGGCATCATCGGCGCCCTGCTCTTTGCCCTGGTGGGTGGCTCGATTTATCGCCGCACGCACACCCGCCAATTGGGTGACTATGACCGGCTTGTCGACCGCATGCCGGCCATTACCTGGATTTTTATTGTGGCAGGACTGGCCTCCATGGGCATGCCGGGTTTCAGCGGTTTTGTGGCGGAACTCCACGTTTTGATCGGTGCCTGGGCTCAACCCGCCTTGTCCACGGGCATTCTGGTTGTCACCGGTCTGGGCATTCTGGCCACGTTTGCTTACACTCTGATTAAAATCCACGAGGCTTTTTTCCGCAATTCCAGCGTGCCCGCCGATCCGGAGCATCCGCGACCGGACCACTACCCTGCGCTGACCTGGCTGGAAACAACCGCCATTTTCATACTGGCCGCCACAGCGGTTGGCGTCGGACTTTTCCCGTGGCCGTTGATTCAATTGATCCAGACCGGCCTCGCCCCCCTCCTCCACACTCTGTCCAACGGATCCGTCAACCCATGAATTACCCGGCTCTCTTCTCCATGCTTCTGCCCGATGTGGTCGTACTGCTGACTCTCTTCGCCTGTCTCACGGTGGACTACGGCTGGCTGCGCCAGGCCGCAAACCCGCTCCGCCACTGTTGTGTCTCCGGCCTGGCCTGCATGGGAATGCTGTCCAGCCTGCTGTTGTTGCTTTGTCAGATCCGCTGGTTTCCTCCCATTTGCCTGGGCCAGGGCCAGCTCGTGCTCACGCCCGTGACACTCAGCGCCAAAGCCCTGATTTTCGGGCTGGCTGCAATTGTGATTCTGCTGTCCAGCCGGGAACACAACATCTCGCACGTCGGCGAATATTATGCCCTGCTGCTCTTGAGTGCACTCGGCGCGGGATTTCTGGCCTGCACGGAAAATGTCCTGCTTTTGTTTGTGGCTTTGGAATTAATGAGCTTGAGCCTCTATGCCCTGACGGCTTTCAACAAAAACTCCCACGCCTCGGCCGAGGCCGCCATCAAGTATTTCACCTTTGGTGCCGTCTCCTCCGCCTTTCTGCTCTTCGGGCTCAGTTATGTTTACGGAACCACACAAACCCTGAATTTGCAGGAAGCATCCGTGGTAATTGCCTCGCTCCACGCACTGCCTCCCTACCTGTGCATCGGGATCTTGCTGATCGTGGTCGGTCTAGGCTTCAAAATTGCCATGGCCCCGTTCCACTTCTGGGCTCCGGATGTTTATCAACACGCGCCCACACCGATAGCGGGCTGGATCGCCAGCGCCTCTAAAATCGCGGCGTTCTTGGTTCTGATCAAGCTCCTGCAACCTGTCTCGACCACTCCCGGCTGCCGCGCCCTTTGGGCTGGCGCCATCACCTGTTGCGCCGCGCTCAGTCTGGTTCTGGGCAATCTGGGAGCCTTGCGACAGAAGGATGTCAAACGACTGCTTGCTTATAGCAGCATCGGTCACGCGGGCTATATGCTGACCGGTCTTCTGGGAGGCCCAGAGATCGGTGTGCCTGCGGTGCTTTTCTACGTCAGCCTCTACGCCATCGCAAATCTCGGGGCATTCGGTGTCCTGCAAATTATGTGTCACCAGTCCGTTACCGGATCACAAATGCAAAGTCTGGCCGGATGCTGGAAGCGGCAGCCTTTCCTGGCGCTGCTGCTGGGCTTGTTTTTGCTGTCCTTGGCCGGCATTCCGCCCCTGGCCGGCTTCATTGGAAAGTTTTATCTCTTTTTCGCGGCCATCCATTTTCAACCCACCCCGGCGAACTGGCATGACGGTTATTACTGGTTGGTGGCCCTGGCTCTCCTGTCCAGTGCCATTTCCCTTTATTACTACCTGCGGGTCTTGAAAATCTGTTTTGTCAGCGACCCTGCCGACAACGCCCATCCGATTGAAGTCTCGCTTGCCGAATGGGTTGTGCTGGCCCTGCTGGGATTCCTGATTCTCGTCGGCGGCCTGTTCCCCGGACCTTTGATGGACTTTCTCAGCCGTTCCTCTGCACTGATTTGAGCCGCGCCGGAATATCCGGCATCTGTCATTGGACAAAAACAGTATCCCGGTTATAGTATCGGGATGAAAAGCACCCTCTTGAAGTCCGTCCTTCTCCTGGCCCTCCTGCTGCCTGCCGCCAAAATGCTGGCCGCCGACAACAAGGTCACCCTCACCGGCACCGCGCTTTGCGCCAAGTGCACCCTGCATGAAACCGACAAATGCCTGAATGTCCTGGAAGTCAAAACTGCCGATGGCAAAACCGAGCGCTATTACTTCACCGTCAAAATGGATCATGAAAAATTCTGCCACGGCAAAACCGAAGGCGTGACCGTTACGGGTGTGGTCTCGGAAAAGGACGGCAAGAAATTCATCACGCCCGAGAGCGTTTCCGGAAAATAGCGGTCTATCCAGCCGTCACAGGCGGCCGGTTCGCATAAGCCCCGCAACTTTCCCGCACCACGAGTCGCGGCGTCAGCAGCATGCTGCGTGCCGGCAGTGTCGGATTCAGCATGCGTTCGCGCATGGCATGGAAAGCCGTGATGGCGATGTCACGGCAAGGCTGCTGAATGGTGGTTAACGGCAACGCCAGCAGGGTGGCGAAACGCACGTCGTCGAAGCCCACCACGCGCAACTGTTGCGGAACCTTGATGTTGAGTCGCGACAGCGTCTGCAGCAATTGGGCAGCGGTGAGATCATTGGCGCAGATGACGGCATCGTAAATCCCGCCCGACATCAATTGCCGCACAAATTTCAGTTCCGTGCATTCCCCGAGATGTAGAAAATCGCGCGCGATCGGTATGCCGTAGGCCTGCAACGCCGCCATGGCTCCCGCCTTCCGCGCATCCACTGTAACGGCGGAAAAAGGCCGGCAGACAAAAACCAGTTTGCGTGCGCCGAGTTTGATGAGGTGTTCCGCCAGGAGGTAGCCACCGGCAAAATTGTCGATGCCCACCAGGTCAAACTCGCTGCGATGCGGAAAGGCGCGGATATCGCGATCCAGCAAAACCACCGGAATGCCCGCCTGGCTCAGCCGCTCGGTAATGCGGTGGTTGGCCGCCTCATGGTCGGAAGTGTGTTCAAAGGGTGAAAAGAAAACACCACTGATCCCCTTTTCAATGTAACGCGCGCAAATTTCCTCGCCCTCATGTATGCTCATGCTGGCATCCGCACGAGGCCGGGTGCTTCCACCCCAGTGCATCCCCAGATCATGTACGCGGGCCAGACTGGCCAACTCACCGCAGATGACCTCGAAAATTTCGGCTGTACCCAGACCTGGCACGATCAAGCCCAGTTGGCGAGGCATGGTGGATGCGCCCTTGTCCGAACACAGATAGCTGCCGGAACCGGCGCGACGCACCAGCAGGCCCTTGGCTTTTAATTCCTGCAAAGCGCGCGTCACGGTGGGTCGCGAAACCCTGAAACGTTTGACCAACTGCGATTCGCTGGGGAGCTTCTGCGAGGAGTCATGCTTCCCGGCCAGAATTTCGGTCAACAACTCCTCCTCAATCTGCTGGTATTTGGGCGGTTTTTTCATGCCGTCAATGGACTTTACAGCTTCTCAAGCTGTCATGACAACTTTTTTAGTATCCTGTGATTGGGGCTGGTCAAATTTGAATGCCATTGCCCTCAACGACTGGATGGCTATCATTATCCCATGCCTCAGACGCATAAAAGCACCCTGCAGAAACCCAAAAATCTACTCGGCCTTGGCACCCTGGCCTTTTCCATCATTTTTCATCTCTCTCTGATGCTCATGGTGGGCGGCGTGGTGTTGATCGAGGGCGTTACACCCAAAAGCCCGATTGAGGCCTATACGCCCAAAGAAAGCAGCATTCAGGATCTGCCCCCACCGGATGCCGAACCCGTACAGCAACCGCCTGAAACACCCCAAATGGTTCAACCCACCGAACCCACACCGGACCAACCTCCAACGCCGCTTTCCAGCAATACACCCGACCTTATTTCCTCTCCCATTTCCACAACCGCCTCTTTCAGCGCACCTCCCCCCATGCCGGGAGCGGTCTATACACCCGCAGCATCATTCACATCCCAGCCGAAAACAACCCCCGATACCCTTGCCAAACAATTTGCCCCCTCGCAGATCAATTTTTTTGGCATCACCCAGTCCGCCTCTCGTGTGGTTTTTTTAATCGACGCCTCCGGCAGCATGGTGCGACCGGAGCATGGAGGCATTCCCGCCTACACTGCAGTCAAAAAGAAATTGTCGGAAATGATTCAAGTGCTCGACGAAAACACACTCTTTGACGTCATCATTTTCGCCGGGCGCAGCGACATGTATCAGCCGGGACTGGTGGAGGCAACGGAATCCCACAAACGCAACCTGGCCAAATGGCTGGAGCCCTACATGGCCACCAAGGAAAACGCGCTGCGCCCCAACCTGAATCCCATTGATGATAAAAAGAATGCGGAATACGCGTTGCCGGGTGCGAACAATGGCAGCACCCGCATGGATGTGGCTTTGGGTGCCGCCTTCAGCCTCAAACCCAATGCCATTTTTCTCCTCAGCGATGGCGATCCGAATATCATGATTCAAACCTGGACCGGCAAGAACAACCAGCCCGTCAGCCCGGACAATCTGAGCAAGGCCATGAGGGCTCTGGATGCTTATGAGACACAAAAAATGACAAAGTCGGAAGCAGCGGCCATCGTCAGCAATTGCGGTTTTGATCCCAAGGCCATCGACGAGCGTGAGGCCTGGTTTAAAAAGAACGGCGCGGATCTAAAAAGACGACAGCAGGAAATAGCTGCTGAACACGCCAAAGGCATCATCATTGAAGGCAAATCGGCGGGCTTTCCGCCTTCATTTCCCCACAACAACCACCCCTGCTCCAACGATGAACTTATCAATTACGCCATGGATTTGTATAACAAACTCTACGCCTCAAAGGGCTATGAGATGCCACCCATCAATTGCGTGGCTTACAAGGCCACTCCTCAGGAAACCAAGTTTTTACAGGCTCTGGCCCATAAATTCAACGGTCAGTACAGCGTCTTGAAGACTCTTGAATAAGCCCTGTTTACAGACTCCGCCCAGCGTTCAGATCTCTTCCAAACCTTTCACCCAGGCATCCTTCCCAGTGATAGATAACATTTTCAAAGGCCTTCTTCTCGCAACCATATTCACAACGCTGGGTGCATCCACGACACTGTCTGCTGACACAGCGGAACCCCGCAGTCCCTGCAACCAGCTCTATCAATTCGCCGTCACGGGCGGACGCGACATCTCCCAAGCCTATCTTTGGATTCCGGAGGATTGCACCAAACTGCGCGGCCTTCTGATTCTCAGTGAAAACGTGCCGGAATGTCTGATCGCCGGACATCCCGCCATTCGCAAGGCCTGCGCCGACAACCAACTGGGCATTCTCTACACGACGCTGGGTTTCTGGCCCTACGATGGCGAACCCAAGGATGCGACGGATGCGGAGCGCATCGAACACCTGCAGGCGCTGCTTAACAAACTGGCGGAAAAATCCGGCTACCCGGAAGTCGCCACAGTCCCCTGGTTGCCCATCGGGGAATCCATGATGCTGGACATGGTGCGGGGCTTGGTGGACGAAAAACCCGAACGCTGCATGGCCGGCATTTTTTCCAATGACATCGGTTATCGCAACAACCGCAGCGTTCCCATCCTTGCTTTTCAAGGCACTGCGGGGGAGTGGACCCAGACCAAAGGAGATCTCCGCAGCAGTTGGAAAAACACGGGGCGTTATCCGGCTGCCTGTGCCGAGCGCGGAAAATCCCCCGAATGGCCGGCGTCGTTTGTGGTGGAGCCGGGCGGTGGTCACTTCAACTGTTCCGAACAGATCCTGCAATATTATGCCCTCTATATTGACCGGGTCGCCAAGGCCCGCCTTTCCGATGACGGCAGCCCCAGTTTGAAGCCGGTGGATCTGGACAGCGGGTTTCTGGCCCGGCTCCCTGTCGATGGGACACCACAGCCCATCGAACCCGCCCGCGGCGCAAGCGATACGGCCCGTCCTTGGTTCTTCGACCGGGAATCTGCGGAGCGCGCCCAGGCCATGGCCAACGTAAACTGGAATGCGGAGACGCAGCTTCCAACCGTGTTGGCCGGTGACCATTGCGTTGTGAAACCGTGGTCGCACAATTCCGTCACGGAAGTCGATGTGTCCACAGACTCAGAGTTCTCCCTGCAACCGGTGCTGCTGGATCAATTCCCCGCTGAATTTGTCACGGCCGGTCAGCCTCTGGCAAAATCCACTCACACCCCTGCCATCGAATGGCTGCGGGGGTTGGCGGCCCCGCTGGGCAACAATCGATTCTGTGTCGAGCTGGATCGCAATTACAAAAACCCCAAATACCTCGTTCCACCTTGCCTGATGGTGGCAGTACAGGGCGACGGGAAAACGCGCTACAGTGTACAACCGGTCATGGTCCACCTGATCGAGAATGCCAGTGGGGCGCCACAGACCCTTGACTTCAAAAAAATCAACGATGTTCCCGTCGGCACAATCTCAGTGCCGCTGGAAGCCCAAGCCAGTTCCGGTCGGCCCGTCAAATTCTTTGTCGAAGCCGGCCCGGCTCTCGTGGAAAAGAATGAACTCCGATTTACAAAGATGCCGCCCCGGACCAGATTCCCTGTGGAAGTCACCGTCACAGCCTGGCAGTGGGGCACCTGTGATGCGCCCTTATTTCAGAAGGCTCTTAGCAGCCAGACCTTTTATATTGTGAAACCCTGATGCCACCGGGATGGCCCGCCTCACCCTTACAGATTTTTGACCTGTAATGACAGGTTTGTTGCATTTACACTTAAAGTGGTTTTACGCGGCTGGCCAGCAGAGGCAGGATGGAGCTCTTATGAACCTACGACTCTTCCTCTGGGCTGTTGTGTCTGCTTTGGCAGGTTTTTTATTCGGTTTCGACACCGTGGTCATCTCCGGTGCGGAACAAAAAATCCAAGCTCTCTGGGGCCTGAGCGATGTCATGCACGGACTGGCCGTGGGTTCCGCCCTCTACGGAACAGTACTCGGTTCCCTGCTCGGCGGCTGGCCCACGGACAAACTCGGGCGCAAAACAACTCTCCTGCTCATCGGCGTTCTCTATATCATCGCCGCCGTGGGCTCCGGACTGGCCAACGGCGTCGGCCTCTTTATCGCCGCCCGCTTTCTCGGCGGCATCGGCATCGGCGTTTCCACCATCGCTGCCCCGCTCTACATTTCGGAAATTTCACCCCCTGCCTACCGGGGCCGCCTCACAGGCATGTTCCAGTTCAATATTGTTTTCGGCATCATCATCGCTTTCGCCTCCAATGCCATCATCGCCCGCATCGGCGGTGCAGAAGCCTGGCGCTGGATGCTCGGCATCGCGGCCATTCCGTCGGTGATCTACGCCGGACTGTGTTTCATTTTGCCGGAAAGCCCGCGCTGGCTGATCGGCCGTAAAGGCGATCTCGCAGCCGGCCTGGCCATCCTGAAACTCATCGAACCGCAAAAGAAGGAGAGTGAACTGGCAGCCCTGGCCGACGAAATCCAGTCCGCGGCGCACTCCGAAACCAAGGTTGCTTCAAATTTCTGGACCTGGCGTTTGCGCGTGCCGATCCTGCTCGCGTTCCTCATCGCCTTTTTCAACCAGCTTTCCGGCATCAATGCCGTGCTGTATTTTGCACCGCGCATTTTCGAAATGGCCGGCCTGGCGGAAAAAGCGGCCCTGCTCAAATCCATCGGCATTGGTGTAACCAACCTGATCTTCACTTTCGTCGGGCTGTGGCTGATTGACCGGTTGGGTCGCCGCGCCCTGCTCATCATAGGCTCTTTCGGTTACATCACTTCACTGGGACTCACTTCCTGGGCCTACTTCACCCAGCATTACAGCATCGTGCCGACTTGTATTTTTGCCTTCATCGCATCGCACGCCGTCGGCCAGGGTGCGGTGATCTGGGTTTTTATCTCGGAAATCTTCCCCAACCGCCATCGCGCCGAGGGTCAGGCGCTGGGCTGCGGTACCCACTGGGTCTTTGCGGCACTGCTCACAACATTTTTCCCGCGCATGGTGACAGCATTTGCCCCGGCATGTGTCTTCGCCTTTTTTGCCTTCATGATGGTCCTGCAACTCATCTGGGTGGTCTTGATGGTACCCGAGACCAAGGGGGTTTCTCTGGAGGAGATGCAGCACAAACTGGGCATCGATGCCGAACCTTCACACTAAGCTCCGATGAGCAATCCAACTGTGATCCATCGGGATGTACATGCACTGACCGCTGTCATTGCGGATTTCAAGGCCAAAACAGCTCCTGCGGGCGACGACAGACTCTCCGGCCTGTGCGGGTTCGACGGATTTATCGACACGTTTGTCCGCCTGCAAGCGCCTGTCGCATCGATGGCGGAGTTTGGTCCCAAGGTTGCCGCCGCCGCTGGCATTGCGGCCTCATACCCGGCGCAGCACCAGGGAGACAAGTTCGGTGGCAACGGGCCGCTCTTCGCGGCTGCGTTGAACGACATTCATGGCGGCGAGATTGATGTCACTTACATTGGCGCGATGGGGAAAGGCCAGGCACTGCCGATTTTTCAATCCGCGCTCGGCGGTAAGACAAAACAGCTCCACACCCTGGCCGCCCCCGCCCAGACCACCTGCCTCGAATTCACCGACGGCAAGGTGATGCTCTGCGATATGGCCACCTGCGCCGAGGTCACCTGGGAACGCCTGCTCGAATGTGTCGGGCAGTCGGCACTCGACGCGGAACTGAAAACCGCCCGCTTCATCAGCGCCGTCAACTGGGGCAAACTTCCCCACGCCGGTCCGATCTGGAGCCATCTCGCCACGCGCCTGACCGAACTCAGCCGGCCCGCCAAGGAGGTTTTTTTCTTCATGGATCTGGCCGAATTCGAAACACGTCCGACGGCGGATCGCGAAGATTTGCTGGCACGCATGGCACCGATCACCCGGCAATGCCACAGTCTGCTCAGCTTTAATTTAAAAGAGGCGTGGCAGATGGGCGAGGTTTTCGGCGGGACATATCATGGCCGCAAGGACGCCGATTCCGTGGCCGAACTGGCGGCGTTTCTGCGCCGGAACATTCAGGTGGATCGCGTCATCATTCACCCCAACGACGGCGCAGCCTGCGCCAGCGCCAACAGTACGGTTTATGTGCCGGGACCGTTCTGCCGCGAGCCACTGATTTCGACAGGCGCGGGTGATAATTTCGGCGCGGGCTGTCTTGCCGCAGCAATGAAAGGCCTGGACGATGCCGGTATTGTGCTGGCGGGGAATTGTGCCAGCGGCCATTTTGTGCGCTCGGGTCGTTCAGCTTCCTTTGCCGCCATGGCCCGGCTGTTCGACGCCTGGGCCTCCGGAGCACTGGGTGAACGGTTGTAATCACAACATTTTGTGAACCGGAATTTTCTCATATTGATTTCGATGCTCCTGGCCGCGCTCTCCGTCAAAGCGGAGTCTGCCGCCCCTCAATTCGACTATGCATTTACGCCTCAACCGCTGGGCGTCCCGGTCAAAAACCCCCTCACAGGCTGGCGGGGCAAGCGCGGGGCGGAGGAGGAAAAAGCTCCGGGCGTCAAGGGTGCTTCGATTGTGACCATCGATCCTAACTATGAAACGCTGAAGAAGTGGTATATCGGGTGGAACGAGATTGAGGATCAGGAGATCGACGATGTGGAAAAAATCCGCCGCTTCATGGATCAGCAATGGAAGGAACTTCCCGCGCAAAATGCCAAGGCGATTCCCCGCATTGTCCTGATTGATGCCGCAGGTTCCTATGCACCGAAGGATCTCCCGCCTTTCCTGCCGATCAAGGAAAATTACAGGGCTTCCGTCTGGTACAGCCGTCCCGAGGTGAAGGCCCGTCTGGGACGACTGATCACCCGCCTGGGAAAACTCTGGGATCATGATTCACGAGTGGCCTGGGTGGAGATGGGGGTTCAGGGAAAATATGGCGAACAGTGGGATCTGGATCAAATGCCGGAGTTTGCCTTCTGGCTGAGTGACCAGTTTAAGGCCGCCTTCCAGAACAAAAAAGTACTGATCCGCTATGTGGGAGTTCCGGCCTGGGGGAAAAATAGATCGGCATCGGTAAAAATTGCCAACGATTATCCCTTCGGCTTTTACGAGGATTCCTTCGGCAAGGCTACCTACGAATGCGAAAAGAATGCCATAGCCGCCCTGGATCATGGGAATCGCTGGAAAATCGCCGTCATGGGAGGTGAGACCGGGGTGGTGAGATCCAAAAAGTTGATGGGTCATGGCTATACTGCTGATACCGCCGCCACCCTTGAACAGATCCTGAGCGGAGCAGGACTGAATTATTTGTTGAACTGGGTGCGTGAGGTTCATGCCAGTCATCTGGGGTTTGATCTCACGATGCCTGTTCCTGACGGACATCCGGGAACCCTGGCCCTGCGCAGTGCACTGGGTTATCACTTTGTTATCACCAAGTATTCCCAGACCGCTGAGGTGGCGCCCGGAGGAACTCTTCATCTTTCCTTCTCGGTGAAAAACAGAGGGTCTTCGCCCTTTTACTACCGCTGGCCTTTGCAGGTTTCCCTGGTCGATGAAAAAACTCACCGGAGTGCGTTTTCAAGCATTTTACAGGATGTTGACATCCGGACCTGGCTGCCGGGAACGGATTGGAATGAGACTACAGGGGTTTATCAGCAGCAGGCGCAGGAAATTGAGACGCAGGCGGCAGTGAAGCTTCCCGCCAATCTCCCGGTTGGAAGCTATGTGGTGGCACTGGCCATCCTGGATCCGGAAGGTGGAAATCTTCCCTGTGTCCGTTTTGAAATTCAAAATTACTGGCAGGGCGGGCTTCATCCCATGGGACGAGTGGGCGTCGGCGTGCCCAACAACCACCCCGCAGTGGACGCCCCAACCTTTTATACCAATCCGGTTGACTCCACGGTTCATTATAAAGTGCTCTTGCCGCCCTGATGCTGTAAATTCAGCGAAAGAATAAAATCTGTGATCGTATTTCAATTTTTCAGAACCAATAGCGTCGGCTTCCCTGTCGAACAGGGCCTTTTATGATCGCGATTTTAGGGTGTTTTTTATCGCAGGCAATCTGTGTGGTGTTTCTCCTGCTGATGTTCACATTGGTGTTCGCGCAGATTGATGCCACGCAAACTCCTTTTCAGGTCGGTAATGATTTCACTGAAGATCAGTCGGCCAGCTTGCAAGCAGCATTGAATGACGCCCAAAAGGGGCCTCGCCGAGAATACCTGGACTGGCCGAGGAAAAGTCAGCATTACCTTTTGCGGCAATGTTATGCAAAAACGATAAAAAAGGAGCAGGAGAAATGAAAGTAGTTCATATGGAGTTGGCGATGCTGCTACTGGCTGCCAGCGGGTTTGCCCAGACCAAGATCGATGTCACTACCGATCATCATACTGCGAACTATTCCCACTTGATAAATGCAGTGGTCACGGTCAATACACAGACGCAAATGCTTTTTCCAACTTGTTTTAGCGGATTTAACTATGATCTGGCTGCCAGTCCTGTCCCTTACAATAACACGAGTTTTCAGATGGCCGTGAAAAGCTTTTCCCCTGGGGTACTTCGCTATCCCGGAGGGACGATAAGCGACACCTTTAATTGGAGAATCGGTGGATACGATTTATCTTTAGATGGAAATGCGCCTGCCTGGACGATGAATAATATTTTCCGAGCCTACAATACGGAAGTCAAGGGTGTTAAGCATTGGGCGCACGAGTGTGAGGAGAAATCTCAGATTTGCATGAGCAAAGGAGGGCTTCCGCTTGCAGACTTGGTCAATCTCGCCAAACGAATAGGCGATTTAAAGATTGTCATCTGTGTCAATACGATAACAGACACACCGCACTCGGCTCATGATCTGGCTTATCGGGTGGCAAAAGAGAGAATGCCCGTCACTGTCTTTTCCCTGGGAAACGAATGTTACTCCATTATCTCACCCACTGGGAAACCCACTGAATTGCTTGGGCTCTCCACCGCAGAGATTCCATCAAATGTGTCAGGAACATTCATTTCTGGAGAAGACTACGCAGAAAAGATGATCCCTTACTATGATGCCATTAAGAGTGGCTATCGAGATGCGGGAGTAAATCCAGAACGCGCAATCGTTGCTGTTACTGGAGATAGCATCAAGATGTATGATATTGATCCTGGGAATCACATGAATAAATCCAAATGGGACAATGGTCTCATTCACTTTGCCAAGACTAATGCCAGAGGACAATATTGGGATGCCGTAGACTTGCACGAATACGTGACTCGCGCACCAACCCTTGATGCGTCGATCAAACGCTGTAACAGCTATCTCGTTTTTGGAGCTGACTCCTACATTAACAATGTCTGGCAGCCTTATTGTAAGCCTGGTACCAAATTTCTTTTTACAGAATACGCCGCCAATGACGAACTCGACGGCACTCTCTATGGTGGTCTTTTTTGCGCAGAATTTGCCATCCGTCTTTCACGTTTACCCGGTGTGCTTCATGTGATGAATCATTTGCGTAGAACACTTGATGGTATTTATGTGCCAGATTACAAAACATGGGAAAACAAGCTCATTGAGGCGACTAAAAGTGGACATAAACTCGATCTGTCACAGGTGGATTTTCGTCCAATCATCAGTACGCAAATCGTCGTTCAGCGAGTCGCCAATGTCGCCCTCAATAATAGTGACGGATTATTTAAAACAACGGTTGCAGGCGGTCCCGATGTTCCGGCAGGTTTCAACGAAACAGTGCAAATTCCAGCCATCAATGCGCAAGCCTATCACGGTAAAAACGGTAGAAATTATCTACTGCTAGTAAACAAGGGATCAGGAGCGGTTTCAGTCCAGCTTGAGATTGACCATAATGACGCGACTCGATTCAAGGTGTTCCGCGTCAGTGGTAACAACCCTGCACTACGCACAACGATCACAGCGCCTGAAGGAGAGAATGAATCCAAACCGGACGGTCTTGAGATTTTGTCTTCGGAAATTAATGGAGAACTTTCACTGCCCGGCTACGCGATTGCAAGGTTGGAATGGTAACATCCGCGTGACCAATGAAGGTAAACATTAATAACATATCCATGGTTTATTACGAAGCGCCAGAAACACCCCAGCCATGAAACACCTCCTCACCCTCACAACCTTGCTCCTGGCAGCCGGTCACGCCTTTGCCCAGCCGCCCGACAGGGTACTCGCCAATTTGGAAGGGGCTTCCGGTACGCCGCTCCCGATGCAGGTGAAAGCCATCACCCGGACGGTGCGGATCGAATCGGATTTCATTCAACTCCCGCTGCTGCAGCGCGCGGATGCGCGGAAACCCGGGGCGGAGCGTTTTGAAATTAGAGCGGACGGCAAAGTACTGCGCTACGTGCATCTTCAATTCGCCGGAAAAGATCAAAAGCCTGATTTCATCTATTCGTATGACGTGCGCGAGTTTCGTGGTCGCGAAGTCACCTTGTGCTTCAAGTCCAGCGATGCCGGAGTGCTCGCCCGCTTGGAATTAAACAACAAGGAAATCAGCGACCCGCAAGCCTACGAGGGACCGCACCGCCCGCGTTTCCACTTCAGTCCGCGTCTCGGCTGGATGAACGACATCAACGGCAGTTACTATCAGAACGGTCTTTACCACATTTTCTACCAGGCCAATCCCACTTGCGCTGGCGCGTCCTGCGGCTTCGATATGCACTGGGGGCATTCGGTAAGCAAAGACCTCGTGCACTGGAAGGAGTGGCCGATCGCCCTCTTTCCCAACGCCTACGACCAGTGCTACTCCGGCTCCACGGTTATGCAGCAGCAGCCCATTACCGGATTGAATGAAGGCGTCATGCTCCCCGCGCCTGTCCTTGCCTTCACCGCCACCGGGCCGCACGGGCAGCATCTCGCCACCTCGCCCGATGGAGGCCGCACCTGGCAGCGCTTTGCGGGAAATCCCGTGGTGCCGAGGATCGGCGACGCGGATCGAGACCCGAAGGTCTTCTGGCATGAGGCGACCAAGAGCTATGTCATGATCCTCTATGTCGGCGGGAAGGGCTACGTCTTCCTGCGTTCCACGGATCTTCAGAAGTGGAAGCGGACTTGTGAGCGGCCCTACTGGTATGAATGCCCCGAGTTCTTCCCCATGAAATCCCCGACCACCGGCGAAGATCTCTGGGTGCTCTATGGCAATTACAATCCGCCGAAGGAAGTTCCCGGAAAAATCCGCGCCTCTTCCGCCTACCAGCTCGGGCGCTTCGATGGCACAACCTTCACGCCCGTCACCGAAGTGCGCCGGGCTCACCTCGGGCCGAACTTCTACGCAGCGCTCACCTTCGTCAACGAACCCAAAGGGCGTCCGGTGATGATGGGCTGGACCCGGGGCACACGGTTTCCGGGAGAACCCTTCAACCAGTGCGCCAGCCTGCCGCTGCAGCTCTCGCTCAAGGCTTTCAACGGCCAGGACACGCTCTGTTTTGAGCCTGTGCAGGAGGTCAACGCGCTGCGTGGCCGGCCACTGGTCCAACTCGTCAACGTCTCCCCGGCATCCGTAATCGAGAAATGCAAAACCCTGGAGAAAGAAACTCCGCTTGATGTGACGTTGAGCTTGCGCCCCAACGAAAAACAAATCGTGAAAATCGTGGTGCGCGGGCTTCAGTTTACCTACTCTACCGCCACGGGAAAGCTCACCTGCTCGAACAACGGCAGGCAGATCAGCGAAACAGAAATCCATCCGGACGGGCCTGTGGCTGCAAGATTCATGATCGATCGCGGTATCGTGGAGGCCTTTTGGAACGGTGGTGAAGCCGCGTTTTCCATTTCATCCCTGCATACGGACAACGGCCCGACTTTCGCTATCGAAGGCAATACGACCATCGAAGATTTGCAGATTTTTTCGATGAACAACATTTGGGACAAGTGAGCACCATCCAACATCTTAAAAGCAGGTATTTCGCCCGGAGCCGTGTCAGATTTTTGACAATGTTAAACCCCACCAATCCCAAACCAAATAACTCATGAAAAAACAAATACTCATAGCTGGATTGTTGTTTGCGTTAGTGCATGTCGCACAAACCCAGACAACAGCCAACCCAACCGCAACAACCACAGCGGCCTCCCTGCCGGATTGGGCGCTGGGTCCGTTTAGTCGGCCGGATCAAGCCGAGCCGGTGATCAAGCCTGACCCGAACTCCGTCTTCGATTGCCCGATGAAAAAAATGCCGATCCACTGGGAAGCCAGGCACACGTTCAACCCTGCCTCGGTGGTGCATGACGGGAAAATTTGTGTTCTGTACCGATCCGAGGATGATTCCAGCAAGGGTGGCATCGGTTCCTTTACCTCGCGCCTGGGTCTGGCCGTGAGCGATGATGGCATTCATTTCGTGAAGGAGCCCGCCCCGGTCTTTTATCCCGCTGAGGACAACCAGAAGGAGTGGGAATGGACTGGCGGCTGCGAGGACCCCCGTCTGACGGAGGGCCCTGACGGCACTTATTACCTCACCTACACCCAGTATCCGCACGGAACCCGCGCCGGTTGGCGCATCGGCCTGGCCAGCTCCAAGGATCTGCACACTTGGACCAAATACGGTTCCCCCTTCACAGGTACGAAGTACGAAGACAATCACGGCCTTGAGAGAAAATCCGCAGCCATTGTGAATGAGGTGAAGGATGGACGCCTTGTCGCGGCAAAAATCAACGGGAAATACTGGATGTACTTCGGTGAAGGCAGTGTCAACATTGCCAACTCGGACGATCTCATCCACTGGGCTCCGGTCGAAGACAAGAATGGCAAGCCCATACGGGTTATGCAAACCCGGCGCGGGTTTCTCGACAGCACCCTGGATGAAATCGGGCCGTGTCCCTTGTTGACGGGCAAAGGGATCATCGTTTTTTACAATGCCAAGAACAGTGATCCGGCCAACGGCGGCGATCCAGAACTCTCCAAGGGTGTTTATACCGGAGGACAGGCTTTATTTAGTGCAACCGACCCGACCAAGCTGATCACGCGGCTGGACCACCCCTTCATCAAGCCGGAACTCGCCTGGGAGAAATCAGGCCAATATGTGCAAGGAACCACCTTCATCGAGGGACTCACCCTGTTTCAACGCAAGTGGTTTCTCTACTACGGCTGCGCTGACACATACGTCGGCGTGGCGATTGCGCCATTCACACCTTGAACATTAAGCACAACCATCACCGGGCAAGTCATTACATGAAAATTCAAACACTACTGGCAGCCGTTTTGCTCGCACTCGCGCAGGCCGTTCCTGCCCAGACAACAGCCAATCAAACCAGCAACCTGCCCGACTGGGCCATCGGCCCGTTCACACGGGCTTCGCAGGAACCGGTCATCCAGCCAAACCCGGATTCGGTTTTTGACTGCCCCATCAGCAAAAAACCGGTCAACTGGGAAAAAGCCTGGACGTACAACCCCGCCGCCGCGGTCAAGGACGGGAAGATCATCGTGCTTTATCGTGCCCAGCAGGGCCCCGGTAACACCTGCTCCCGCATTGGCTACGCCACAAGCGAAGACGGCATCCACCTCAAGACCGAACCCACTCCGGTCCTGTTTTCGGCGGAAGACGATCAAAAAAGCTTTGAATGGTCCGGCAACGAGAGGGTTGGCGGCTGCGAGGATCCGCGCCTGGCGGAGTCGCCCGATGGTACGTACATTGTTAATTACAGCCAATACTACGGCAGATCGTTCAGGTTGGGCATTGCGACTTCCAAGGACTTGAAGACCTGGACCAAGCAGGGAGCGACCTTTGCCGGAACCAAATGGGAATCCAAACCCAAAAAATCCGCCGCCATTGTCCATGAAATCAAGAATGGCCACCTGGTCGCGGCAAAAATCAACGGCAAATACTGGATGTACATGGGCGACAGTGCCGTGCTCGCCGCGACCTCCGATGACCTGATTCACTGGGTTCCGCTGGAAGACGAAAAAGGTAATTGGAAGTCGGTGATGACCACCCGTTCGAATAAATATTTTGACAACCTGATAGTCGAGGTTGGTCCGCAGGCAGTACTGACCGACAAGGGTATCATTCTTTTTTACAATGGCGTGAACAACCATGGCGAAAAGGCGAACCCCGATTATCCTCCCGGCGGCTATTGCGGCGGCGAGGCGTTGTTTGACCGCAATGATCCCACAAAGCTGATCACCCGCCTGGACAAGCCGTTCATCCAGCCGGAGCTGCCCTGGGAGAAAAACGGGCTGTACAAGGATGGCACGACTTTCATTGAAGGACTCGTCCTCTTCAAGAATCAGTGGTTCCTCTACTACGGCGCTTCGGATCATTATGTCGGCGTGGCGACCGCCCCCTACAAACCCTGACCTCATTGAACAGCAATTATGAAAACCAACTGGCTCAGCCTGACCTGCCTCTTCGGGGTGCTCCTTGCCTCACTCCCGGCCGCAGAAACCACCCCCGCGGTCGAGGAGACCGATCCTCGCCTGCATCCGGTTGATGCCAGTTGGGGTTTTCACCCGGCAACCGTCACCGATTCGCATCTGCCGCGTGTGCTGCTGATTGGCGATTCGATTGTCGGTGCGTACCACAGCGCCGTCATTGCCGGGCTCAAAGGCAAAGCCAATGTGGATTTCTGGACCACCGGCCTCAATGAAAATTCCAAGGAGCTGCACGAGTTGCTGCGCAAGGTTCTTTCCCACGGGCCTTATGAGGTCATTCATTTCAACATCGGCCTGCACGGCTGGCAGAAGGATCGGGTGCCGGATGATCGTTATGAGCCGTTGATGCGACAATATATTGAGATTCTTCAGACTTGTGCGCCCCACGCAAAACTCATTTGGGCCAGCACCACCCCGATGACCTTGAAGGGAGATCCGTCCAAAGTGGATCCCGTGAACAATCCAACCATTGAGGGTCGCAATGTGATCATGGCCCGACTGGCTCAGGAGAAAGGTTTGCAAGTGGACGACCTGTATGCCCTGATGCTGAAGAATCTTGCCCTATACAAAGGCGACAAAAAAGACGACCCGTTTCATTGGGCACCGCCGGGAGTTAAAATCCAGGCTGAGACCGTCATCGACATCATTTTCAAGAATTTATCAAGTACCTTGAATCATCCATGATCCAGTTCACTCAGGACATCGTTCTATTCCAATTCTGCTAGAGATTTTAAACTCATGAAACCAGCCATCCTTCACCTCTGCTGTACGCTTGCTCTGGCAACCCTCCCTTTACAGGCGGATCCCGGTCCGTTGGACTACGTCAACATCCTGCAAGGCACCGATTCCTCATACGGATTTTCCAACGGCAACACCCTGCCCCTCGTGGGCCTGCCCTGGGGCATGGTGGACTGGTCTTTGCAAAATGGCACCGGCGGCTGGTTTTTTTCCCCCAAGGGAACCCTCAACGGACTGCGGGCCACGCACCAACCAGGTCCCTGGATGAGAGACTACGGCCAGTTTGTCATTATGCCGCAGTCTGGTGAACTGGTCATGGACCCCAAAGCACGCCTTTCTGAATACGACACGAAAACAGCGGTCCTGCGCCCCGACTACGAAAAGATCGATATTAAGAAAGGGGGGATTACTGCGGAACTCACTCCCACGGAACGTTGCGGGGTCTTCGCTTTCACCTACCACCAGGGCGAAGTTGGGAGGTTGATTATCAATGCCTATCGCAATGCGGAAATTAAAATTGATGGCCGTACGATTTACGGAATCAGCCGTTTCAACTCCGGCGGTGCGCCTGCGAACTTCGCTTCCTACTTCGTCATCCAGCTTGACCGCGACATCAGCAACAGCCAGTTGTTCCCGCCCGTGGAAAACAAGCCCGAAACCCCGGCCAATCCAGGTACCGCACCGGTCCCGGTCAAGAAGTCCGCACCCAATCCCAACGATTTTGACGCCTTTGTTGAATTCAGGACAACCCCGGAAAGCCCCGTCATCGTAAAAATCGGCACGTCATTCATCAGTTGGGATCAGGCGGAGCAAAACCTGCGCGCCGAAACCGAGGGAGGTTTCCAAACCGTTCGTGAACGCGCGACTGCCACATGGTCCGCCAATCTTGGTAAGATCGAGGTCGAGGGCACCGAAGAGCAAAAGAAAACCTTTTACAGCTGTTTCTACCGCGCCCAAATGTTCCCGCATCGGCTTCATGAATTGACCCCCGAAAAAAAGCCACTGCACTTCGGTTTTTACGACGGCAAGATTCACGATGGCGTTCTTTATGCAGACACTGGCATCTGGGATGCCTTCCGGACCACCTTCCCCTTCATCACCCTTCTTTACCCGAATCAAACGGCGGAGATCCTGCAGGGCTTTGTCAATGCCTCCAACGAGGGTGGCATGCTGCCCGAATGGGCAAGTCCTGCGGAACGCGGCGGGATGCTCGGTCAACACTGCGCCGCAATTTTTGCCGATGCGATTCTGAACGGTCTGAGCGGCTTTGACGCGGAACAGGCCTACCAATCACTCAAAAAAGCCGCCAGCGATCCCAAGGCGGGTCGAAATGCCCGCAAGGGCCTGGCGGATTACCTCAAGCTCGGTTACCTGCCGACAGGCACCGATTGTGTCTCGGCAACCTTGGATTACGCCTACGATGACTGGTGCATCGCCCGGATTGCCCAACAACTGGGCCATGTCGATGAGGCCGTGGAATTTTTGGTGCGAGCCCAGAATTATCGCCACATCTGGGATTCCTCCACCGGATTCATGCGCGCCAAAACCGCAGGCGGCAATTGGAGCGAACCATTTGATGAATTTCTCTGGGGCGGGCCCTACCGCGAGGCCGGCGCCTGGCAGTCGAGCTGGTTTGTCCCCCACGACAGCGCAGGACTCGCCGGTCTGATGGGAGGACCGGGGCCGTTTGCGGCGAAGCTGGACCAGCTTTTCTCCATGCCTCCGACCTATCATTTCGGACCGGGAGGGTATGGCGGAGTGATTCATGAAATGAAGGAAATGCCGCCGCTCAAGCTGGGCCAGTGCGCCCTGGGCAACCAGCCGTCCTTCCATATCCCCTATCTCTACACCGCCATCGGACAACCGTGGAAAACAGAAGCGTTGACGCGCCGGATTTGCGCCGACATCTTCAACGCCTCGCCCAAAGGGTTCCCCGGCGATGAGGACACCGGCTCCACCGCGAGTTGGTATCTGCTCAGTTCGTTGGGGCTGTATCCCCTCACCCCGGGCAGCACCCAGTTTGTACTCACGAGTCCGGTTTTCACCAAGGCCACCCTGCATTTGGAAAACGGCAAAAGCTTCGTCATCAACGCACCCGGCAACACGCCCTCCGCCGTCTATGTGCAAAAACGCAGCTTGAACAGTTCGGACTATACCAGGCTCTGGATCTCATATCAGATGTTGCTGCAGGGCGGCGAACTGAATAGCATCATGACAACCGACCTCAACCCCCACAACGTGGCACCCGAAGACCTGCCCTATTCCGTTTCATTCGATAAAAAATAAGTTTCACCCCATAAGGAACAAAACCATGGCCAGCATCACCACCAGCAGTACCGCATCAAATACCAACGGCGACAACACAGGCAATCGCAGTTCTTTCGCCATCATGACCTCCCTGTTTTTCATGTGGGGTTTCATGACCGTTTTCAACGACATTCTCATCCCCCGCTTCAAGGAAGCCTTCACACTCAGTTATTTCCAGGCCATGCTGGTGCAGTTCGCCTTCTTTGGTGCCTACTTCATCGGCTCGGTACTCTATTTCGCCATCTCCGTAACCACCGGCGATCCCATTGCCAAGATCGGCTACAAAAACGGCGTCGTGCTCGGCCTGCTCATCTCCGCAGCAGGCAGCGCCCTGTTCTGGCCCGCGGCCACCGCCTCATCGTATCCGATGTTTCTGGGGGCTTTGTTTGTCGTCGGCCTCGGCTTCGCCATGCTGCAAATCGCAGCCAATCCCTACGTCACCATTCTTGGTCCGGAAAAAACCGCCTCCAGCCGGCTGAACCTGGCCCAGGGCTTCAACTCCGTGGGCACAACCATCGGGCCGCTCATCGGCGGCTGGCTTATTTTCCAGTATTTTGCCAAGCACGGCAGTCATGGTGCCGATTCCGTAAAGGTCCCCTACCTCATGTTCTGCGTGGTCTTCATGGTTCTGGCGGTCATTTTCTACTTCATTCACCTGCCGCAAATCGGCGGGGGTAAAATCGAACGCGGTGCCGGAGCCTTGAAATTCCCCCACGTTGTTCTCGGCATCGCGGCCATCTTCCTTTATGTCGGCGGCGAAGTCGCAGTGGGCAGCGCCATCATCAATTTCCTCGGCCAGCCCACCGTGGCAGGCTTGACCGCCATGGAGGCCAGCAAATATGTCTCGCTCTACTGGGGCGGCCTGCTGATTGGGCGGTTTATGGGTGCTGTGGAATTGAGCGAAATGAAAAAGGCCAACAAGCAGGTCATGCTGGTGCTGATTCCCCTGCTGGCTTTCCTGTTGATCTGGCTGGCACAAAGCGCACCTCTCGACGCCATGCGCAACGGCGAGGCCGCACCGGTGTTCGCTCTCTGGCGCGAAAACTTCGTCCACAACTGGGCCATGTTCAAAAACTTTCTGCCTTTCATCGGCTTGTGCTGGGTGCTGTTCCAACTCGGTCAATCCAAGGCCGGTCGCACCCTGATGATATTCTCCCTCACCGTGACAGCCCTGCTGCTCACCGCCATACTGACCGGTGGCAAACTGGCCATGTGGTGCGTGGTAGCTGTCGGCCTCTTCACCTCCATCGGCTGGTCAAACACCTTCTCCCTGGCTCTGGAGGGTACCGGTAAACTAAAAAGTCAGGTTTCCTCACTGCTGGTCATGGCCGTTCTCGGTGGCGCCCTCCTGCCTCCGTTGCAGGGACTGGTGGCTGACCTCACGAAAAACCTGCCTTTGTCCTTCATTGTGCCCCTCGTTGCCTATGCCTACGTGGCCTTTTATGGAGCAAAAGGGCATCGCATCGGGCGCACAGATTTGATTCAGGAATAAGCCGGAAAGATTCAATCCCAACCAAACGATTAGAGGACCCTTGACCCTTCCGACCGCGGGTGTTCGCATCCTCTTAGAACCGCAAAGTACTCTTGCTTGCCATTGCTGTTTTCGCCCTTCAAGCTTATCGCCCATATATGAGAATTGCTTTGGGCTTGGCCTTGCTGACGACACCCTATCTTATGCTGCCATTGGCAGCACAGGAGACGCCTGCGGCCACCCCGACTGCCCTGTTTCCCGCCAGCCCGGCCGTGGTCAACCCTCCAGCACGCTATTCGCAACAGCATTTCCTGTCACTCGACGGTGACTGGACTTTTTGCACCGATCCTGACAATAAAGGCGAAACAGACAAATGGGCACAGCCCAAGACCGTCTGGCCGCAAAGCCGCTCCATTCGCGTACCCGGCTGCTGGGAAGCGCAGGGCGTCGGAACACCCGGCGAACACAACCTGCTCTCGCCCCTTAATCTGAAGATGCACTACGTCGAAGCCGGGATGAAAACGGAATACGAGGGGATCGGCTGGTATCGGAAGGAAGTTCTCATCCCGGCGACCTGGGCCGGCCAGCAGCTCTGGCTCAAGTTCGGGGGAGTGAACTCCACGGGCCGGGCCTATGTCAACGGCTCGCCCATCGCCGACCTGGGCGGCGCCGGGCAGTATTGCGGCACTTACAAATACAACGTCACCGATTTGATAAAGCCCGGACAAAAGGCCGTGATCGTCGTCATGGTGCGCAATGACGTTGCCAGCAGCAAAGGCTCGCGCAACGTGGCGCGGCGCTATGGTGGCATCGATGGCAGTGTGGAGATCGAAGCCACCCCGTCTGTCTTGATTGATTACGCCGATGTCCTGACCGACGCCGCCAGGCAGACCGCCACGGTAAATCTCACCCTGCGCCATGTCGGGGCCAAGCCAGAGGAATCCACCGAGGGCTTGGTAAACATCACCGTGCGCGATGCCAACGGCAACACTGTCGGCCAGAAAAATGGCGTCCCGCTGAAATGGACCGGCGATACCGGCAGCGATAAAGTTGAAATCCCTCTCTCCCCCTGCGCCCTTTGGTCGCCGGAACACCCCGCCCTGCACACGGCAGAGATCACTCTGCTGCAA
>Ga0209067_10000573_pt1 | contig 23431 bp, 19 predicted proteins | sample ColStrG_CSR_2013_FD_187199 | JGI IMG/M metagenome (GOLD analysis project Ga0209067, IMG submission 187199) | Freshwater sediment microbial communities in response to fracking from Pennsylvania, USA - Cold Stream Run_MetaG_CSR_2013 (SPAdes)... | ecosystem: Environmental > Aquatic > Freshwater >...
ATTTCCGAATCTACCGAACTATGAACCATGGATGATGGAAAAATGGGCAAAAGTTCTATTCTTTGCTTAAAAAAGGGATAAAATTTTTGTAGCTCCCGAATTCCGGATTCAGATTCACATAGAATTAAAAAGGCCTTTTTTAAGTGGTCCTGATAATAACGTTCCCTTTCATTGAAAATTAAACCCGATGCGAATTCTGGGAAGGCATAGGTGGATAAATGACCTATGTCCCAATGATTCAAAATCAATGGCATATTTATAGGAATAATTCTTGGAACCAGGGGAAATACAATTTCAATCTCCTGTTTAATAATTTGGTTTTCAATATCGATCCAAAGCCATTTTTTTATCATATCCACCATGGATCGGATCCAAATAGATTTTTTAAAATACCAAAGAAATGGGCTTGGATTAGACCCTTTTTTCGTTTCACGGGAAGGAGATTTTGGCGAAAATAAGGGGGATTTAATATAAATAACCGGCTTTTGAAATTTCTGTATCGGTTTATTTTTATGATATAATACAATGAATAGTATATCCAGGTTCTCCGAAAATGAATATTTATCAATCCCTTCCATCAAAGAATATTGATAAGAAAAGGCTCCTCCTTGATTAGAATTAATATTGGGGTCGAGGATAATTCCTATCCTTAATTTATCCATATTTTTCTTCTAAAACGCCTGAAATACGTTCCATTTCCTCCTTTGTTATACCCGGCCCCGAAGGTATATATAATCCCAATCGGGCTAATCTTTCAGCTACCGGAAATCTTTCAGTAGATTTAAAATGAAGCTTTTCTAAAAGGGGTTGTTCATGAAGACACCAAAAGAAGGGTCTATACCCTATTTTATTCTCATCCAGGAAAGCCATTATTTCGATTTTGGATTCAATATCGGGGCAGATAATGCCAAATACCCAATAATGGTTTTCAGAGAATCCATTATTCTCGGGTGGGAGTTGAAAACCTTTTTTTAGGAGGAACTTTAATCGCTCCTGATAAAAGGTTCCTATCTCTATTTTTTTCTGGATCGTTTTATTGAGATTTTCTAATTGAGCCAGACCTAAGGCAGCCTGCAAATTGGTGAATCGGTAATTCCAACCCATTTCTGAATGAATAAATCGGGGTTTTAAGGGATCGAAGGAGAGATTCCTGAGATTTTTTGCCCTTCGAAACCAATTTTCGTTTCTAAGTAGGATCATTCCTCCCTCTCCTGTATTTATATTCTTGTTAGCATAAAAGCTAAAAATCGAAATATCGCCAAAGGAACCACAATTTCGGTCCCTATATTTTAAGCCATGAGCCTCCGCTGCATCTTCAATTAGGTTTAAATGGTATTTCTTTACCAATTCCATGACGGGTTCCATATTCACCGGCAAACCATAGGTATGAATAATTAATAAAGCCTTGGTTTTAGAGTTTATCTTTTCTTCAATTTTTTCGGTTTGGATATTCCAATCCGAGAATTCAGAATCAACAAATACCGGAACCGCACCGGAACGGAGAATGGAGAATAAGGGTGAGATGATGCTAAAAGTGGGTAAAATAACTTCATCCCCGGGATTTAAATCTAAAAGTTCAATCGCTATATCGAGGGCAGCCGATCCACTCGAAACGGCAAGCCCATAGTCCATTCCAATAAATTGAGCAAAATCCTGTTCGAATTTTTTCACAAAAGGACCTTCACTGGAAACCCATTCGGTTTCGATGCATTCATTTAGATATTTCTTCTCATTACCACAAAAAGAGGGTCTTGATACGGGAATAAAGGAATTCATGGCTTCTTCAAAATATAGGTGGCCAACCAGGTATTTTCCAGAATAGGTTGACCCGTATAGGATTCCTCAAAGGATAAAATTTGAAGTCCATTTTCTTTTGCCCAAAAATCAATTTCATCCTTTTCAAAAGGCCGTATCCAATGGGTTTCGTTTGATTTATGAATATGTCCAGTTTTTCTTTCCTCCACAAAGAGGTTGAAATCGACTTTTACCAGATTTCTATTTTCATTGAATTCGGATTCAGAAATACGGGTTATGATAAAATCGTCATTCTCAATCTTTTTTACTTTCGTTTTGAAGCCATGAAAATGAACGCCTGGTTTATTCCATACATCAAAATAAAAAAGCCCATTCTGTTTTAAATTTCTAAATGCGTTCTGAAAGCATTTATGAACCTCCAAATCGGAATTTAAATAACCTAAAACATTAAAAAGAGCCAAAATAACATCAAACTTCCCTGGATTCTGGTATTTTAATAAATCCTCCAAAATAAGTTCAACGCCTGTGATTCCTTTCGATTGAAATTCTTCAACCATATTCGGACTAATATCCAGGGCATACATATTCCAGGGCTCATTTAAAAAATATTGGGTATAATTACCTGTTCCGCAACCGAGTTCCAATACATCCTGAATATGGGGATGAAAAAGATTTATTGAATGGAGGATAAAGCTCGACTCTTTGGCATAATCCTTATCGCCATAAATCAAATCATAAAAATGGGTAAAGGTATTCGTGTAAATACCTGAATTACTCATAATTCTTCTGGAGAAGAGGCGATTGGGTGGGTTCAATCATTACCTTATCCTTAATTCCTAAATATGGGCCCTGTTTTACTTCAAAAATTTCGGATTCTTCTAACATTTCAAAAGAATGACCTCCAGTAGCCAATAATATAATATCACCCTTTTCTAATATGGTTTCGGTAAAGAAATCGTCATTTTCCAGAAAAAATTGTACTAAAACCTTTCCCGATTTAATGAATAAAATTTCATGAACCGGTAATGTACCACAAAAAGTATGGTTATGGGTATGCGGTTGGATTTTATAGCCCTTTTCCCTGTTCATATATCCCAGTTGTAAGGGCATACTCTCCTCAGTAAAAAAATTTATTCCTTCGTTTTTATAATCCTCACGAATTACCATCCCCAATAAAATACCATTATTAGAAAATTGTTCAATTTTCTGTTTAAACATCACGACCTCAATAAATTAAAAAATAAAATATTACTTATGCTAATATAATTTGCATATTAATAGAAATTAAGAAAAATTTCTAAGTAGCAAATTCCTATTCTCAAAAGCAAAAAACTGGTTTAAATCAAGTATACTAAAATTTTTACAGTTTTTGAAATTAAACCTTTTGTGATGGATTTAGTCTTAGAGAATTTTTTCTTTTCTTGCTGAATATTGAGCTTAATAGGACTTTAATAATCGATTCATAGAACTATCAATCTCCCTAAATAAGGAAACGGGACGAAATCTCATAAAATATATTTTGAATACGTTACTTGGATGTTTTCCCAGCCTAGATCCATTTTTTTCAGGAAAAATTTGCAAAAATTTGCAGAAAATATTCATGGAATCAACCAATTCGCTTGGAGGCTTTGGTCATCCCTATACTCAAAAAACGCTCTAAAATTCCCGGATTTCTCTAATTTTAGATATTCCATATTCTTTACAGAAAAAATAACCAGTCCAAAGTTCTTTTTATATTCCAAGGTTTTCTCAAGGGATGGATCCTTTTCTTCATAATCTATTTTTAATCCACTGGTTTTTAGTTTGGATGAAGTACCTGGAGGCAATTCCGTCATATAGGATTTTCTACTTTTCAGACTCGTGGCATTCCAGGCATCTTCCCAAATTTTGCCTTCCTGAACCAATTGTACCTGTCCATTTAATAAAATCTGCGATTTTGAATTCCCGTCATAAAAAAGTGCCTGGGTGATAGGGTTCATAGACCAATCCTTCCATTTCTTACTTCGGTTATCGGTATAGATATGGATTTCACGATTCTGGATAATAGCCTTTCTAAGGACAACGGTTCGTAATCCAATTCCGCTGGAGGAAAGAGAACTAATGGTAAAATATTTTAATGCATCTTTTGCCCTATTGGCCCCATTAAAAAGCATTATCCAAATTTCCTTTTCCAATTCTTCTAATTGAATATCCATATTTTTAAAAATCAATTTGTTTAGGATCAAAACCCTTAATTAGCAAATATATTTATACCGAAGTTAAAACCTGCCAACTATGAGATCAAGCTATTTGATTGGGCCCAATATACCCTTAGAAATTCGAGATTTTCCTTTACCAGAACCCAAACCAAAGGAAGTAAGAATAAAAGTAGAATATGCAGCCTTAAATCATAGAGACTTATGGACCGCCATAGGTCAATATAGAGGGAAATCAGAAAACCTTATTCTAGGTTCGGATGCTTCGGGCATTGTCGATGCACTAGGAGAAGATGTTCATAATTGGAAATTGGGCGATAAAATAATTATCAATCCTAGTTTAAACTGGGGAGAGGATGAAAATGTTCAAGGACCCGATTTTCAAATTCTTGGAAACCCTGATCCAGGAACATTTTCAGAATATGTAATTGTCCCTAGTTCAAACATAGTCCCTAAACCCCTTCACTTAAGTATGGAAGAAAGTGCCGCTATTCCATTAGCCGGATTAACTGCGTACAGGGCTCTTTTTACCCGGGGAAAATTAAAAAAAGGGGATAAACTTTTGATAACCGGAATCGGTGGAGGGGCGGCTCAATTAGCCCTGCAAATAGGATTGGCCTCAGGCGCTGAGGTTTATATAAGCTCCAGTCAGGATCATAAAATCGAAGGGGCTATTCGAGCAGGTGCAAAAAAGGGTTTTAAATATTCTGATCCTAATTGGGTGCAAGACGCCCTCAAGGATTTACCAGAAGGTTTTGATTTGATACTGGATAGTGCTTCTGGAAAAGGCTTCGCCGATTTGGTCGAATTATGTAAACCCGGTGGTACCCTAGTGTTTTTTGGCGGAACTGCCGGTAGCCTGGGTCCACTAGTTCCTGCAAAGGTTTTTTGGAGGCAATTGAATATTTTAGGAACTACGATGGGATCCCCCAGGGAATTTGAGGATATGGTACATTTTTTTGAACTTCATAAAATAAGGCCAAAAATTGATTCCATCTATCCGTTCGAGAAAATCAATGATGCCCTTGAAAGAATGAAATCGGGGCAACAAAATGGTAAGATTATACTATCTATCGGATAGGACTTTTGGTTTGAAAATCGTTTAATATTTCCACCAAGGATTCGGCATCAGGTTTGAATAAACTCATAAAGGAGGAATCGAAGGCCTGGCCTCGATTTGGAATCAGATTTCGTAAGGTTCTGGATGCTCGTATCATTTCAGTTCTTTGGGAGGAATCCACCCTTAAATCGAAATTAATCCTTTTTGCCAGCGGAATAAAATGGATTCTGGTTTCCAGAACTTTGAAATTGCTGACTTCAGGCCATGGATAATTCCTCTTTCCGAAAAGAAAATTAACGGTAAATCCTTCTTTATTTAGAATCAAAAAATAACCTTTATAAAGGGCAACGAAAATAAAAACCATAAAGGCGATCAATAATCCCCATAAAATCCTTTCGTTTTGACTCAAGGATATCCAGGCATTCCAGTTTAGCCAAAAAGATAAGGCCAATAAAATAAAAAAAGGAGAAAGCATTTTTAGAAACCGAAAGGGGCTAAATCGAATAATTATTTCCTCTGGATGGCTTGTGTTCATGGTTGAAAAACTAGTTAAAACTTCCTTGACTAAAATAAATAATACAACTTTATAGGAAAAAAGAATTCATGAGGATATTAAAACTTATTTGGCCCCTTTTTATAGTGCAATTTTTTACCTGGATAGGATTATTTGCCCTTTGGATTTATACCACTCCGGTAGTTACCCAATTTGTATTTCGATCCATCAATGAAAAAGCTATGAATTATGGAAAAGGAATAGAATGGGTTGGATATTGCTTTGCGCTTTATGCCCTATTGGCCGGATTTTTATCGTTTAAAGTTCATGGTTGGAGTAAAAAAATTGGAAAATATCGCTATCATGGAATTTCCCTGGCTATTGGAGCATTGGGTTTAATGGCCATGTCTAAACTACAATCTCCCATTCCATTCTTACTTTGCTTTATTTTAATTGGAATTGCCTGGTCCAGTATAGGCAATATACCCTATGCCATTATTGGTGAACTTTCCAATGATTCCAATGCCGATAGAATTTATATTGTATTCAATTTTTCGATAATAATTCCCCAGGTTATTGCTGCGTTTTTATTGGGTTTTTTAACCGAAAAACCCTTCCATGGTAATTCCCAGCAAACTTTGTTTTTTGGGGGGCTATCAATGTTATTGGGAGCCATCATCATGCTCTTTATTAAGCCCATTCAGCCAGAAAATCCTCAAAATTAAAAGGGCTATCGATTGATTTCGACAGCCCTTTATAAAATATTAGAAACAAATTATAGGGTGGTAAACAACAAATCTGAATCTCTTCGAACTTTTGGTAAATTAACCATATAATCATTGGGGGCATCCCTATGACCTAAGGCCAAAATAACGACCGATTTAAGCCCTTTTTCTTTGAGACCTAAAATTTCATCGTATTGAGCCGGATTAAATCCTTCCATCGGTGTGGAATCGACTTTAGCCTCTGCAGCAGCGGCTAGGGCAGTACCTAGGGCAATATAAGCCTGTTTTGCCGACCAAATATTCTTTTCTTCAACCGAACGGCTTGAAACCGATCCTGTGATATAAGCTTTATAATCTTTTAATGCCTCCAATGGCAAATTTCTTTTAGCCGCTATATCCGCAATAAAGGTATCGATATGCTCCTCCTTGATATCATCCCAAATACAAAACACCAAAAAATGCGAACATCCAAGAATCTGAGGTTGATTATACGATGCAGGACTTAATTTTTCACGAATGGCAGGATCTTTTACCACCAAAATATGATAAGGTTGCAAACCAAAAGAGGATGCAGAATATCGGGTGGCCTCCAGGATTTGCTGAACCTTTGACTCATCCACCAAGGAACCATCCATTTTTTTAGTGGCATACCGCCATTTCAAATTTTCTAATAGACTCATAATAATTTTGATATATGTTTAAACATTTAATTGTCGAATGTAAACATATTTTTCTTTGGAAAGGTTTTTATCAAGCCCAAGATTTTTCGAGATATGCCAGCCAATTTCCATGCATTATTCCGATTATATCGTTTGCCGTATACCCCCTGGATTTTAGGATTTCAGGTACTTTATTCAAATCTTTTATGCTTTTTAAATCATAAGGGCATTGCTCATTTCCAAAGCCCCCATCCAGATCGGAGCCGATCCCTATATTTTTGGAATTTCCTGCAAGCCCGGCAATATGGTCCATATGATCGATCATTTTTTCCAAATTACAGTCCATATCCAATGGATTGGATACCCCTCTGATCCAATTGGGTACCATCATCCAGGCATCCAAGGGAGCACCTATTACCGCATCTCGACGAATTAATTCTCGAATTTGGTCATCTGTGAATTGACGGTTATGATTTACCAGGGAACGGCAATTACTATGACTCGCCCAAACCGGTCCATTAAAATGATTTAATGCATCCCAAAAACTCTCGTCCGATAGGTGGGTTAGGTCTAAAATAATATTCAGCCTTTCCATTTCTCGAAGTAGCTCCTTCCCTCTTGGAGATAAGGGACCCCTGGAATCGGTACCTTGAGCGAAAATTCCAGGTCCATAATGGGCAGGACCGATTGCTCTTAATCCATTTTCATAGGCTCTTTCCAAATGCTTAAAACTTAAAATGGAATCAGCCCCTTCCAAACTCAATATATAACCAATGGGCTTTTTGGGGTTCTCATTATCCATTTTCCAGGTATTTACATGATACAAAAGATCCTTTAGAGATTTAATTTGTACCATCTCCCCTATTTCTTCCATTGCCTTATACCAAGCCAATTGACCCTGGGTTTGAGCCCAGGCCTGCTCAGGGGAATTCCATCCAGGTAAAGGATTATTCGGGGCAACATACCGAGCTATCTGAGTGGCTACTACCAATCCAATCTCGCCCGACCGTAATTCGGGTAATGAAACCATAGCCCTTGCCCGGTCAGGCTTATCGAATAGGGGCTTTTCTCGATCATTAATATCTTTTAAGTCCAATCTCAAATCCCGGTTCCATTCCAGGGCATTCATACTCAAATCTAAATGGGCATCGATGGTAAACATTTCCTAAAAATGAATTTTTCTATCCCGAGCCTCAATTTTCCAATCCTCAATATATTGATGGTTTTGAATGATCATAGCTCTTTCATACAAGGCTACGGTTGGACAGATATGGTAGGGAATACCATAAAAAACGGTTCCCAAAGAATAGGCTTGGGCCTTAGGCGATTCAACCACTAAATGCTCCTCACTTTGGCTTATAAACTTTAGTTCAGGAGCATTTAAAAAATAAACCCGCTTATCAATAGGGTTCTCAGCACCCACCGATTTATGGCCCAAATCCAGGCAAAAATGGGTTTCATCCAAATGCGATATTACTCGACTGATAACCAAGGCAGCAATTTTGAACTTTTGCTCAGGGAAGGCATTTTGATAATTAAAATCCCAATAAATAAAAGTACCCGGGCTACATTCCACCCTATTTTTGGATGAATGAATCGGAAAACTAGGACTTCCCCCCATGATCCAGTTTAAATTCGAATATTCTGGTCCTAAAGATTGGTTAAATTCCTCCATGAGGGTATATATTTGACCAACCATTTCCTGCCGAAGATTTAAATCGGAGACATGAATATGACCGTCATAGACATGCAGGCCCTTTATTTCAATTCCCTTCAAGTCTTTACATTCATGAAAGAGCTTTAATCCATCTGGCAGGGGTTTAATCCCGGTCCGGTTCATTCCAACGTTCAGATCTAAATAAACGGAAAATATAATCTTCTTTTCCAATCCCAAACTGGAAAGATCGGAAGCCGAATGAATATTATCAATTAGACAAGAAAACCGGGTTTCAGGATAGTTTTCTATGAGATTCAGATATCTTATAAGTTTAGGTCCCAGGGGTTGATATGCCAATAAAACATCGGGAGCCTTGCAAATTCCTAAAATTTCTGCTTCGGAAAGGGTCGCGCATTTAAAACGGCTAATACCCAATTCCTGACATAAATGAATGACCTTTATGGATTTATGGGTTTTTATATGGGGACGTAATCGATCCATATTTCCTCCCACACTTTCTATCAGGGTCTGAATATTAGATCGAATTCTTTCTGGATATAATACCAAGGCGGGGCTATCCAGTTTTTCTATATTCTGAATATGAAACCAATCCTTCATTATAGATAGGGAATACAAGAATTATTCGAGTTCGAAAACAGCCTCAATTTCAACCGGAATATTGCCTGGCAAGGAACCCATCCCGACGGCACTTCTTACCCCGATTCCTAAATCCTCTCCCCATAATTCAACCATTAACTCACTACATCCATTTATCACAAAAGGATGTAGTTCAAAATCCGGGGTAGAGGAAACCATTCCCAAAATTTTAACAACTCTTTTTATTTTATTCAGGCTCCCTAAATAATTTTTTAAGCTGGCTAAAATAGTGAGTCCAACCTGTCGTGCCGCTAATTTTCCTTCCTCCTTATTGAGGGTATCCCCTAGTCTTCCCTGAATCAAGGTTCCGTCAAAGTTTACAGGTCCATGACCAGAGGTATATATCAAATTCCCTATTTGAATACAGGTTTTATAAATCCCAACCGGTTTGGGTGCTGGGGGTAATTGAATATTTAATTTTTCTAATTGGGCTTCCGGTGTAGTTTGCAAAGCTTTTGGAATTAAATTTTATTTAAAAGAATAAATTTTCGCCTCGTAAGGCTTAAGTACCAAAATATTGGATCCGTTTATATTTTTGATTGAATTCTGGGTCGTTGGATAATTTCCAATCAAAAGATCACCCGGAACAATATTGCCGGGAATATTCCAAACCATGGGCTTATCGGTGAAATTCATGACGATTAAATTCTTTTCCTTTGAAGAGGTACGGGTATAGGCATAAATGGAATTGTTGGCGGTGTCCAGAAGGCTATACTTTCCATAAACCAGATTCAGATGATCCTTTCTCAATTGAACCATTTTCTTAAAGTAATTTAATATAGAACTGGAATCTTTTTCGGCCTGAGCGACATTAACCTGGGAATAATTAGGATTAACCTTTAACCAGGGCTGAGCATGGCTAAAACCGGCATTCAAACTATTATCCCATTGCATTGGGGTTCGACCATTATCCCGACTTACCTCAGCCTGCCCTTTCAAAAACTCTTTAAGGTCTCCCCCTTCTTTTTTTAATTTTTCATAATAATTTAGGGTTTCTAAATCCCTATAATCCTTAATATCGGTAAAACGAATATTGCTCATTCCAATTTCATCCCCAAAATAAACATAAGGGGTGGCCCTCATGCTCAAAAGAAAAGTAAATAATAATTTCGAAGAAGGATTTTTGAATTCGGGTTTATCATTTCCAAAGCGGCTTACCATTCGGCTTTGATCATGATTGCCCAGATAAACTGTACCCCATCCTCTTTTCTCAAAAACACTATCCCATTTAGAGAAAATTCGTTTAAAATCCGTTAATTTATAGCCTCCCGGTGCCGCATATTTTCCATCTCTTCCACCCTTTCCTAAACCAATGGATTCGAATTGAAAAAACATGTTTAATTCCTTTCGGTCATCGGCCACATAATCCTGGGCATCTCCAATTTTTAATCCGATTCCCTCCCCTACGGTCATGACATCATAATGACTCATTACCTTTTGATTCATTTCCTTTAAATAATCATGCACCTTAGGTCCATGGGCATAATAATCAACAAAATTTCCTTTATACATTTCAGGTAAAACCGGATAGGTAGTATCCTTGGAAATAAAGGGTATAACATCCATTCTAAATCCATCCACCCCTTTTTTAAACCAAAAGTTCATAAGGTTATATACCTCCTCACGAACCTTTGGATTCTCCCATTTTAAATCGGGCTGCGCTCTGGCAAAATAATGGAGATAATAGGAATTGGTGGCTTTATCATACATCCAGGCATCTTGATTTACGTCAAAGAAACTCCACCTTTTATTGGGTTTTCCTTTTTCTGCCGGCCACCAATGATAATAATCCCGATAAGGATTATTTCTAGATTTTCTGGATTCCTTAAACCATGAATGTTGGTCACTACTATGGTTCACTACCAAATCCATCACCAGTTTAATCCCTCTTTCATGCAATCCCTTTAATAAAGCATCAAAGTCCTGCATATTTCCAAAATCTGGATTTATATTTTGATAATCACTGATATCATAACCCCCATCTACATTGGGGGAACTATATACTGGATTTAACCAAATAACATTGATTCCCAAACTTTTGATATAATCTAACTTAGAAATAATACCTTTTATATCCCCAATTCCATTATTATCTGCATCCTTAAAACTTCTAGGATATATCTGATAAACCACGGCCTCTTTCCACCATTTTCTCGAAAAAGAAGAGGAATCGGAGGAATCGTTCTTGGAAATAGATTCTGAATTTACAGATGAATTAGACCCTTTCCAGTTGCAGGAGGTCCCTAAAAGAAGGCTTAAAAAAAGAAAATAAATACGTTTCATGAAAGCAATTTATGATTTTTTTAATAATGAAAAATTTACATTTTGAATTAGCTTTTTTAAAAAATATCTTCTTTAATCTTATAATTTTGTGGCAAAGGCTCTTATAATTCAATTAATTAATATTTAGTGAATCAACGTTTCGTCATAGCTTTATTTTTTTGGGGTACAATAGGTGGGTTCAGTTTTTTAAAAGCGCAAACGTTTAGTCCGGTTTTAGGACTTAGGCAAGCCATTGATTCAGGAATGCATCATTATGGGCTATTGCGAAGTAAACGAAATATTCAAAAGTCCAGACTAGCCGGCATTGAATCAGCAAAAAGTGAAAATTATCCTGATTTCAGCATTTCGGCTCAACAGGATTTCGGTTCCATTAATTCAGCCTTTGGTCCATTGTATTCCTATAAGGGTTTAAGTGTAGCTAGCTCAGGCCCAACCCGGCAAAATCCATCCTGGAATGCTGCTTTTGGTGCCTTGTATCTTGCCAATATTCAATGGGATTTTTTTGCGTTCGGTAAATCAAAAGAGAAAGTAAACCTTTCCCGTAAATATTATGCTCTTTCCGGACTAGATTTAGACCAGGAAGAATTTCAACAAAAAATAAAAATTTCAGCGGCATACCTAAGTTTATTAGCTGCTAAAACCTTATTAAAATCACAAAAAGCCAATCTTGATAGGGCTATTAGTTTAAGAGACGTTGTTTTAAGCAGGACCCAATCCGGATTAAACCCAGGAGTGGATTCCTCGATTGCCAATGCTCAGGTTTCTAATGCCCGTTTTTTAATGGTTTCAGCAGAAGAATCCGTTCAGGAATTAGAAACTAGTCTGGGAATTTTAATGGGAATTTCCCCCAAATCCTATAATTTGGATTCTACTTATAGTCAAAGTATACCCAAAGATTTGTTCTTGGATGCTCCCAGGGATATTAGCCTTCACCCAACCCTTAAATATTACCAGGGGATTTTAGAGGTTCAAAACCAAAATATTCGATTTTTAAAAAAGACTGCCTTACCGGTATTTACGGTGTTTGATGTTTTTCAATCGAAGGCCTCAGGCTTTGATTATAATTATGGAGATGCCAACCCAAATGCATTTACCCAAAATTATTTTAAAGGTATCAGCCCAAGTGTATCCAATTACTTGATTGGACTAGGAGTAACCTGGAATGTAACCGGATTAGTCAGGATCCACCGCCAGGTTTTGGAGCAGAATTATTATTTGGAATCCCTTAAGAACAATTTTGAACAGACTTATAACGAAATCCTGGCTCAACAAAATTTATCGAATTCAAGGTTGAAAAATGCCTTAAAACAATATCAGGAAGGACCCATTCAAGTAAAGGCTGCAAAAGATGCTTATATTCAAAAATCAGTTTTGTTTAAAAATGGATTAAGTAATATCGTGGATGTAAGTCAGACTCTTTTTGCCTTAAACCAAGCGGAGACTCAGTTAGCCGTGGCCTATAACAATGTCTGGTCGGCCTTATTATTAAAAACTGCCTCCAATGGAGACTTTAATCAATTTCTCAATCAAATCCCATAAATGTTCCTAAAAAATTTAAGCCCATGGGATTAATTAAAACCGCTCTCCGACAGCCCATTTCTATTATGGTGATGGTGGCTTCCTTGTTTTTCTTTGGAATCTTAGCCATTACCGGAATTAAGATCGATATTTTCCCTAGTTTGGATTTACCGGTAATCTACCTTTCCCAACCTTCAGGAGGCTTTACGGCCTTGCAAATGGAGGGTTTTTATGCAAAACCCTATGTAAATACTTTATTGTATACCAACGGTCTAAAAAGTGTTGAGACCAAAAATATATCCGGTGAAAGTTTATTAAAACTAACTTTTTACGAAGGAACCAATATGGCTCAGGCCATGGCGGAGGTAACCGCCTATTCAAATAGAACCCAAGTGGTTTTTCCACCGGGTTCTCAACCCCCCTTTATTATTCGATTTGATGCCTCTACCCTTCCCGTTGGGGAATTGGTGTTAAGTAGTAAAACTAAAACGGGCACCCAACTTCTTGATTTAGCCAATGTTTATGTTCGATCCTCCTTTACGAATATTAAGGGATTATTATCTCCCCCTCCGCAGGGGGGTAATGTTCGGACGGTAACCATAAACGTTAACCCGCATAAATTATTAGCCCATCAAATAAGTACGGATCAGGTGGTCAAAGCTATTTCAGAATATAACCAGCTTTCGGCGGCAGGTTCGGTTCGGATTGGAGATACCACATTTTTAACACCAACCAATACCAATATTAAACTAATAAAGGATTTTGAGGATATACCGCTTACCAAGGGCGGGGTTGCGGCTCTTTACCTAAAAGATGTGGCCGATGTAGTCGATGGTTCTGACGTAGGGGTTAATTATGCTCTGGTGAATGGTAAACGATCCATTTACCTACCCATTACCAAAACCCCGGATGCCTCTACCTGGGATGTGGTTCAAAATCTTAAAAAATATATCCCCCATATACTTAGTATTTTACCGGAAGATGTAAAGGTAAGTTATGAGTTCGACCAGTCGGTTTACGTTATTAATTCAGTCAAAAGCCTGGTTTCAGAGGGAGCCATAGGGGCTATTTTAACGGGATTAATGGTTTTACTTTTCCTGGGAGATATTCGGGCAGCCCTAATTGTGATTTTGACCATACCCACTTCCATTATTTCAGGGGTTCTATTTTTATCCTTATTTCATCAAACCATTAATATAATGACCTTAAGTGGTCTATCCCTGGCTATAGGAATTCTGGTGGATGAATCAACCGTTACCCTGGAAAATATTCATCAACATTTGGATATGGGAAAAAGGAAGGCCAAAGCGGTTCTGGATGCCTGTGTTGAAATTGCATTCCCGAAGCTCTTAATCCTTTTTTGTATCCTGGCCGTATTTGCCCCTGCCTTTACCATGAAAGGAATCCCGGGTGCATTGTTTTTACCCCTTTCTTTGGCCATTGGATTTTCTATGATTACCTCCTATATTCTGGCACAAACTTTTGTTCCCATCATGGCCAATTGGCTTATGAAAGAAAATACCCATCATCAAGGCGATACTTCTAAAGGAAAGGTAGACCGCTTTGAAAAATTCAGAGATTGGGTAATAGGGCAAATATCCAGAATGATGCCCTTCAAGAAAGTCATCATTTCCTTTTATATAATTTTAAGCTTTTTGAGTTTATGGCTCTTGGTGGGTTTTATCGGTAAGGATATTTTACCTAATGTCAATAATGGTCAGTTTCAGATTCGATTAAGAGCTCCTGAAGGTACCCGATATGAACGTACTGAATTAAATCTCCTTCAAACCTTAAAAATTATTGATTCCTTAGTGGGTAAAAATAATGTGGCTGTAAGTTCAGCCCTGGTTGGAACCCATCCTTCCACTTTTTCCACCAGCCCCATTTATACCTGGATGGGAGGACCACAGGAAGCGGTTTTGCAGGTAAATCTTAGAGAGGGGTTCCATATAAATTTGGATGACCTTAAAGAATCTCTAAGAAAAGCTATAAAAAAGGATATCCCCGAATTAAAGATTTCGTTTGAGCCCATAGAACTTACTTCAAAAATTTTAAGTCAAGGCTCCCCTACCCCAATTGAAGTTCAATTGATTTCAAAGGATAGAAAACAAAATGAGGCCTATGCCTATAAGGTAATCGATAAATTAAATTCGATTCCCTATTTAAGGGATATACAAATAGATCAAAGTACCAATTATCCGGGAATCAATATTAATATTGACCGAATTAGGGCGGCCCAATTAGGGGTTGGTTTAACAGATATAAGTCGATCCTTAACCCCATTCACCTCCTCTTCACGGTATACCGAAAAAAATATATGGTTAGACGAAAAAGCCAATCTTGGCTATAATGTTCAGGTTCAGGTTCCTGTTTACGATATTAAAAGTATACAGGATCTAAACCAAATTTCCGTTTTGCCTGGAAGTCAAAGACCTATACTTGGGGATTTAGCTACCCTATCTCATGTATCCTCATTGGGGGAAGCCGATGATGTAGGGGCTTTGCCTTGTTTATCGGTTACGGCCAATATTAATAAAATGGATTTGGGAAGATCCTCCATCGATGTACAAAAAGCCATCGATGATCTGGGTAAATTACCTAAAGGATTGACCATTCAAAGAAAAGGCCTAAGTGTATTGTTAACCGAAACCTTAGGGAGTCTGCAATCCGGCTTATTGGTGGCAATTGCGGTAATTTTTTTAATGCTAGCGGCTAATTTTCAATCCTTTAAGGTATCCTTTATCGTTTTATTTGGAGTACCTTCTGTTTTGTTAGGATCGATTATCTTATTGTTATTAACCGGATCTACCTTAAATCTTCAATCCTATATGGGAATAATCATGTCGGTTGGGGTATCCATTTCTAATTCCGTTTTATTAATTATTCAGGCCGAAAACCATAGGAAAGTTTCCAATAATTCCGAACATTCGGCTTTGGACGCAATAAAACTTAGAATGCGCCCGATTATCATGACAAGTTTAGCCATGGTAGTAGGAATGATACCCATGGCCGCTGGGATTGGTGAAGGAGGTGATCAAACTTCCCCATTGGGTAGAGCGGTAATTGGAGGATTAATTGCCTCCACCTTTGCCACCCTTTTAATTCTACCCCTGGTGTTTGCTTGGATTCAGGAAAAAACTACCATTGAATCGGTATCCTTGGATCCTGAGGATCCATACAGTAAATTTTTCTTAAGCAATCAATTTTCAGACGAAAATGGTCATTTAGATTCTACCCAATATATTCATGATGTATAAATACAAAGCTTTGATTTCATTTTCCACAAAAATATCGGTTCTTATGGGCATTACCCTATTACTAATATGGGGATGTGGTGGTTCCGAAAAAGAAATTAAAACCAGTCCGGTCTCTACCCCAAAACTGGATTTGATTGAAATAAAAAAAGGATTAATGAATCAGGAAATTTTGCTACCAGGAGAGCTCATTTCCTATGAAAAAGTTGAAATTTATGCTAAGGAAAATTCTTTTGTAAAAAAGGTACTTGTAGATATTGGATCAGAGGTAAAAAAAGGTCAGTTATTAGCCGAATTGGAAGCCCCTGAATTATTGGCCGAATTAAACTCAGCCAAGGCGAAAATGAAAGCCCAGGAAGCCATCTCCATTTCCAGTCGTTTTACCTATAATAAAATATTGGAAACCAGTCGTACTCCTGGAACGATCTCTCCGAATGATTTGCAGGAAGCTTTAGCTAAAAAAAATTCAGATAGTGCCCAGTATTTATCCGCAAAATCTACCCTGAAATCCATCACAGATCGCTTAAGCTATTTAGAAATTAGAGCCCCTTTTGACGGAATAATCAGTAGTCGAAATATTAATCCGGGTGCCTATGTGGGTCCTTCCGGAAAAGGCTCAGATAGCCCATTATTTGGACTGGAAGAACAGAAAAAATTGAGGCTGGTAATTTCGGTTCCTGAGGATAATGCGGTTAATATTCGGAAGGGGGGTCTGGTTCATTTTGAAATACGATCCCTACCGGGTAAAGTATTTTCTGCTCAGCTAAAGCGATTAGGAGGTAGCCTAAGCAATTCCTTACATAGTGAACGTTTGGAAATGGATATCGATAATCCGTCTAAAATTCTATTACCCGGCATGACCGCTATGGTAAAATTATCCAATCCTTCTCCCGATAGTAGTTTGGTGGTGCCGAGTTCATCCGTTATGGAAACCAGTCATGGAATATTTGTTATTCTTTGTTCATCGGATAATAAAATTCAATACGTACCGGTAAAACGAGGAAATGAAAATAAGGGATTGGTAGAAATATTTGGTCCATTAAAACCAGGCGATCATATCGCCAAGATGGCCAATGAAGAAATTAGACAAGGAAGTACCATCAAAAACTCTAACTTGGTACCTTATTCTATTCCTTAATATCTTCACTAAAACCTTTCCATATATGTCACCGAATATTCCAAAAACCGATCAAAAACGATTGCTTATTATTGGCGGTGGATTTGCTGGCATTGCCTTGGCAAGAAAGCTTTCCAAGAGCCCATTTCAAGTAGTATTATTAGATAGAAACAATTATCATCAATTTCAACCCCTTCTATATCAGGTTTCTACCTCATTTTTGGAAGCTAATGCCATTTCTTTTCCTTTTAGAAAAATTTTTCATAAATCTCCCAATACGATCATTCGCATGTGTGAGGTGGAAGAAATTATGAGTGCACAAAATCTTGTAAAAACTTCCATCGGAGACATTGAATATGATTATCTAGTCATCGCCATTGGTACTACCAATAATTTTTTCGGTAACCAACATATCGCCGAACGAGCCTTGTCTATGAAATCGGTTTCGGAAGCCTTGTTGATTCGAAATTCCATCTTAGAAAACTTTGAACTCGCCGTACTCAATACGGATCCAGAGGAAAGAAAAGGCTTATTGAATATTGTGATAGTTGGGGGTGGACCTACCGGTACCGAAATAGCCGGAACCTTGGCGGAAATGCAAAAAAATACCTTGCCCAAAGACTATCCAGAGGTTGATTTTTCCGTTATGAAAATTCATTTAATCGAAGGATCCCCCAATGTTTTAAATTCCATGGCACCGGTTTCCAAATTAAAAGCCCACCAGTACTTGGATAAATTAGGAGTTGATACCCGAACCAATACCCAGGTAAAGGATTTTGATGGTAAATATGCTTATTTAAGCGATGGAAGTACTATTCGGGCTAATACCTTAATTTGGGCAGCAGGTGTGACGGGCAATACGCTTAAAGGGATTGATCCCAATGCTATGGGAAAGGGAAACCGGATATTGGTAGATGAATTTTGCAAAGTGAAAGGGTATTCGAATATATATGCCATTGGGGATATAGCCCTTCAAATTACTGAAACGACCCCTATTGGGCATCCTCAGTTAGCGGCCGTTGCAATGGCTCAGGGTCAAAATTTGGCCCATAACTTCCTGAGAATTCTAAAAGGCCAGGAACCCCTTCCCTTTAAATTTTTCAATAAAGGGGTTATGGCTACGGTTGGTAAAAACCGGGCGGTGGTTGAACTCCCTTTTCTAAATTATCAAGGATTTTTTGCCTGGTTAACCTGGATGTTTGTCCATTTATTCTTAACCATTGGGGTAAAGAACCGACTTATCATATTTATTAATTGGACCTGGAGTTATTTTACTAAGGATGAATCCTTACGATTGATTATTCGACCCAAGACTATGATGAAAATGGATGAAACCTTAAAAACGACTGAATCGGCGATTAATTAGTTTCAGGCTCCAAAAGATTTTTCTCAATGAGCCCCTGTATAATTCCATCCACCAAACCGGATTTAGGTACATGAATTTGTTTTATTCCTGACCATCGGCAAACCGCTAGAAAAATCTCGGCAGCCGGTAAAATTACATCCGCTCTATCTTGCTTTAATCCTAGTACATTAATTCGATCTTTTAGGGAATAGGAAGATAAATATTGGTATACCGATTTAAGTTTCGTAACGGGCATAGGAACTCCCTCCTTTTCCATGGCCAACTTAAATAATTTATTAATATTTCCTCCGGTTCCAATCCCGGCTATACCCTTAATATTGAAGGTATTCGTTTTTATCCAATTTTTTAAGGATTCCCATTCTTCCAGATTATCCTTATTGTCCAACATCCTTATGGTTCCGATATTAAAAGAATTCGATCCCAATAATTTGCCATCCATAAACAGGGATAATTCGGTACTACCTCCTCCTACATCTATATATAGAAAATTTCTTTTTTTATCCAGATTTTCAGCCAAATGGCTGGCATAGATCATACGAGCCTCCTTTTTCCCGTCAATAATCTCAATTTTTACCTGGCTTAAAAATTGAATTCTATCCATAACTTCCTGGCCATTAGAACACTCTCTCATTGCCGAAGTAGCACAAGCTTGATAATCCTGCACTTTATAAACCTCCATTAGATTTTTGAAGGCTAGAATGGTTTTCTCCAAATCCTCTATTTTTTTCCTGGATAAATATTTCTCTAAAAAGGCATCATCACCCAATCGTAAGGGCACCCGAATGAGGGTGTTTTTCTTAGCTGAATACTGACCCTCATTTTGAATTATATCGGAAATTAATAGCCGAATGGCATTTGAACCAATATCTATGGCAGCATATCTCATGATACGGCAGAGGTAGGTTCAGGCATAAGCCTGTTTTTTAGATAATTATAGATATCATTTTGGGAACGATAATTTATGGAATCCTTCTTGCCCTTTTGATAGTGATTATCAAAATCCTTGTCTAAAATCCTGGCTTTGGTATTATCCAATAATTGAAGATTTAGCAGATGTTTCATTTCCTTAATCAAAGTTGGGTCGAATATTGGAAAAGCCACCTCAATTCTGCGGTCTAAATTTCGGGTCATCATATCAGCTGAGGAAAGAAATAATTTTTCTTTTCCATTATTGGAAAACCAATATACCCGGCTATGTTCAAGAAATTTATCGATAATGCTTATGGCATAAATATTTTCACTAAAACCTGGAATTCCTGGAACCAGGCAACATATACCCCGAATGATTAATTTTATTTTAACACCCGCATTGCTTGCCTCATATAATTTTTCAATGATAGCCTCATCCACCAGGCTATTGACTTTCAAAATAATCTCCGATTTGAGACCCCTTTTAGCATATTGAATTTCCTGATCGATATGCCCCACTAGTTTTTTGCGGAGATCATTAGGTGAAACCATTAGATTCGCATAGGGTTTCCCAAAATTACCCTCCTGTAATTCATTGAATAAATTATTCAAATCGGAGGTTATCCTTGAGTCGGATGTAAAAAAGCTCTGATCACAATAAATCCCGGCTGTATTTTCATTATAATTTCCTGTAGACAGGTGGGCGTAATGATTCTCCTTTTTACCTTCGATTCGGGTAATGAGACAAATTTTTGAATGGACTTTTACTTTTGAAAATCCTGTAAATACCTTAACACCTTCATCTTCCAGACGATTAGACCAATAGATATTATTTTCTTCGTCAAATCGGGCCTTTAATTCAACCAAAACAAAAACAGACTTGCCATTTTTTGCCGCATTTATCAGGGCATTGATAATTCTGGAATTGGATGCCAATCGGTAAAGGGTAATTTTAATGGTTTTAACCTTGGGGTCAATAGCGGCTTCCCTAAGGAATTGAACCACATAATCAAAGGATTGGTAGGGAAGATGTAATAAAATATCCTTTTGTTTTAGAACCGTAAAAAAGCTGGCACCTAATGGAATATCCTTTAAGGGTAATGGGTGTATGGGCGGATATAAAAGCTTAGGACTACCCACTTTAGGAAAGCTAAAATAATCCTTAAAATTATGATATCGGGCACCGGGAATTAGAGAAGGTTTTTTCAATCCCACTTTCCGAACTACATAACGTAGCATATCGGGAAGGATATCTTTATCAAACACAAATCGAACCGGAGTACCCTTAGGCCTTTGTTTAAGGCTTCTGGAAAGAATATCAATATATCGCTCATTTACATCATTATCGAGGTCGAGCTCTGCATCCCGGGTCAATTTGATGGTATAAGCGTCAAAAACATTATACTGAAAAGTTGAAAATAATTCATCCAGGCAATATCGTACCACATCATCCAGCATGATAATAAACCGCATATCCCCCGAATCCGGCAGAACTAAAAATCTGGAAACGGTCTGGGTGGGCAATTCGATCAAGGCCATTCGAGGCTTTAATGAATCATCTTTTTTAGAAAGTTTAACCAATAAATAGGCAGATTTATCTCTCAAAAAGGGAAAGTCCTTTAAACCATCCACCATAATGGGAACCAAAGCCGGTAAAACCTTTTCATGAAAATATTTTTTCACGAATTCGCCTCGTTCAACATTTAATTGCTTTTCATTTAATATAAAGATTTTCTCTTCAACCAAACTAGGGATTATAATTTTTTCGTAAATCTCATTGAATCGAACCTGTTGCTTTATGGTTATCTCTTGGATTTGCCTTAACAAACTAGCCGGTGAATACCCCAGAAGTTTTTTTTCAGCTTTCGTAATTTGATTTAAACGGTTCAAGGCGGCCACCCTAACCCTATAAAATTCATCAAGATTGGATGAAAAAATGGCAAGGAATTTTATTCTTTCAATTAAAGGAACCGTACTATCCTGGGCCTCCTGCAAAACTCTTTCATTAAAGGAAAGCCAGCTTATTTCACGGTTAATAAGAGGTAACTTTCTTTTCATATAATCCAATAAAATGATAAAACGCCTGAATTCAGCATGGCTTTAAAATCCGAATCTTAATTCAATTTAATTTTATGAAAATAAATAACCCATTACGGGAATTCAAATTTCTAAAAATATTATTTCGTTAAGATAAGGTTAAGAATACATCTAAGGGTATCCCTTGTATTAGGGTAATTATTCTTCTGTATTCCCTTTTTTGCCCTCTAATTTCTCATCGGAAATTGGATTAGAAACCTTTGGTTTTCTACCTCGAGTTTTAGGAATAGAGGTTTCTACTGAAATAGAGGTATTGTTTTCCGATTCTTTTGATGAAATATCCGAGGGATTAACATTTTTTTGTTTAGCCGGGCGGCCTCTTCTACCTTTTATAGGAATAATATTGGAGGAAGAATTTTCAGAATTCGTTTTACTAAATAATTTTGGACGACCTCTTTTTCGTAAAGGAATTGATTCGGTCGATTCTAAATTCTGTGCAATTGCCTTAGATTGGGTCAGTTTGGGTCTACCTCTTCTTCCTTTAGGACTCATTACGGAGCCTACACTGGATAATAATTTGGATTTAGTACCAAAAGGTCTACCTCGCTTTTTGGGACTATCCTGTGATAATTCCAGATTAGGGGTATTACCTTCAGAGGATTCAATGGCTGGGCTGGATTTAGAAGGTCTGCCTCTTTTGCGTAAAACCTTAGAATTATTTTCCAAAATTGTTTTAAGAGTAGAGGATTCGAAGCCTGGTAAATTCTCCTTTTTAGTATTTAAAGAGGGTCTTCCACGCTTTTTGGGTGCCCCTTGTACATTCCCTTTGGTAGAATGAATCGGTCCTATAGCGTTGGTAATTTTACGAGTTAATAGCTCCGCATTTTTTAATGAAGCTTTAATCAATCCCATGGCAATTTTTTGGCTTGCCTTTTCGATTTTCTTCTCAATTTTTTTTAAATTTTTAGCTTCCAGATCCTGGATAGCTTCCATAATCTTATTTGAAATATTTTCTTTAAGGGATCTTAAATCGGCTAGATAAATTTCTTTCTCTTTCATCATGAATTAATTTATAATTAAAAACGTAACTTTTTTGATTCAATCATTTGACCTTTAAGTGATAAAATTCAAATAATACCGTTTTATTGACGAATATACAAATGCATTTAGAACAATGTATAATTGTCACAAATTAATTAATTAACTGAAAGTCAAACGATTCGAAAAAAAATGCAAATTTTATTATTATTTATTATAATAATAACACCAATTAAGCCCATTTTCAATAGAAAATTTAAATTTATATTGAATTACTTGTCATATAATAAATTTTAAATTTTCCTCGTTATTAGAACCAAATCGCATAAATTTTAGGTTTAAGCCAAAAAAGGAGTCTGGTTTTTTAATCTTTTAATTATTTAATTAAGAATTTAAAAACCGAAACCAATTATGCATTTCTACCGTATACTCAAATAAAACAATATAACCATGAATCATATTCCAAATCTTTTCGAAATCTTGGGAGGTACCAGCGGAATATTATGCTTGATTATTTTGTTTTTTCAGATCCTACGCTCCGAATCAAGAGAAGAAATCGATTTTTAATTCCTAAAAAAATCCTTAATGAATCGTCCTGAAATAAGTTGACAGATTTACGATTGTCCCAGTTGCGCAAGTAGCTGGGATTTTTGTTTATATACACTTTGAGGTGTTTTCATTTTCAAAGATAGGTGTGGGCGGTAATTG
>Ga0209067_10000575_pt1 | contig 23377 bp, 17 predicted proteins | sample ColStrG_CSR_2013_FD_187199 | JGI IMG/M metagenome (GOLD analysis project Ga0209067, IMG submission 187199) | Freshwater sediment microbial communities in response to fracking from Pennsylvania, USA - Cold Stream Run_MetaG_CSR_2013 (SPAdes)... | ecosystem: Environmental > Aquatic > Freshwater >...
ATTATTTCACTATCTTAATATAAGTCACAGCGTGAAGGAGTTTTCCATTACCGGCTACCCCTTCGACTACAACACGATAGGTACCATGTTGATCGGAGGAAAAAAAAGAAACCGGACCATCATCCTTATCTGAGCTTAATAAAATATTTGGATTCCAGTAAAGGGTAGACCGCAGATCCCTTGAGGCCGAAGATTTGGATGCCGTGTAATCCGGTGCCCGGAAATCATTTGGCCGGGAGTAGCCGCTTAATTTAATAACCTGGATCTTATTTGGACGGTCTGAGTTGCTGTAACTTTTAGTGTAAACAGCAATAACCCCATTGTACGCTGTGCCGTAGAGATTCTCAACTCCTGATTTCGTTTCTATCCGATCAACATTTTGCGGAGGAAGGGCGTTAAGCATTTCAATGGAAGAAGGAATCCCATCAATCAGTAGCGCGGGGGCGGGGTTGCTATGCAAAGGTCGGAAGTTGTAAATGGCGTAGGTACCGTTATTGGGATTGAATTGAACTCCGAAGCCCACTAGTTTGGTTTCCAAACTTTGAACAATGTTTCCAACATTCGGTAAGTCTTTTGCGTAGATGATGTTGTCAGGGGTGAACATTCGTCTACCCCATTCCAATTTCTCGGGAGTAATCTTTTTTGCCGTGACATTAACTTCCTTTAATAAAACAGTATTCTTAGGTAGCTCGTAGTCAGAAAAAAAGCGCTGCTCATGAGTAGCTTGTTCAACTTTCAATTCTTCCGCGGGCGTCGGTCTGAAAAAGTTAATCTCCGGAGGTTCTCTGGGTGAGATAACGACACTCCCAAATAAGTTCCCGTATTTATCTAATGACTGAAAACTGAAGTCGAGGTTATCGTAAAAAGTCAATCCGTTGACAAAAAATCTTCCAAAGGCATCGGTATCGACCCACTTCATATTTTCCAGCTTACCCTGGATAACGGTAAGTGATGTTTTATCAGGCCTGGCGTCCCCGCTGAAAAATCGGCCGGTAATACTTATGCCGTGTTCAAGGGGGTATTTCAACCCCGCCTTATTGAATCTTGGGTTTTTAGCAAATTGAAATGACGGTGACAAAATATTTACTTCCTCAATCGGCTTTACTTGGTCCATATCAGTGACCGCTATTGAAACGTTTGCATCGCCCGTGAACGTGCTGTCGTTAAGCGCAATGGACAAAATGACTTTGTCACGGGTATGATAGACGGGCTTGTCAGGGGTAATGACAAGTCCGGCTGATTCCGATTTAAGAGAGGCGGGCGATTTTAAATCAACCCACTGGGTCAAATTGAGTACCCGGACATATTTCGAAAAAATTGCATCGGCCGAGAAGTTCCGCATGAAGTTGGTGTAAGCCCTCAGATTGTAGTCACCAGCCGGAATAGAATCCGGAAGCCAGATATCCCCAGCGAACCCCCCCTTTTCAATTTTAGCAGTTCTGGAAAATAAAATCTTATTCTGATCATTGATGAATTCCACGTAGACCGTACTGCTTAACGAATCTCTTAATTGCAGCTCTTCATAGTTGAGATACCCTTTCATCCAAATCGTCTCTTTAGGGTAGTAATAGGGCTTATCCGTTTGAATATAAATTTTCTCCTGAAATCTTCGGATTGTATTAATTGAACTGGTGGGCAATGGATCGTAATCAATCGGCAGCAAGTTGTCAATTTTATTACCGTCTGTCTCGTCTTGGACTACTATTGAATTCGGGGAAACCAGCAGGCCATCTGTGGTGGCATCGATTCTGCCGTTTGGACGCAACACCCATTTTCTCTGGTCACCATCAGACCCAATATAGATGACTTGTATAGCGTCCAAAATTTTTATGTGATAATAATCCGGTATGTGGCTCTTTTCAAAAGAACCTTCAATGTTAACGGAATTGCCTGCCATGTCAACAACCTGGAATCCCTCCTCGCGCAGTGTTCCCGAAATTAACGTTTTAATAAAATGCCGGGGTGAACCCCAATACGATTTGGTTCTATTGGCATCCCATTGCTGAACAACTTTTAGCTCTTTGCTTTGCGTTTGCTCAAACCTTATGTTGTCAAGGACCTGATTCATTGCAGCGGCCTTTTCCATCCGAGACATGTAGCAGTAAATACGGTAACCGAGTAAAGGGTTCTCGATGATCAGCGGCTCGGTGAGCAAAAACTTATCACCGTTGAGATCATCAAAAAAACGAATTGATTTGGGGTTGCGGAGGTTTAACAGCTGGTTTGAGCCAAAAAGGTATTTCTTAAAAACCGCTACCTTTTGCTCATTGTCTATGAATTTTTTTGAACCCTCGTTCAAAGTTTCAGCAGTCAGGTCTAGGGTGAGTTTAAATGATTTGAGCGGGTTGATGTTTACAGTGGATTTGAAAAGCTCATATCCGTGTTTGTATATTATCAATTGCGAAAAGCCATTGGGCACATTGTGCAATTCAAAACGACCGTCTTTCGAACTCAGCATTGACAGAGACGAGCCATTGATAAATACGGTAGCTTCTCTAATAGGCTTCCCTGTTTTGCCATCTCTAATGATACCGCTGATTTGGCTGTAAGAATAAATATTAATCAGCATCACGGCCATGAAAAGACCTTGGAATTTTTCTTTCTTCCTCAAGTTCAAAATTTTGGAATTCAGCTCATTTTTTTATTGAACGCTATAACTAACAATTTAAAGCGATGGCAATCAAAACGATTCCGTGTCGCCCAATCCTGCCAACCAAAGATCAACTATCATTATTAAGCCTGTTTATAAACGTCCTCATACGAAAGCTCTTTTAGAAAAGTTGTACAAAGGTCTAAAACACGATCTGTACTTTGTCATTTGATTTCAATGTTGATAGAAAAGTAAATAATTCTTTGAAGTAAAAAGCAAATGATTTGTTAAATATTATATTGATGTCAGGTTCAAGGTTCGAGGGGCTAGAAGATAAAGGATAGTAAATAACGAGTAACAATATTTGAGAAAAAGAAGCAATCGTATTAGATTTATTCCACGTTGGCCAATCAATGGTAATAAAAGCTACAACTCGTTGCCTCAGGTTTCGAACTAAGTTCTCTGTTAGTTTACTTGTTTTTTCAATGATGGGTTTTAGCGGCAAGGGTCAAAACAAAGAGCTCGATGAGTTGGCTCGTACAAGTTACGTGGAGCGATTTACAACTTATTTTTTTGTCTGGCCGGTTATCAAACAAAAGAGTACAGCATTTTCAATTCAGGATAATACCACGGGCCGCAAAATTACCTTCAAGCCAAATGTGCCCTTTCACATTGGAGCCGGTATTTATATTTTTGGCGTAGGCGTGCAGTTTCTGGCGGCGCTGCCCGCCAGCAGCGCTAGCGATAAAACGTTTGGCCATTCCAATGCGTTCGATTTGCAAACCAACATTCTGGGAAAAAACTGGGGGCTCGACATCTTCACCCAAAACTATGATGGCTACTATGCAGCTGATAAAGAAAGGCCGGTGCCAAACGGCATGCCAAACCCCCAGCGAAGAGATATCAGTACATGGAATACCGGCATAAATGGCATCTATTATTTTAATAAGCGCCGTTATTCCATGAGGTCAACGTACAATTATTATGAGCGCCAACTAAAAAGCGCCGGGTCGTTTTTACTGAGTGGCGATATTAATACATTTTCATTGCGTGCAGATTCTGCAATTTGCGGCACGTATTACGAGAATTATTTTGCCCAAGGTGCGAATTTTCAGCGGCTGGATTATACCACGTTTAGCATCGCACCGGGTTATGCATACAATTTTGTTGTCCTAAAGAGTTACTTCATTGGCGCATCGGCGGCCTATGGGCCCGCCCTCAATTGGCTCCAGTTTAACAACGGCTCAGGCCCGTGGAAAACAGAGTTCGATTTTAACACTTTTATTGACCTACGTCTCTCGGCCGGATATAACGGCGAGCGCTTTTTTACAGGCGTAACTTACAGCCATCAAACCAGGAACATGAACTACCAGGGTGTATTATTGAGCAGTTCAAATGACGTCATCAAGTTCTCCATCGGATACCGATTCCACGAAAAAGGAGTCCTAAAACGCAGGGCCTTTGATATTTTCCGGCCTAAGACCAACTGGTGATCATTAACCCCTACAGGTAATATACAAACCCCAGGCTAACTGAGTTTTGATAGAACAGTGACTGAAAGCTGTTGGTTTGCGTTGTGTTACCCAGACTATCCTTGCCATTGTAGACCGAAAAGCCGATTACCCCGATTGCAATTTCAGTACTGAGTTTCTTGTTTACAAAATACGTCATTCCCGGGCTTATCCCTGCTCCAAATCCAGTCGTGTTAAAATTATATCTGATTAGCTTGTCATTTTTGTCAAATTCGTCGGCAGTCAAAGTGCCAACACTCATCATCACTGAAGTCTGTATAAATAGGAAAATGCCCTCGCTCACGTTCTTGTACCGTCGAAAGGACGGACTAACGATGAAATCACTACGATCGTTGATGGGATTATAAAGAGTTCCGTTAACCACCGTTGGCGTTGTAGTATTGGAACTTTGATATCCGACGTTGAGTAACAAACCCCAATGATCAGATATCATTTTTCCGGCAGTCACATTTCCTCCCAGTTTAACGACACTCGACTCGGTAGTGAGGCCCCTCACCCTGACGGTGGTTGTATTCGTGGTGGAGAAATTAAAATAGGCTCCTACTATAGTTGTCCCTTTTTTTATCGATCCGTCATTGGTGGCTTCGCTGACGGCGAGATTTTGACCTACGGACTTATGGGTGATGGCCGTGAAGATCAGGTATAGCAAAAATGTGTGCTTACCCCCTACACGGAAATTTAGCGGTATCGGTTTCATTGAATCAGGTTTATGGGTTAAAGTGATTTCGATTTAAAAATACTAAGAGTCCAGGGAATTACCCTCCTGGCATTCCGCAGTATTAACACCTTTCAAAAATCCAAAGTTAGATCGCTAAAAACGGGGAGCCCAAACACTCCACAAATTATCCATTCTTCCAGGGCTCCTCAAGTGGTATCTCTCCAAAAAGGTATTAAACTGAATGGGGATTTACAAGGAGACATTTATTACACGCCGGTTCTTGGATTAATCGGAAGCAGCAGAATTTATGAATGGCAAAATATGGGAAAGACATTTTTCAGATTTTTCCTATTCAGGCTTTGCCCAAAATAATGTCGGATTGTTTGTTTTGTAGTTAATAAATGTAACTCCGCTCTTAGGGAATGTCTTTACTTTTTTTTGTGGCAATTGGTTGTAAGCATCCAATGAGAGTAGTTCAACATAGGTAATCACTTTTCCGTTTTTAGAGGTCTCATTGTCGTATTTATTTTCCGAAGCGCACTCCATTCGATAAAGATTTTTTGCCATATATTGATAGAGATAGTCCTCCGTCGTCTTTGACGCTTTATGATTCCAATTGGCTTCAGGGTTTAGAATAATCGGTTTATCATGAATTATCCTTTCCCTCGCCTCCTCAATACTTAATAATTCACCTTTCTCATTCATCACATAGGCATCAAACGTTGGGTCGATCCATAACCATTTCTTCATGTCGTTTGAATACACCATATTAATAACATGGCAGTCTTGGAAAATCGAATCTTTTGGCATGCACGTAACAAACCTCGATGGTATTCCTAAAGAAAGGTAGCATTCGTTAAGAACCGTCGCGAGCCCTCTGCAGTTCAAACCACGATTTCCTTTTTTACATTCACTGATTAAGCTGGTGGCATTTTTTACAACGGGGTTTTCTTTGTTACCGTCATGAGGAATAAGGTTATGTACCCAATGTAAGAGGTTAAGTATTCTAGAAACTTCATTACCTTCTCCTGCGATAGAGTCCAATTTAAAGCCCTTTCGAAGGGCTGTTAAATTACCGTCATTTTTGGATTGATACGTAAACTTTGGAATTGGCCTGTTGTCTTTGAGATTGTAATTGTCCGCGGTTTTTAAAATCTCCAAGTAGCTTGGCTCATATTTAATTTCAGTCCAGGCCGCCGTTCCATTCAATAAAATGATAAAATCAAATTTGGTTGTCGGAGTGATTTTCACCGAAATCGAATCCTTATCGGTATAGAACGTTACCGTTTTACCTCTGGAAGAGGTTGTATAAATATCGGGTTTAGCTTCAGGGGTGATAGTCCAAGCATTTTTTTGGAAGTTGTTTCCCTCTAGAATGTCAACACTTTTTGATGTCGCCATAATTGTGGGTAATTTTTCTTGGGCCAGAAGTGTATGCCCACACAGGACTAAGGCCAAGATGAATCGTCTCATGTTTTGTCAGACGTTAAAATTATTATGAAAATTGAAAAGCACGATGCACAATTTGACGACAAGTCAGCTGCTCAATCGCCTTATTAACAACATCAAATTTAAGCGGTTATTGTTGCGACCCCTCCAAATCTTTGCTCCTAATCTTTGACCTCGATAACCCGTTGGGCATAAACGGGTTCGCCTTGGTCAGTCAAACCCTGAACAATAATATTGTAATGCGTGGGAATGTCAGCGGCATAAAAGGAAACATTTGCTTCCCCTTTATTATCCGTCACCACGTTGGGCGACCAATAAATCGTCGTGCGAAAATCCGGCAATGCATCAGACGGATTCTTCTCACTGTGATCTCTCATGTAGAAAGTGGTAGGCTGCGCATAACCGGAAAGCGTGTATTTATCAAATTCCCGTGGCCCCTTCGTTTTTTCTGGTCCTTTCTTAAGATAAATGTTAATCAATGGGATCAAGCCGTAGATCTCAATTTTGTCGATGTCCTCTGGCATCAAATTTTTCATTTCGTCTGGTGAATAGGGCAAATTGTTAACCCGAAAGGTGGCAGGCCGCCTTCGGATATAAATCAGTGCATTGGGATCAGATCGCGCACCCGGAATTTTATCGGCTAGTAACTGCCAAAAAAAAGTAGGGTCTTGGGTCGACTTTGTAATTACATTAAGGGCCTCCGATTCAAGCACGCGATCAGGCGTGAGGGTAATGGAGGTGTTTTGAAATTTGGGCGGCTCCTGGAGCCGGCTGGCTTTTACCACCACTTCTTCGAGCAACGTGGATTTATCATTTGGATTTTTTGAATACCGAATGTGCTGATCCATATTTTCGTCACGATACTTCAGTTCCAGAAGAGGTGGAGTTTTGAACTCCGGGAAAACCGGCTTCTCAATAGAAATATGGCCTGCAAAATTTCCCGTCTTGGTGTTCGCTCGGAACAAAAAACTGGCGGTATCGGGAAAATCCGCGGTAAATTTAAAATGTCCTTCTTTGTCAGGAGTGGCAACAAAAACGCTGCTGCCGTTCAAGCTGGTAATCAATACCGAGGCAGTCATCACATTGGCATTGGTCGAACCGTCATAGACGATGCCTTTCTCTGGTGTCTGACTAATCCGATGAAATTTTTCGCTGTTCTTTAGCTGGTGAAGGCTATCCTCAACAATTGATTTATTCCAATAACCGGTGATCACTCGCTGAGCATCGACCACCGCGATGGACAGGTCAGCGGGAACGGTATTTCCGTTCTTATCCTTTACTGCTAATTTCAATGAAACCTTTCCCCTGGGTTTGACGATCATTTTATCCGGCTCAATGGCTATACTGAAAGGTGACTGGGGTGCTCCTCCTTTTTTCATTTTTTCATCGAGGTTAAGATCGGTGGGCAAAATTGGAATTTGCACGACAAAGTTATGGTCATCTCCATAGTTCGATCCCCACTTGGTGTAAGCCCTCAAAAAATAATTGCCTGCCCGCAGTGTATCGGGTAGCGCAATGTCACCCCAGCCAACGCCATTGTTAATTCTGATGAATTCATGCCGAATTATCTTTTTTCGCGGATTAATTAACTCCACATGAAGCAACTTGCTTAGCGTGTCGCGCATCAATGGAGAGCCATAAAGGATGTAAGACTTGTACCAAATTTTCTCTCCGGGATAATAATAATCTTTGTTAGTGTGAAGAAAAACCTTTTCACTCAGCAGCTCAAGCATTTTTACATCGTTGTCTCGCACAAAAACCATCACCTCGGGATTGGTCACCATTTCTGTTGATGGAATAAATTCGATCGGTAGAAGAGGAATCGCTTTTCTTTTCATCGGGCCCTGAATATTTATCGCCGTTTCGGGGGAGAAAATTCCCAGATTGGAGATTTTGATTTTACCAAGGGCGGTGATCTTACTTTTCTTTCCGCCCTGAAAACTTACGCTCAGCCAATCGGGGATACTCATTTCGAAAAATGGTTGTCCGTTTCTTTTCTTAATCAAGCTGTCCCCATCCACCTCTTTGAGCTGCTGTTTCTTTTTTCCCATCGCCGAGGTGGGAAAAAATATATTGAAACCATCATGTCGGCTTTGGCCTTCCACCAGCGATCGCATCAAATGGTTTATTGTTCCCCGATAAAAGTCGTCGCGATTAGCGATCCAATTTCGTCTCTCCTGAGCACTTCCGGCCGTCAAGGTGTCAAAGCTCGTGAAACCACGGAAAACTCTGTTTTCTTTTCGACTCTTTGGAATTTCTGCATATTGCAAATAGTACAGAATTTTGTACCCGATCCGTTGATCGATGATCTCCAGAGGCTGGTTGGTTCGCATGACGATCTTCTTGCTCGTCGATTTTATTTCCAATGCGCTGGGGTTACTCAATTTTATGGGCGAAAAAACCTTCGTGTTCATCAGGTATGTAAAAGCGTAATTTCGTTTCATATCCTCCTTATTGACAGTTGACTGGGGCGTAATCCAATGAGGTTTCTCAATTAAGGGCAGCGGTATAACGATGGTTGAAATGCTGTCCATCTTAATATCAACCATTTTCCCCTGACTAACCGCTCCACCGGCGGCGGCCACGATGAAATAACTACCCGCTGGAATTTTGGCAATTTCAAACTCTCCTTTTTTGTCAGTGTTCGCTTTGAAAGAGCTGTTATTGATAAATACGCGTGCATCTGGAAGTGGTTGCCCACTCGATGAATCAACGACGACTCCCCGGACCGATCCGAAGTCTGCGTCTCGTCGCAAAAAGATACCGGCCTCTGCAGGAACAGGATCATAATCTTCCGGCAACGCATCAGCCAGCCGCTTGGTGCTCATTTCCCCCGAAACCATGGTATTGGTGTTTGAACGCAAATTTCCTGTCGGCGGGCAATACACGAAGTCATCATAAGACTCCAACCAGGAAACAGGGTGAGGAAAAGTTTGATAAGCTCTTTTGCTGACAGGAATGTTTTCTTTGAGATAATGAATTTCATAACTTCCTTTCGGCAAAAATTGGTAATAGTTTTTAAATTTTCCCCCGGTATTCAATTCTGGTTTGAGCAATTTTTCCGCCACTTCTGTGGTCGGCATGACTTGCATGTTACCACCGCTTCGGAGCCTTGCTTCAATTGGCCTATAAACGCGAAACCCCTCGGCGGCGGTTCGCCTGCTGATCACGGATTGCAGGAAATGACGAAGTGAGCCTTTATACGTTTTGAGCCGTGCGATTTCCCACCGGAAGATTTGTGGTTCATTGGCAGGTATGAGTTTTTCAAATTTTGAGTAATACGATATCTTATAATAATCTTGTCCAATTTCACATCGATCAAGATCAATGAATATTCTATAACCCAATGCATTGTTTATAATCTCAAGGGGTTTACCGGCTGTAGCATTCAACACCTCTCCCTTAAAGAAAAAATCAATGATGCCAGCATTTTTGATTTCGCAAGAGAATGCATTGGTACTGGTACCAAGAAATTCCCTGACGAATCGTTCATAGTTTTCTCTCCATTTCCGGTCTCGCTTTGCTTTTATTTCAACTTCGGCTAAATGTTGTTTTTGTGGCTTCAACTTGACTAACAATTGCAGCGCCTTATTTTGGTCTAAGGAAACCACCAGATGATAGGTATCATAACCAATGGATGAGAATACCAGGTCAGATAAATGAACAGGTACTCTCTCCAGCCTAAAATGGCCAACCGAATCTGCTACTGCTCCAACGGAAGTATGATTGAAATAAACATTGGCATACGGCACCGGTACGCCCGAAGCACCATCCACTATTTTTCCTTCGACCAAGGTTAGTTGCGCCCACACATTGCAGAGGGATAGCGATAAACTAAATACCAGAAATATTAGGCGAGGGAAACTTGACATGCGCAGGTCGGCGTTATACATGGCTAAAATAGCCATTTCCCTTTAGGTGTAAAGGTTCACTGTGATGGCCGGAAAGACTTTTTTTAGCAATCGTTTGGCGAGACAACTATAGGCTTCCAGAGAATACATGTTAAAAATAGAAAAACAGGATCTTTCTATCGTGGTTACCGAACGCCGGTAACAAATGGAAAGTGCGCCTCACCCCGTATCGAACAGTGTGGTCCATCGAATTAAAGCCGATTGAAAACCCTCATTACTCGAAAGATCGCTGTTATTAATACCAAACTTTTTCTATCCATTGGGATGGTTTTCTGGGACTCCAAGTCATTAGTCATCAGCCCAGGCAGCTCGGCTCCCGACGACGAGGTCATTCACGGCCGTTGGCGTCATTCCTTTTTTTGATAATGTAGGGCGACTGCGCCAGATTTAAATAGCTGGGTATGCTCCACTTGGAAGTTGAGTTTTTCCGGAACTAGTAAGTTTTCAAATAGGCGCTTTTTTTCTCCTACCACAACCGGGTGGATGACTAAATAAAGTTCATCGATCAGTCCAAGTCCCAGAAAGCCAGGAAGAAGGCTGGCGCTGCTGAGGGCGATTTTTTTTCCGGATTCCCGCTTCAACTCGCGCAGCAAGCCTTCGGGATTTTCACTTACTATCCTTGTATTTTCGGTAGCATTTTTGAGTGTCCGCGAAAGCACGATTTTTTCAATCGGCGTCATGGCATCAGCAAAGGCAATATCGTCAGGTGTCCCCGACCGATTCTTGGCCACTTCCGGCCAATAGGGAACCATTAATTCATAGGTTTTACGACCATAGACAATTAGGCCTGTTTCCTCCATAACCCGGGTGAAATAGCCCATCAGTTCTTCATCGGGAGTGAAGTGCGTGTGCTCGTAACAGCCGTCAATACTGATATTGATCGCGAACAATACTTTTCTCATAGGCTCTGTGAGGCTTTCAAATTACCAAAAAATAAGCTGAAAAATTCCGCGATCTATTCTTTGAAAACAGGATGCGGTAAAAGGGTTAATTTTGACCCATTATAAAAGCCCGTAAATACTTCAATATTCCCATGGCTGGCAACAATTTCTCCTGCGCCTCGTTACAAAAGACATAATTGAATGATTTCGGCTGGCGGTATGGCAAAATCAACATCATATTTTTTTCTACTCCTAATCCTGACCGGATGCATGTCAGTCAAAGTGGAGTCAGTGAAAGCCCCTGACTTTAACGGCAAACTGCTAAAGTTGTATGTCAATTTAACGAGCTCAAAAGAATCGAGCGAATTCATAGGTTCTTTCGCGCTACACCTAAAGAGGGAACTTGATAATCATGGGGTCGAAAGCATTATTCATATTAATTATGAAGAACCATTGACACTGGACTCCGACAACGAAGCGCTGCTCCGAAATATTTCATCTGGAAATGCTTATCACGCCGACGCCGTATTGATCGTTGAACAGAATGAGACTACTTCCTATCGTTCGGTTAAAGTAGGTACCGTTTTGACGGTTAGTCTTTATTTAACCTCCAATGCGAAAGCCCCTGTTTGGAAGTGCCTTGTTAAGGTTGACAACGCTTCTGCTTTTTCAAAAATTGAACAGGCTACCTCCGTTAAGGTGATCAAGAGGCTTCAATTCGATCAGCTTATCCTCTAACCTTATTCGGCGGCTACCCATCCCGGCGCCCAATCCGGGTTGCCGTGGCAATAACTTGGGTTCTGCAATTCTAAAGGTTTCGTGAAACTACTGTTCTAGGTTTTCAATCTCCCCGTAAGGTCTACTACGGTCTCGCCGCTCGAATTTTCATTTTCAATTCTTTAGCTTCTAGATTTTTCGGCCAGGTTAACAGTATTTTATCGATGTCCTCTTCTGCACTTGCAAAATCCTTCTTCTCGAAGTAGACTTTGGCTCGGTTTAACTTGGCTTCCAGATAGCGAGAATTGAGTTCGGTTGCCTTGGAGAAGTCCGCTATTGCCCTATCCGGTTTCGCTGACTTTGCAAAGATTTGTCCCCGGGTATTGTAGGCCCGAGCTAATCGAGGATCAATGGACATCGATTTGGTAACATCGGTCATGGCCTCCTCGATCTTTCCTTGTTTGAATTTTGCCAGTCCGCGGTCGGCGTACGCGAGAGCAAAATCCGGACGGATTTCTATTGCCTTGGAAAAGTCGGCAATCGCCTCGTCAAACTTTTCCAACTTGATCTTTAAAAATCCGCGGTTATCATAAGCAAGAACAAACTTTGCATCCAAACGAATCGCCTCAGAAAAATCGCTCATGGCAAGGTCACTTTTTCCCGATTCCTCCTGTGCAAATCCGCGAACATTATAGGCCAGGGTGTAACGGGGATTAATTTCTATCGCCTTGTTTAAGTCAGCGACCGCGTCCTGGAGTTTCCATTCCTCCATTTTTGCCATGCCTCGTAAACAATAGGCCCAGGCCAAATTCGGTTTCAATCTAATGGCTGTCGAAAAATCGCCAATCGCTAATTCCGTTTTATGAAGACGGAAGCTGGCTCGGCCCCGTGAAACATACGCGTCATAGTTCTGCGAATCCAGGGCGACGGCTTTATTGAAATAACTAAATGCCGCATCGAATTTACTATTATTGAAATCATCTTTTCCCTTTTCTAATAGTTCGTCCACTGACAGATGAGGTTCGCCGCGCGTTATTGTTGCTGGGCGGCTCGCTCCGCCGATTGCTGCATTTGGTCCTTGGGGGTTGCTTTTGGTAATGAAAATAAAATCACCACCTTCGTCGCCCGCATCAGCAATCACTCCGTCTTGCGGAACGACCATACTGTTGTTGATAACAGCCTGTTTGAGGCTGCTGAAGAGGTCTTCAGAAGGAAGGAATTTCTCTTTGTTCTCGGCCAGTCTCTTTACCAAGTACGCGAAAAAGACAGATTCGTCGGGCACGGTGGTTAGCGTTCCGCTGGTCATGGCCCTCCGACTAGGCATTTTGTATTGCATTTGAATATTAAGTGAGGAATTTCGGATTAATTCTGCTGCCCCGCGAGTTTTGAAAATACCTCCACTAAAACAAGCATCGGAGATCAGTAAAGTGTGAGCGCTTTTTATCCCGCGTATCTGTTCTTTAAGATCGCTATTAGACAACCAGTTGGAGGGTTCTTCAATGGAAGCGTCGCGCGGCCACCAATACCCTTGTTGCGATTGGTCGTCCCAAAAGCCGTGGCCGGCGTAGAAGATAAGCAAGTTATCGTTAGAGGTGATGATCTTTCTCAGGTGGTAAAGTTCGGCGATGATTTGTTGCCGATTGGCGTTCAGTAATAGCTTTATGTTCTTCTCCTCAAAAGTGTAGTTCGCAAGGATTATGTCTTTGAACTTCGCCGCATCCTTAGCAGGTCTGTCTAAGGTAAGCTTAGGATTGTCGTAAATAGACTCCCCGATAATCAAGGCATAAAACTCTCCCGTTGGTTTTATTGCGTCAGTTTGTGCAGGAGCCTGTCCAACGAAAAAAAACACAATGAAATACAGGGAAGTGAGAATGGCTTTCATAGATTCAAAAAATCAATGATCCCTCAAAGAACAATATAAAGTTAAAGAAAATAAGGTGGACGAAAAATACTGGTTCACGATTGCATTTTTTTCAGCGCCAGCGTTCAAATATTCTACACACGTTGATGGCAGTATTAACGGTAAAGATTTAATCAATCGTTTTTTAAGACATATTTATAAGTTTTCCATCAGCAACCGGCATAGGCTAGTAAACAGTGCTGCCTGATTTACTCTTATTTTTTGTTGCTTCCAATTCCTGAAGTCCTTTGGTGAATGACAACACGGCCACATCCATATGACCTAGATGGTTATAAACTCTACTTTTGAAATCAAGGTCGTCAATTTTTTTCTTTTGTATTTCAGTCGTTAAGAATTTGACCGGGTTGACTGACCAGGTCGAATCTTCTCTTCCACCAACACTTAGAAATACACCTAAAGGTCCATCGCTCTTTTCAAGTAGCTGTGGAAGTTGATTTAGGTAGAACTTGTTATACCAAAGTGTCGGGCTTGCAGCCACGAAATATTTAAAATCATGAGTTTTATTCTGTACCTGATACATAAGACTGTACAAAACAAAATACCCACCGAATGAGTGTCCCAATAAAGATCTTTTAGTAGGGTCTGTTCTATACTCCTTGTCAATCTTAGGAAGAAGCTCTTGGGTGATAAAGTGATAGAATTTTTGTCCACCCCCCTCCGTTTTAATTTCGTCTAAAGGAAGCGCTTTAGGAAACATATAATCTCGAACTCTCAAGGAGTCCATCATGGGAAAGGACTTATAACCAACTGCTACGACGATGGCCGGATGTAGTAATCCTGTAAATTCATATTGACTAATTATTGGTGCCATCATTGGAAAATAGAAGTTTCCGTCCAGGAAGATCAAGGTTGGATACTTCTTTGCCGGCTTTTCAAAATACTGATTGGGGAGTTGCACATCAATATAGAATGTGTCCTTTACAGATGGTGAATATTGAGTAAAATGAAATTTAAATTGGCCACTCTTTTTTGGGGTTTCCTTCGATGAACAGCCAATCAAGAAAATAATTGCCAATAAGGTCCAATTTGGGAATGCTCTCATAGACGGTCTGGTTTCGTCTGAGATGAAAATGGGAAGAAAAAAGTTTCAATTTTGTGCAATTGGCCCTGTTTGGTCTTCACTCTTTTTTCGGATCCATCACAAGATTAGTTCTTGCCGTCCGATTGGTTTGCGTACTCATCGCTTTTTGAAACTTGCGAATTTACTCGTCCAAAGGATTTGTAAGCTATAAATCACACGGCTCAATGAGTTCCCTACCCGTATTAGCTACGACAAATTGTTTTGGTTCTAATCAGCGGAATATGGAATGGACGTACTCGACGCATCTTTTCCTTGGGTAAATTTAGATACCCAATATTGATAACCAGTTGCCATCGCATTTAATCATTCGCTTTGTTTTACATTATCCTTTTTATCCGCGGTTTTTTGTTTCTGTTAAGAATGATCGCAGGAGAATTACACCCGAGATAATGATCACTGGCGTTTTGTAATTACTTGTCCATAATAAGATTGTTCCCGTTAACCACAAGAGGAATAACAAAATGAATTTGACTTTGAATGACATCTTCATCAATCGCTTTTTTTGAGACGTATTGGCTGTATAAAAGTAGTGTGATGCCCTATTTTCTATTTTTCGTCAACCATTCTTTAATCGGCTCAAAAGGTTTGTGGCTGCTCACGAGGCTCAAATGTTTGGTGCTATCTAGAATTTCGGTCTTAACGAATCTTTTAGCAGGTTCAAATTCAAGTTGAAATTGTTCAGGATAAAAACTCTCATCTTGCGCTCCTACCAAGACTAAACATGGAATATCTATCTTTTTAATGTCCTCTCTATAATTTTCCGGAGTAAAATTCAATGTCATTCGAAAGGAGTAGGAAGGAACCTGCAGTTTGTCATTATATACTTCAGGGAGATTAAAAAACAAAACTGGTAACCCATTCAACATTCGTATTCCGATCTTGTTTAACATCGACAATCCAACAATTCTTTTAAGTGCAACGGTTACCCACCCACCACTATTAGGCTTAACAGTCGGTGCACTATATCCCAAATAGGGTGCAAGCATGATTGCTTTGTCCACGTTTGCATTTTTGGGATTACCGATAAATCTCAAAACAAAACCGCCACCGGAAGAATGTCCGGCTAATATTAGTTGTTTTGCTCCGAGATTTTGTTTGCTGTACGCAATTATGTCCTCGGTGTCGTTTTCAAGTTGTCCAATATAATCAAGATCTCCTCTTTTTCCATCGCTTTCACCGTGACCCCTCAAGTCAGGGGTCAGTACAGTAGCAATCTTTGCTTCTGCTATGGAACTAGCTAGGCTCGCTAAATACCTACTTTCAGAACCAGAACCATGGATCAAAATCAATACATCTTTATTCTCACTGCTATAAACTCTGCTAAAAATCTTGGAGCCATCCCTTGTTTTTATCCAATGTCTCTTTCCGAGTAAAGAACTATCTGAATTTCTCTTGATAGAACTATAATCATAGTTTTTAATTTCTTTTTTTTCAGGTATAGGCCAGTAGATGAGAACAAAACATATTACAACGTAAATGAAACAGCTTGTTAATAGAGATACCACAATCCGTTTACTGATTTTACTCCAAAATATTTTTGTCATTCTCGATCTTGTCATTTCCGGCAGGATTTTTCCATCTATTGCCACCACCTTAAGCTGCAAAACCTAGCGTTTAAGTACATTCCCTCCAACCCACGTTGCTAACGAAATTTAATAGCACACACTTTAAGAACCTACTGCAATCAATCGATTTCTGAGACGATGACACCCCCACTGGCAGACAATCATTGTAGCTTAAATCCTTTGGATATGAAATAACCGATGGTGCCCACCAGACTCACCGCGGTCATCGGTACAAACCAGAGACCCAGGCCCTGCATTTTTCCTAACCCAATTTGAATTGTGGCGTAGGTCAAGTAGAAAAATAACCCAGCAAGTAGTGCCTTGAGAATTCTAGTCATCAATGTCAAGTTCTTATATTGCCGCTCCGCGTTTTCGTCGGTAATCTGAACAAAATAGTTAAATGCGTGGGGGAATCGAAGCCCCAAGCTCATGCACAAAAAAATAACACTTGCCAGGACTGGTACGCCCACCAGAATTGATTTCGCATCAAATCCATCTGGCCTCCCTAATGTGTTAAAATGTCTCGGCACCTTGGCCGGCAGGTCGTTATAGTAGCTTATCAAAAACGCCCATGTCAAAATCATTCCAAGGAATCCGACTGCCTCTAAGGCCCAGTCAGTGGCTGTTGTACGAAGTTTAATTTTTGGTCTAGTCACTTGTTCGTTTTTTGGGTCCATTTGCAGGCCACCTAAGTAATCCATTCTTTCTTTCGAACTCTATCTTTAGTTTTTTTTAGTCCCCTCAATGGCGGTTATTGTTTGACAAGCAGCTTCCATTTCAGCTAGAGCGTTTGCTCTGCCTGACGCGTAGCAACGCTCCGGTAAGGATATCCTTACTATCTTCACAAAATAATTCTCCCATTTCTAGACTTCAAGTTCGGTGACGAAACGCTGGGCACATCCCAAGTCATCGCTTTGTGAAACTTAAGTCTTGTCGCTAATTTCTCTTTTACCCATAATCCGGTAACATCTTTTTTATCCCCATCGATCTTAAGGTAGGCCATGGTATCATTATTTGATCAGTGGTCCAACTTTCTTTTTGCCGACTGATTATCCCTTTCTTCTTTTTGATTTCCACACTTTCTGTCTTGTAATCCTAAGGGATAATAACCTATAAGAAAGCATATTTTTACTGGTTGCCGACCGATTGACATAATTGGTAGTTATATAACTTACCGTACGCCGAACCATTAGTCGGGTCGTTCTCATAGTAGCACCAAGCAGGTTTGTGGCCATCGGCAGCAGCTTTCCATTCCTCTGCTGTTTTTGCCTCTGCAATAGGCTCACCATTTGCAAAAGTGCTAACATTAAGATTCCTTGACATCCACACTTTTTTGCCGATTTTGACGGAGGGTATATCACCCCAGGACTGCCCATGGGACAGGAAGGCTAATGAAGAGAACAGGAACAGCAGTAAGGATATTCTGTGGCTCATGATGGCAGGCTTGGTATAACGAAGATAATCAGAAGGTTTGGTTTGTGAGGAGGGTTAGTAAATTAATATAAGGTCAAACGAGGGACAGTTAGTACTCAAAAAGGTTTCATGAAAATGCCGTTACCTGAAGTGCCCGCATAGATCGCGTTATGATTTAAGCCTAAACAAAAAACGGTTTCATTACTCAATCCTGCTGAGGTCCAGAGCCCCGCGTTGTTGGTTGAAATGTACACTCCATTCCCAAAGGTCCCGGCATAGACCGAGTCTCCTTTTACAACCATCGAATTTACCATTAGGTTGGATGGAAGTCCTTTACTGGATGACGACCAACTTACGCCGTCGTCATCTGAAATATAAACTCCATAACCAGCGCTAGCGAAAATAAACTTGCCATTGGTTGCTGTTGAAAGAATGGGGCTATTATTTGGCAATCCTGTGGTCGATGGTGTCCAACTTACGCCTTTGTTGGTGGAACGATATAGCGTTCCTCCGTTATCATTCCATATTCCCGCCAGTAGGGTATTACCTTTGATAAGAAGAGAGCCTACGTTATAGTCCACCGGTAACCCTTGTTTTGCTGTGGCCCAATTAACACCACGATTGTTGGACACAAACACGCCGCTGTCGGTCAAGGCAAAGACTTTGTTGTCGTTTTCTGCGATCGAAAATACGCTTACGCTGGCTGGTAACCCTGCCATTGACAATTTCCAATCATGCCCATGATTAGTAGAAAGAAACATGCCACTCATCGTGCCGGCAATAATCGTATTTTCGCTCGCCACAAAAGAAGTTACCACCACTCCATCCAAACCATTTCCTACAGCCCAATTTCTACCCCCGTTGGTAGAAACTGAAATCTTGCCATCAATAAAACGACCATTCACATTTTTGGTCGTCCCCACATAGATACTGTCTCCAATTATACCAATTGAATTGACAACATCGTTGGCTAGACCAAGAGTAACTGGCATCCAATCTGTACTCTTCTGGATGGTGGCATCACAACCGGTCAATAGAATAATAGGAATAATACCTGTAGCAAGTATGGCAATCAGAGAAAATATTTTCATGCTAACATTTTTTTAGTTGGTATCCATCGCCTTTTGGTTTCTCCACACGTTCAGCACTTCTTTAATTACATCTCAGGCCTAACCTACTGTTTTGGACTTTGTCGAAATGCGAGTAAGAGACTTTTTTCAATTAATTCAATAGGAACTCCAACTCCATAGGTCTTGCCGTTTCTTGTTTGAAGTTTGCTTATCAAAGGCAGACTCGCAACTAATTGCTGCTTTACTTCTTCATTGGGGATTGTAAAACCGGCATAACTGTTCGAAACGACTTCGCCCTCTTTATTTATTACACAAGACCCGCTTGTGCCGCTCATAATTTTCGCCATATTGAAGTCAGTCAGTTCGTACACCAGAACACTATCAGTTGCATAGATCACCACACCACGATTCCTTAACGTAGTCTTGTTTTGATAATCAATTTTCGAGAACAGATACGTTGTGTCGCCAACCCGAGCACTCATTTTCGCAGGTTTTAAATAAGGAATATCAGGGCCAGCGTAAAACGCAGCAATGTCAAGTTTCATCGTCTCCGCATTCGGCACGGGCAGATTCTTCCCGATCTTGAAATTGTAAGCGCTATCATGGACACTCCAAGCCCATCCGTTCTTCATATTGTTTTCAATCTGATTCCATTTGACATATTGATTGTAGTCAATAAATGCAGCAGTATGGTGTGCCGTCAAAAATAAAGATGGAAGAGTATCATTGAGTTTCATTATGAACGCACTATTGCTGAGTGGTCCTGTTGAACTTGAATCCGTCTTAAAACCGAATTTGTAAATCGTGTTTGTGAAATCGGCGACCTTAGAGCTGGGGCTTTTCTTTGCGCAACCTCCAAGAATAAATAGAAAAAGAAGTATTGTATATTTCATCATGTCATTGTAAAAGTAGCCCTATAACCTTTAGATTATCATTACGACAAGTGACTTTATCTTCGGGCCGTCACTGCTTCTCTCTCGCCTGATAATTCTGGAGCCTTCCTAAATCAAATCGCTTCTGAAACTTTCTTGTTGCTCGAAGGGTGTTCGCATTTTACCAGTCTGCAGTCTTAAAGTTTAAAGTGTGATTTTGAACACTATAACCGTCATTAGTCCTCATCCTACTTCCGTATACGTTAATCTGATATTCGGTTTTTGGTTTCAATTCTACTTTCATTATGATGGTTTTGTTGTCGTTAGAGAAAGTGAAACTGATGGGTTTTGGGTAATGCAGCTTTTCATTTTGTCCAGGGCCGAAAAAATACCTGACACCATCAAGTTTCTTATCGAAATTGAAAACTATTTCGGTGGTGTTGGGGTTTACTGCCATGTCATTATTTTTAAATGGCTGAACGGATATAACTTTAGCGCAATGCCCAAGGTACGCTTGATCATACGCATCTATCTTCTGTCCGACGGTGTCATAGAAATTTACAATTTTAGGCATAAAGTTCTCTAAGGTTGGGTATATTTTTCTTTGTGTTTCATAATATTCTAAAATATTCACAAGTTCCTTCATCCAAACAAAACCGTTCGCCAGTTGTTGCTTTAATTCTTTGTCTGTAGCTATCGTATCCGGTGCGTGTCGTATGAAGTATCGAATGACCGAAGCCCTTACCATTGATTCACTAATCATGGTTTCCCAATCACCGTATTTCTGTCTTTTCATTTTAGCGCTTTCCTTATCGTAAATAATTTCTCCTGAATGACGGAGAGGCTGTTTGAACATCTCCGTTAAATAGTTTACAAAGGAATGATTGAATTCATGAACCAAGATCGGCAAATACTGATCCGTTTCAAATATTGGGCTGCTTGTGCTGTCAAAGGAAGCTGCACCGATTATGGCATACACCGTTCTTGACCTATCGGGTAAATCAATTGCCGGCCCAAAATTATTTCCGCCATTTCCCAACCCAATAATGACATTAAAATTTTCGTTGGGTGATTTGCCATAGTATGTATAATACCACTCGATGTCCAGTTTTTTGAATAAGGCGTCAAATTGCCTTTCAGCAACTGAATAACGTTCAGAATTTGATTTAAAGAAACTATTGCAATCTGTGTCTTTATAAAACCGTTTCAATAGTTCAACAAATTTTGTTGATGCTTCAGCGCCCCACCATTTGTCTGGTACATTAGCGCTGAAAGGAACGATTGGATCAAGGCTAGGCACTGGCTTTAAATGAATTGCCATCGACATCACCGCATCGTAACCGATACCGTGGGTATCTCTGATTTGTTTGGTATATTTTATTAAAGGGTGGTTCCTGAATCTGTCAAAATGATCATGCATAGCTTGAACATACTTTCTGTTGTCTGTTGTGCTATATTCCTTACTGTCCGCTAACCTAAAAACAATACTCAGTAATTCGACCCTCTTGTCAACGACGGGTGACGATAAATTAGTATTAGTCTGTCCCAGTGCCGATAGTGATAGATAAATTAGAAAATTTAAAATAAGATTTCCTTTCATATCGTGTGTGGTGGAATCATTTTCTTTTCCAAAATTGAGTTTGGCCGTTAATATGAAGTCTGGTAATAAGGGTATCGTTCCTAATATAATAATCATAGACATTATCGACCGATAAATGATAAATGCGATTTGTGACATATAGAACGCCTTTTTTTGTTTCCCAATCAAGCTCCCACTCTGGAGGAGTAAAACCATTCGTTGACACGATGCCGCGCGATGTGGCAATCACAGCAGGTAAATCCCCTAAACTGGCCTTACCCCTTCCGCGAAGACTCAAGTCGTAAGTCATTGTTGCTTGCTCAGTAATGTCGGTGCCATAGGCATCAAATTTTTTGAATGTGATCCATTGGCCCAGCAATACCATGTCGTGTTCTTCTGAATACAACTCAGCAACGTCCTGATAAACTTTCGGTGAAATTTTGTGCGCTATATATATCCTTTTTTTGACACTGTCGGAGAACGTTAAGCTCAAAGAACTTCCTTTGAGATTACCCTCGACCGAAATAGGTTGGATGGAATCAATGGCAATAAGTCCTTTCAATTGAGGTTTGGCATAAGTACCCTTAAAATTAAAATGCTCACTGCCGTTGAGATATAGCGTGCCTGTTACATGAGCATTCTTATCCATTTCTAGCAATAGTACATTTCTTTCGGAAAGTATTTTGCCGACGTAGCTGCCTTGAATTTTTTGACCGAACGACACTATTGCCGTCACAATCGCTATCATCAGGGTAATTTTCCTTTTCATAACCAAAAGTATCTAACTGCCTATGTAATTGATCGAAATCGTGTTCCCGTTAGAATGGAATCTGAATTCTCGACTTTCTCGCGCGAGTTTATTCATATGCGCTGGCAAGAAAATTAACAAGAACCACGAATTTTACCCAAATTTTATTGTAAGGATATCCTTACAGACAATGGACATTTTGGGTGAGCCATGCATCGAGTCGTTGCGTTTTCAATACACCAGAAATAGTAGTGCCGTTAATGCTATAAATTTTGAAACGTTGTCGGCCAGCCGCAGGGAATTAACACCGAATCAAGTTGCGGGGTTATGTTGATTATATAAAAAAGATCTTGTTCTTTTAAGACAAGGCCTCCTCGTACCGCACCGAAAGCCTTATAAAAGAGCGCCACGATATAGAAAAGACACTCCTCTTTAGGATTAATAGTTCTCTTCAACAACGTCGATTTATGAATATTAAACCCAGCAAAAAAAAAGATTTTACACCGGCAATCCTATAGGAAAAAGTATGAATAGCGGAATGGGGGGCACCAAGTATAAAGCCAATTAGAAAAATATTTCGAGACGCGAAGTAAACAAAAACGTCTCGTTATAAATCAATCCTTCTTAAAATCCCAATAAATCGACTGTCTTGTCTGATAGGATCGAAGAGGGGAGTCACCTTCAACCAGAACATTTCAACTTCATGATGTTGATATGCAACCTCCAACCATCTAATGGCCAGGTCGTCCTCCCCTAACGCCACATAAACCGCCGCCGCAAAATACGCTGGACTACCTAAAGCCGATTGCTCACTTTGCATGCACAAAATTTTCAGTCTAGCCAGCGCTTCTGATTTTTGCCCAAGATGCGCGTTCGCAATCCCGATGTACCCATTAAAAAGCGGGTATCCGGCTTGCGACATTGGCTTAAGTATATTAATGGCACCGGCCCAATCTTTCTCAAATATTTTCAATTGCCCTAACTCCATTTCCGCCTCATGCTCATTAGACAAGTATTTTGCATTCAGAAATTTGATCGCGGACTCTAATACTTCAAGAGCTTTTTTATTTTGGCCTGCATAATAGTAACTGTTTCCAAGACCAACCCAATTACTGGGAATATTTCTGTCGAGATTAAAGTAGAATAGACTTTTTCTGAGCGACTCGTCAAATTTGCCGTCAGCACAAAGAGTAACCTGAAACTGATGACCGAAATCAGCTTTACTGGGACTGAGTTTTTCTGCCGTATGTAAGTCTGCCAAACTTGATTTTATGTCCCACTTAAAATATAAATTGAAGCTTGATCTCACCCAATATGCATCACTGTTATTAGAGTCTAAGCTTATTGCTTTTTGCAATAGACGCTCCATTTTATTTCTAACAAATTGGGG
>Ga0209067_10000576_pt1 | contig 23373 bp, 25 predicted proteins | sample ColStrG_CSR_2013_FD_187199 | JGI IMG/M metagenome (GOLD analysis project Ga0209067, IMG submission 187199) | Freshwater sediment microbial communities in response to fracking from Pennsylvania, USA - Cold Stream Run_MetaG_CSR_2013 (SPAdes)... | ecosystem: Environmental > Aquatic > Freshwater >...
GTACTCGACGTGACCACGAATCGCGCTCGGGCGACAATTGGGATCGATGACGACCAGTGTCGCGTCGTCGCAGCTCATCACGATGGCCTCGCCGAGGGAGGCCATCGGTTCGACGAGGAGTCCGAGGGTGCCGAAGTACATCGCGCCGAGCGGTGCGACCTGGGCGAGAGCCGCCGTGGTCGGTTGCGCCTCGAGGGCGAAGGCCGCCGTCGCGTCGAGATGGAAGTGGTAGCGCGGTCCCGCGGGACTGAGTTCCACGACGGCCAACGTGGTCGGCTCGTCACGAGCGCCGGGCAACGACACGACCACGCCGCTCTCGCTGAGGGACTGGCGGATGAGCATACCGAAGGCGTCGGAGGAGATGCCCGAGACGAAGTGGGCCTCGCCGCCCAGGCGTGCGATGGTGCGCGCCACGTTGAGGGGGCCGCCGCCGATGACGGCGTTGACCGACCCGTCGCCGGCCACCAGGAGGTCGACCAGGTTCTCACCCAGTACCGCGATGCGACGAGAGCTCAACGTGGGCAACTTTCTTCTCGGCCGACGTGAACGAACGGAGAACTTTCGCTCCTGACGACAATTATCGGCCTCGGTATCTTGTGGAGACAACGTTATCTCACTACCATCTGAAGGACGCCCGCCGGGGGTGCATGGAGGGGACGACGAATGGTTGACGTAGTGCCGGGCCGCGGCCTGGGGTCTCGTGCGACCATGAAGGACGTCGCGGCCCTCGCGCGCGTCAGCTTGAAGACGGTGTCGCGCGTGATCAACGAGGAACCCACCGTCAACGCCGAACTGGTGGAGAGGGTCAAGCGCGCGGCGCTGCAGCTGCACTACCAGCCGAACTTCGGCGCGAGCGCCCTGCGCCGACGCGACGGACGCTCCTCCACGATCGGACTGCTGCTCGAGGACCTGTCCAATCCCTTCTCCGCGACGATCTATCGAGCCGTCGAGGAGATGGCCATTGCGCGGGGGGTGTCGGTGCTCGGCGGCAGCTTCGACGAGGATCCGCGGCGCGAGCTCGAACTGACCTCGTCGATGTCGCGCCACCGCGTCGACGGGGTCATCATCGCTCCCGCGAGCCGTGATCACCAGTACCTGCGCCAAGAACAAGTGGCGGGGGTCCCCTTCGTCTTCATCGACCGTCCGCCGCACCTGCTCGACGCCGACGTCGTGTTGTCCAATTCGCGAGAGGCGTCCGCCGACGCCGTCCGACACCTGATGAAGCATGGTCACCGGCGAATCGCGTTCCTCGGCGACCTCACCACGATCTACACGGCCGAGGAGCGCTTCCAGGGATATCGCGACGCCCTGACCGGTGGGGGAGTCGCCCTCGACGATTCGTTGGTCGCTCGCAACCTTCGCACCATCGACGCCGCGCACGCCGCCGTCGCCACGCTCTTGGACGGACCCGGCGCGCCCACCGCCTTCTTCACCGGTCAGAATCTCTTGACCATCGGAGCGGTTCGCGCGATTCGCGATCGCGGACTCCAACAGCGCGTCGCGATCGTGGGCTTCGACGATTTCCTCCTGGCCGATCTGCTCGAGCCCGCGGTCACCGTGGTCGCCCAAGACCCGGTCACGATGGCGCGTGAAGCCGCGACCCTGCTCTTCATGCGCATCGACGGTGACGACGGTCCATCCAAAAAGAAGATGGTTGAGACAACGTTCATCTCTCGGGGTTCCGGGGAGATTCCGGCGCCCTCCGATGGCGACTGACGCTAATCAGGGTTTACCCAATCATCAATGATTTCTAAGCACCGCGCCGTCGCGTGCCAGCCCACGGAAGAAAATTTTTTGTGACAAGTGTTTGACACCAATTGCCACCATCGCTAGTGTGAGACAACGTTGTCCAACACTCCGTGGGATGGTCTCATGGTTCGGGCAAAGGGGGAAGCAAAAAAATGAAGTCACGTTCACTGCGTCTCATTCAGGGTGCGGCTGTTGCCTCAACTCTGGCTGCGTCAGTTTTCACGTTTGTCGGGGGATCCGCTTCGGTGGCCAACGCGGCGACGACGAAGTACACGGTTGCCTACGTCGTGGGTGCTGCCTCGGACCCGTTCTTCTTGTCGATGAAGGCCGGCGCCTCGGCGGAGGCCAAGAAGTTGGGCATCAACTTGGTGTGGCAGGGTAACCCCAGCGTCTACTCCTCGGCCACCCAGATTCCGATCGTCCAGACGCTTCTCGCGACCAAGCCCAACGCTCTGGTGCTGGCACCGACCGACACCAAGGCCCTGCAGCCGCTGGTGGCGCAGTACGTCGCCAAGAAGATCCCTGTCTTCAACGTCGACTCCGGTGACGCCAACCAGTCCAACATCACCTCGTGGGTGACGGGCAACAACTCCCAGGGTGGCTCGGCCGCCGCTGACGCGTTGGCCTCGGCCATTGGTTACGCCAAGAACTGCACCGCGTCCTCCAAGTGCGTCGTGGCCATCGGCGTGAGCTCGATCACCACCTCCACCGACGCCGCCCGTCTGGCCGGCTTCGCCGCTGAGGTGAAGGCCAAGTACCCGAACATCAAGGCGCTCAATCCCATCGTCTCGAACTCCCAGCCCGCCGTCGCCACCTCGGGCTTCAAGCAGGACCTCGCCGCCAACAAGGTGTCGGGAATCTTCGCGATCGACGGAACCGACCTCGAGGGTGCCGCTCAGGCCATCCTCACCGCTGGTTCCGCGGGCAAGAACATCAAGGTCGTCGGTTATGACGCCTACGCGACCACCATCGCGAGCATGAAGGCTGGCAAGATCTCGGCGATCATCTCCCAGCAGCCCGCTCTCGAGGGCAAGGACATCATCGACGCGGTCTACGCGAAGTTGACGGGCAAGGGCATGATCACTCACCTGCACACCCTGGCCAACATCGTCTTGACGCCGTCGAACTGCGCGACGCTCTGCGCGACCTACGTCTACAAGACGGCCTAGTCACGCAATGCTGAGTCAGACCCCCGGACGCCCCGAGTAAGGCGTCCGGGGGTCTGACCGTTTCACCGTCGCAACTGCAGTATTTTCCTATCAAGTGCATCACTCACGTGATGCCGTCCTAAGGATGTGCCGTGTCAACCGTTGAGACACCCGTCGATTCCTCCCTCGAGGCGCCGCCCTCGGCCCTCAAGAGGCTGGTCGGGCTCGCCGCCAATCAACAGTTCATCTTGTTCCTGGTCCTCGTCGCCCTGATGTGCTTCTTCGACTTCCACAACACTCGTTTCTTCGGTACCGGCGAGTTCACGAACCTACTGGTCGACTTCTCCGAAGCGGTCCTGATCGCGGTCGCCGAGATGTACGTCATCGTCTCGGGTGGTATCGACCTGTCGGTGGGCTCGACGATCGCGGTGTCGGGCGTGGTCAGTGCCTACGCCATCCAGTACCTCGAGACTCATCATTTCGGCGAATTCCCCTCTCTCTTGGTGGGCACGTTCGCGTGCGCCGGCGTCGGCGCGGCGGTGGGCACCATCAACGCCTTGTTGATCACTAAGGCCCGTCTCGTCCCCTTCGTCGCGACGTTGGTCACTCTCAGCATGGGCGAGGGGTTGGCCCTGGTCTTCTCCAAGGGCGCCACCGTGGGATACGACCCGGCGGCGGGTGGCTGGAGTTCCACCGGGTTTTGGATCTTCCGTTGGCTCACCATCATGGTCCTGGTGCTGACCCTCGTCTTGGGCATCGTCCTGCACTTCACGAGGTACGGCCGTTACACCTTCGCCATTGGTTCCAACCCGTTCGCCGCCCGGGCCGCCGGCATCAACGTGAACCGCCACGTGGCCTCGGTCTACGTCCTCTCGGGCGTCCTGGCCGGACTCGCGGGAATGGTCTGGTACTTCAACACCAGCGGGGGCGCTCCCCAGAACGGGATCGGCAACGAGCTCTACGCGATCGCCGCCGTGGTGATCGGCGGCGTGAGCCTCTTCGGCGGGACCGGACGATTCACCGGCATCATCATCGGTGTCGCGATCTTGACCGTGGTGCAGGACGGACTGGTGTTCATCAACGTCTCGACCAACTGGAATGAGGTCGTGGTCGCGGGCATCATCGCCCTCGCCGCCATCGTGCAGTCCTTGCGCCCGGGAATGAAGAGGTTGACGTGACGACACCGACAGAGCCAATCCTCGAACTGCGCGACATCTCCAAGTCTTATGGTTCGGTCAAGGCGCTCACCGACGTGAGTTTCAAGGCGTACGCCGGTGAGGTCATCGGCCTGGTCGGTGACAACGGCGCGGGCAAGTCCTCGCTCATCAAGGTGATCTCGGGCGTGCACAACGCCGATGCGGGTGAGTTGATCGTCGACGGTGTCGCGCGGCACTGGAAGTCGCCCCACGACTCCATGATGGCGGGCATCGAGACCCTCTACCAGGATTCGGGCTTGGCGCCGGACCTCACGATCGGCTCGAACATCTTCCTCGGGCGTGAGTTGGAGAAGAAGGGATTGCTGGGCAAACTGGGCTTCTTGGACCAGAAGTCGATGGAGGCGCGCGCCCTCCAGGAGCTCGAGAAGGTCGGCATCACGGTGCCGCTGTCGAAGCGCACAGTGCTGCAGCTGTCGGGCGGTCAGCGCCAAGCGGTGGCGGTGGGGCGAGCGGCGATGTGGGCCCAACACGTGATCATCCTCGACGAACCGACCAACCACTTGGGTGCGCGTCAGTCCCTCGAGGTCCTCAAGGTCATTCGAGCCGCCAAGGAGCAGGGATTGTGCGTTTTGTTCATCTCGCACACCTTGCCCCACGTGCTCGAGGTGACGGACCGGATCATCGTCCTTCGACTCGGTCGGGTCGTCAAGGACGCCCCGACGTCGGAGTTCACCGTCGAGAGTCTGCTCGGTACGATCACGGGGCTCAACACCTGAGTGCCGTATTCCCGATTCAGTCGCTTGCACTTTTCGTAGAGGGTTTGCAGAAATGAGCGACGATTGAAACGATACAAGTGACAATCGGGTGAAACAATGCGTTCACATTGGTCCGTTTGGTGTTATGTTCTCAATGCCGTAACGCGCGAGCGTGACGGATTTCGAAGCACAGAAAAACCGAGAGACGCCTCCGGGCGTCAGAAAAGAGTTGGGGAGATGAATTTCAAGACTGCAAGGATTCTTGCGTCGGTCACCCTGGTGGGCAGCATCGCTGCCGCCATGTTGCCCGCCGTAAGTAGTGCGAGCACGCCTACCGTGTCGGACAAGACGTTCAACACGAGCTTTAGTACCATGAAGTACCTCAAGAGCGTTGTTGCCAAGGGTAAGGGCTCGATCGCCGTTATTCTGCCCGACACCGTGTCGTCCGCTCGTTACACCGAGTTCGACGCACCGTACCTGAAGACCGCGTTCAAGGACGCCGGCCTGACCACGAAGCAGTTCACCGTGCAGAACGCTCAGGGCAACCCGCAGACCCAGTACACCGACGCCCAGGCTGACATCGCCAAGGGTGCCAAGGTTCTCGTGCTGGACCCGCTGGACTCGACCACTGGAGCCATCATTGAGGCGTACGCGAAGGCTCGCGGCGTCAAGGTGATTGACTACGACCGTCTGACTTTGGGTGGCGCGCGTACCTACTACGTGAGCTTCAACAACGTCGCCGTCGGTACCTTGATCGGTCAGGGCGTTGTGTCGTGCATCTCGGCCTGGGGTGTTACCAACCCGACCGTGTACGTCATGAAGGGTGCTCCTACGGACAACAACGCCACGTTGTTTGCCCAGGGCTACGACGCCGTACTGGCCACTCAGAGCAGCTACAAGCTGGTCAACGAGGGTACTGGTACCTGGACGCCGACCGTTGCGCTCACTGACTTCCAGGGTGCCTACACCGCGAACAGCTCCATCAACGCCGTGGTGACCCCGAACGACGAGAACGCCGCTCCGATCATTGCGTACTTGCAGAGCAAGGGTCTGGCCCCCAAGAAGATTCCTTTCACGGGCCAGGACGCGACGCTGACCGGTTTCCAGAACATCATCTCGGGCTACCAGTGTGGCACCGTCTACAAGCCCATCTGGCTTGAGGCTCAGGCTGCCGCCGCGTTGGCTGTCTACCTGCGCGCCGGTGTCAAGCCGCCTGCGGGCCTCGTGAACGGTGTGTCCACTGACTCCAGTGCCACCATCAAGAGCCTGAAGAACGTTCCTGCCGTCTTGCTGACCCCGACCTGGGTAACCGCCGCCAATGTTGAGGCGACTGTTGTCAAGGACAAGGTCATCGCGCCGTCGGCTCTGTGCACGTCACAGTCGCCCACCGTCGCTGGCTCGACGCAGCCCACGTTCGCTGCGGACTGCACCACCTACGGCATCAAGTAGTCAACGCTGATGGACGACACCCCCGAGAACCACAGTCCCACTGTCTCCGAAGTTGGACACTCCGGGCCTGCGGGCTCGGGGGTGGATCCCTCAGCACCGATGTTGCTGAGTCTGCACGGCATCACCAAGAGTTTTGGTGCCGTGCAGGCTCTCCAACACGTCGATCTCGACATACCCGCCGGACAAGTCACCGCCCTGATCGGCGACAACGGCGCCGGTAAGTCAACGCTTATCAAGACCATTTCCGGCATCTGGGCCCCCACGAGTGGGACCATGAACTGGAAGGGCAAGGAAGTCCACATCCACACCCCGCGCGACGCCACGCAGCTCGGCATCGCCACGGTGTATCAGGACCTCGCCCTGTGCGACAACCTCGACATCGTCCAAAACATGTACTTGGGCCGTGAAGAGACCAAGGCGGGCGTCCTCGACGAGATCACCATGGAGCTCGCCACCAAGCAGACCTTGAAGGACCTGTCGGTCTCGACGGTCAAGTCGGTGCGTCAACTCGTCGGATCGCTGTCGGGTGGCCAGCGCCAGGCCGTCGCCGTCGCTCGCGCCGTCATGCGCGAGTCCCAGCTAGTGATCCTCGACGAACCCACGGCCGCACTCGGCGTCTCGCAGACCGCCCAAGTGCTGGAACTGATTCGCACCCTCTCGGGCCGCGGAATCGCGGTGCTCGTCATCTCGCACAACCTCAACGACGTCTTCACCGTCGCCGACCGCATCGCCGTGATGTACCTCGGTAACCTGGTCAGCCACGGTCCCATCGCCAACTACGATCGCAACAGTGCGGTGGAATTGATCACGACCGGTAAGTCCGATCGCGTTCCCTCGTCGCTCGCCACTTCGAACTGAAAGGTTCCTCTCCAGTGACCACCGAGAATCCCACTGAAGACAAGGCCGCCTCGCCGTCTGCGGGGAACGTCCTTTCTCTCATGATGACCCGCTTTCGCCGAGGCGACAGCGGCATGATTCCCATCGTGATCGGTCTGATCATCATGGGCGCCTACTTCGAGATTCGCTCGTCGGCCTTCCTCTCGGCCGGCAACCTGACCAACCTGGCCATCCAGGCGTCGATCTTCGTGATCCTTGGCATGGCCGAGGTGTGGTTGTTGCTGCTCGGCGAGATCGACCTCTCGGCGGGATTCACCGCGGGACTCGGCGGCGCCGTGGCGGTCATCCTCGTCGACCTGCAGTTCCACTGGCCGTGGTACGCCGCCATCGGCGTGGCACTGCTGGTCTCGGTGGCCATCGGCGCGCTGTGGGGATTCATGGTCATCGGCCTTCGACTCCCGTCGTTCATCGTCACCCTCGCTGGTCAGTTCGGCTTGGAGGGATGTCTGATCTGGATGATCGACTCCCAGGGCACCGGTGGGACCATCTCGGTGCACGAGACCGTCCTGTACAACATCGTCTATGGCAACCTGACGCCGCTCTTCACCTGGATCTTCATCATGGGCACGGTGGGACTTCTGGTCTTCAGCATGATCCGCAAGAACGCCAGCCGCGCTGCGCAGGACCTCGAGTCCCAGCCGATCTTGATCCTGAGCATCAAGGTGGTCGCCATGGTGGTCGCCGGAGTGGTCGTCGCCTTGATCTTCAACCACAACCGTGGTGAGAGCAATGGCGCGTTCAATCTCAAGATCGTCGGCATGCCCTACGCGATCGTCCTGGTGGGCGCGGTCCTGGCGATCTACACCTTCATCTTGAACAAGACGAAGGCGGGACGCTACATCTACGCCATCGGTGGCAACGCCGAAGCCGCGCGTCGTTCCGGCATCGCGGTGAACCGCTACCGGCTGCTGGCCTTCATGCTCACCGGGCTGACCGCGGGCATCGCGGGACTGGTCTACGTCTCGCAGCTCAACGGCATCCAGGACGGCATCCCTGGTGGGAACCTGGTCCTCTACGCGGTGGCCTCAGCGGTCATCGGCGGTACGAGCCTCTTCGGGGGACGCGGCAAGATGATGCACGCGTTGATCGGTGGTTTCGTCATCGGCACCATCTACAACGGACTCGCCCTGTTGCAGTTCCCCGCGGCTCAGCAATACATCGCCACCGCACTCGTCCTGCTCGCCGCGGTCACCATTGACTCCACGGCGCGTCGCGGCAGCACCATCGTCAAATAGGGGGGACCCTAGCGGAACGTGCCCAGGACGTCACGGCGGATCTTGCCGTTGGCGGTGCGAGGGATGGTCGTCACGTAGAAGATCTCCTTGGGCTTGGCCCACGGCCCGATCCGCTGTTCGCTGGCGTCACGGATCGCCTCGTCGAGCTCGTGGTTCTCGCTGACCACGATCGCGATGAGTCGTTCGCCCCAGCGTTCGTCAGGTGCTGAGGTGATCGCGACATCGCGCACTCCCTCGACGCCACCGATGACGGCTTCGAGGTCGTCGGGCCACACCTTCTCGCCACCGGTATTGATCACGTAGCCCCGACGTCCGTGAATGCGCAAGAGCCCCTGGGTGACCTCGCCCGCGTCGCCGGTGGGGAACCAATCGTCCTGGCCATCGGGGCCCATCGCGCGGGGACGAGGTCCGTGGCGATACTTGTCGAACAGCGTGGGGCTCTTGACGTAGATCTCCCCGTCGACGGCGCACAACTCGACACCTCGAAGCGCGCGACCGTTGTAGACCACTCCCGATCCCGTCTCGGTCATGCCCCACGTGGTGATCACGTTCGTGGCGAGCTCGCCGGGCGGGCGGGCGCCACCGAGCAACACGGTCTCGAACCCGCTGAGGTCGTGGTCGAACAGCTGCGAGCGCACGACCGCGACGTGCGTGGCGCCGCGACGCGGCGCATCGGCGATCTCACGAGGGTCGCCCCAGAGGAGCCTCGCGTCACTCAAGATGGCCCGCAGGAGAACGGCGAGTCCCCCGATATGGTTGGCCGGCAGGCAGGGGTACCAGACGGGCGCGGACGCGCCACGAAGCGATTCCTGCGTGATGGTCGCACTCGCGTCCAGCGCGTCCCAATTGAGTTCGGCCGCCTTGGGCGAGCCGCTCGAGCCCGAGGTCAACATCACGAGACCGACACCGGCAGGGACGATGGTGCCGCCGTCGAGGCTGGTCAGTCCGGTGTGATCGAGGATATGTGTCGCTCCCAGGGCGAGCAACTCCTGGCGGCGCCCCTCGGGCGACAGCCGCTGGTCGAGGACGCAAAAAGCCTGTCTCCCTTCGACGCAACGGCGAAGCGTGTGTTCGAGGTCAGGTCCGAGCGGGAAATCAAGTGCGATGAGCGACGCCACGAAGGAACCTTATTCCTCACCCACCGGGTCGAGTTCGGTGAGGGGCGCAATGCGTGGACGGTAGCGTGGGAGCATGGTGACGACAGTGATTTCCGGTTCCCCCCTCGACCCCGTGGACGAGTTTCGCAGTTGGCCCGCTCCCGCGTGGGTGAGCGTGGGCGATTACGAGGACATCATCTACGAGTCGGCCGAGGGCATCGCGCGCATCACGATCAACCGGCCCGAACGACGCAACGCCTTTCGCCCCCAGACCCTCTTCGAACTGTCCGACGCCTTCGAACGGGCCCGTGACGACATCGAGGTCGGCGCCATCATCCTCACCGGCGCCGGTGGCGACGCCTTCTGCTCGGGCGGTGACCAGAAGATCCGCGGCGACGACGGCTATATGGGCGATGACGACGTGGCGCGCCGAGGGGTGGGGCGTCTCAACGTCTTGGACCTGCAGATCCAGATCCGTCGTCTGCCCAAGCCGGTCATCGCCCAGATCGCCGGCTACGCGATCGGCGGCGGGCACATCTTGCACTTGGTCTGCGACCTCTCCATCGCGGCGGACAACGCCCGTTTCGGACAGACCGGACCGCGGGTGGGCTCCTTCGACGGCGGGTACGGTTCGTCGCTGCTCGCCAACACCATCGGACTCAAGCGGGCCAAGGAGGTGTGGTTCCTCTGTCGCCAGTACGACGCCGCTCAGGCGCTCGACTGGGGCCTGGTCAACACCGTCGTCCCCCTCGACGACCTCGAGAACGAGACCGTGGCGTGGTGCCGACAGATCCTCACGCTCTCCCCGCTCGCGCTGCGCATGCTCAAGGCCGGCTTCAACGCCGCCGAGGACGGACTCGCGGGCGTCCAGCAGCTCGCCGGCGACGCGACCATGCTCTTCTACATGTCCGAAGAGGGCCAAGAAGGACGCAATGCCTTCGTCGAACACCGCAAGCCGGACTTCTCGCGTTTCCCCAAACGTCCATGAGCGCCCCCGGTTCGCTGGAACGTTGGGTCCTCGCCGCCCGCGTGCGCACGCTGCCCGCCGCGACCGTTCCCGTGGTGGTGGGCGCGTCGCTGGCGCGGCCGCGACCCTACAACGTCACCAATACGATCTTGTGCCTGATCATCGCCCTGGCGCTGCAGATCGGCACTAACTACGCCAACGACTACTCCGACGGCGTGCGGGGGACCGACGAGGTGCGAGTGGGCCCCTTTCGTCTCACCGCCTCTCGTCTGGTGACCCCGGTGTCGGTCAAGCGGGCCGCGTTCGCCTTCTTCGCCCTCGCCGCCGTGGCGGGATTGGTGTTGAGCATCCGCACCACGTGGGTCTTCATCCCGTTGGGAATGAGCGCGGTCGCGGCCGGCTGGTTCTACACCGGTGGCCCCAAGCCCTATGGGTACTTCGGCTTCGGCGAACTCTTCGTCATGGCCTACTTCGGCTTCGTGGCGACCGTGGGTACCGCGTTCGCCCAACACGGCCACATACCCGCCGGGGCGTGGTGGTGGGGGTTGGCGACCGGCTCGATGGCGTGTGCCTTGCTCGAGGCCAACAACCTGCGCGACGTCGCCGGCGACCGTGCCGCGGGCAAGAAGACGTTGGCGGCGCGCCTCGGTCGGCGCGAGGGTGCGTGGCTCTTCGTGGCGAGCGTCGCCGGCGCCGTGTTGGGCGCGGCCTTCGGCGGTGAGCCCCTCGTGGGCGCGGTGGCCTTCGTGATGTACATCCCGGCCCTGCAGATGGCGTTCTCCTCCAAGAACGGTCGAGAGCTCTTGCCCATGCTCAAGCAGTCCGCCTACGCGCAGTGGACCGTTGGTGCGGCGACCGCGCTCGTGATGTTCGTCTGGCGCTAGGCGAGGAACTCCTCGATCGCGCGAGCCACTTGTTCGGGTTGTTCGAGGTGGGCCGCGTGTCCCGCCGAGAGGACCGCGGCGAACTGGCCCCCGGGCACGGTCGCGGCGATGGCTCGAGCCTCGGCCACGAATTTGGCGTCGAGCTCACCGGCCAGGGCGAGGAGGGGCACGTCGAGCGTGGCGAGTCGCTCGCCCAGCCACTCCTGGGTCCCCGTTCCCGCGAGGCGCAGACTCTGGGCTAGACCGTGGGCGTCGTGGCTGCGGGTGTCGGACTCGGCGCGCGGTCCCAGGGTGGCGAAAAGAGGTTGGGCGAGCCATTCGCTCAAGAAGACCTCGGTGCCCACCGCTTCGAGGTGCGCGGCCAGGGCCACGTCGCGCTCGCGACGCTGCCGGCGTTCGTCGGGATCGAGGATCCCTCGAGAGCCTCCCACCACCACGAGGGCGGTGAGGCGCTCGGGCTCGGCGAGGGCCGCGTGCAGGGCGACGCGCGCGCCGAAGGAGTAGCCGCCCAGGACGAAGGGCTCGCGCGGCAGGGCGTCGAGGACGAGTCGGGCGATCTCGGGAAGGGTGGCGCTCAGGGCACTGGCGTCGCCGTGGCCGGGCAGGTCCAGGGTCAAGACCTGGCGGTGACCTGCCAGAATGGTACGGAACTGATAAGCGGAGGCCCGAGTTTGGGTGAAACCGTGCAGCCACGCGAGTGGCGGACCCGACCCGTGTCGGTCCAGTGTGAGGAGTGGCATTGCAACAGAGCGTACCGACCACGAGCGCCGTGCAGGCGACTTTCGTCGCCACGCTCGTCGATGAGTGGTACCGACGGGGCCTGCGCGACGTGGTGGTCTGTCCCGGATCACGCTCGACCCCGCTGTCCCTCGCCTTCGCGAATCACGGGGCCCTCGGGCTTCACGTGCGCATCGACGAACGCAGTGCCGCGTTCTTCGCCCTGGGTCGCGCCCTGGCGAGCGGGCGTCCGGTCGCCATCGTCGTCACCAGCGGCACGGCCGCCGCCGAACTGCACGCCGCGGTGGCGGAGGCCGACCTCGCTCGTGTCCCCTTGATGGTGCTCACGGCCGATCGCCCGCCCGAGTTGCACGGCGTGGGCGCTCCTCAGACCATCGATCAACAACACCTCTACGGCGCCAAGGTCCGGCTCTACGAGGAGCCCGGAGTCGCGCGCCTCGATGCGGCCCCCTCGTGGCGTCCCCTCGCCGCCCGCCTCTGGCGCGCGGCGCGCGGCGACGGCGCTCTGGCGGGTCCCGTGCACCTCAACGCGGCGTTCGTCGAACCGTTGCTGGCCAGTGCCCTCGAACTACCCGGGGCGACACTCGTCGCCGAGGACCACGTGCGCAACGTGGCGGCGGCCCCGATCGACGTCCGCGGGCGCCGCGTCCTGAGCGTGGTGGGCGCGGGAGTCTCCCCTGACCTCGTCGCGACCGCGCGCGACGCCCACTGGGTGGTCTGCGGCGACGCGACCGCTCGCGAGTCGTTGCCCTACGTCGATCCCCTGGTGCGCCACGACGAGATCTGGTCGGCGCTACGCCCCGACGTGATCATTCGCCTCGGGGGGATCCCCTCGTCGAAGTTCCTCGCTCAGCGACTCGCCACCAGTGACGTCGAGATCATCGCTCTCGATGGTGCCGGACCCGTCGCGGACCCCGACGCCGTGGTCTCGCGACGCGTGGTCGGGGCGCCCAGTGCGAGCGAGGGCGCCCATCGCGGTGACGCCACCTTCGTGGAGAGCTGGCGGGCCGCGAGCGATATGGTCGGTCGCCGTCTGAGCGAGCTCTGGGGCGAGGACCTCGACGAAGTCCTCGTCGCGCGGCTCGTCGTCGAGGCGGCCAACGACGCCGCCGCGGCCCTCGTCGTGGGTTCCTCGATGCCGGTGCGCGACGTCGAATGGTGGAGTCCGCCCCGTCGCTCACCCGTGTACTCCAATCGAGGCGCCAACGGCATTGACGGGGTCGTCTCGACGTTCCTGGGAGTCGCCCAAGGAACCTCGGCGATCGGGCTCGTGGGCGACGTGACGATGCTGCACGACGTGTCGGCACTGGTCGACGGACCCGGCCCCGACACGCGCGCGGTCCTGGTCGTGAACGACAATGGCGGGGGAGGGATCTTCTCCTTCTTGGCCCAGGCGCGCCAGGTGGCGGCGCCCACCTTCGAGCAACTCTTCGCCACCCCTCGTTCGCACGATCTGGTGGCCGTGGCGCGGGCATTCGGGCACCACGCTGAGGCGATCACGAGCGCGTCGGCGCTTCGCGCGGCGCTATCGCAGGGACTGCGCCGCGACGGGTTGAGCGTCCTCGTGGCGCGCCTGCCCTCGCGCGAGACGAACGTCGAGCGCCACGAGGAACTCAACAGGTTGGTCGCGCAGTGGTGGGCGACTCGATGATCGCCACGTTGCCCGCGTCGCTGCTCGCGGCGTTCCCCATCGCTTTCGCCGCGGGCCTGGTGTCGTTCATCTCGCCGTGCGTGCTGCCGCTGTTGCCCGGTTATCTGGCGTTCCTCGGGGGGTCGGCCGGTCACCTCGACACCCGCGTCGGGCGCGGGCGCACGTTGCTGGGCGCCGTGGCGTTCATCCTGGGTTTCTCGGCCGTCTTCGTCAGCTTCGGCGCCGTCTTTGGGCAGTTCGGTGACGTCTTGAAGTCCCATCAGCGTCCCCTCGAGATCGCGTTCGGGGCCATCACCATCGTGCTCGGCTTCTTCTTCGCCGGGTGGTGGCCCTCGTCGTGGCTCCAGCGCGAGCGCCGGGTGCACTACTTGCCGCGCGCCTCGGTGCTCGGAGCGGCCATGCTCGGCGTCTTCTTCGCGGTGGGCTGGACGCCCTGCATCGGTCCCACCCTGGCCACGATCGACGGTCTCGCGGCCTCGGCGTCGGGCGCCACGGCGCTTCGCGGCTCGATCCTGGCCTTCGTCTACTGCCTCGGTCTCGGCTTCCCCTTCATGGTCGCCGCACTGGCGACCGAGTGGATGGCGACCGCGTCGGGATGGCTACGACGTCACGCCAAGGTGATCGGGATGGTGGGCGGCGTGATGCTGATCATGATCGGGGTGGCGGAATTGACGGGCCTGTGGCAGACCTGGGTCCTGTGGCTGCAGATCCACTTCCCGGCCACGTCCAGCCTCTAGAGGACGCCCTCGTAGACTGGTCGCTATGCGACTTCGCGACGACTGGGAATTCCGAGGTCTCGTCCATCAGAGCACCGACGAGACGCTGCTCGATCGGTTGAGCGTGGGTGGGGTCACGGCCTACATCGGTTTCGACCCGACGGCCGCCTCGCTGCACCTGGGCAGTCTGTTGCAACTGTGCAACCTGCGTCGACTCCAGTTGGCCGGCAACCGGCCGATCGCGCTGGCGGGCGGGGGTACGGGAATGATCGGCGACCCCAGCTTCAAGGCCGTCGAGCGGCCGCTACTGACCCTCGAGCAGATCGACGACAACGTGCGGGGGATCCGTGAGCAGCTCTCGCGGTTCTTGGACTTCACGCCGAACGCCGGTGCGTCCCAGGCTCTGTTGCTCAACAACGCGAGTTGGTTGACGACCATCTCGCTCACCGATTTCTTGCGCGACGTGGGAAAGCACTTCACGGTGAACCAGATGGTAGCCAAGGACTCGGTCAAGAGCCGACTCGACCGCGACGACGTCGGTCTCTCCTTCACCGAGTTCTCGTACATGTTGTTGCAGGCCTACGACTTCTTGCGCCTCAACATCGACCACGACTGCACGCTGCAGCTCGGAGGATCGGACCAGTGGGGCAACATCACGATGGGCACCGAACTGATCCGCAAGTCCACCGGGCGTTCCGCGGCCGGACTGACTTCGCCCCTCCTGCTGCGCGCCGACGGAACCAAGTTCGGCAAGTCCGAGTCGGGGGCCAACATCTGGCTCGACGCGTCGCTGACGTCACCCTTCGAGATGCACCAGTTCCTCTTGAACACCGATGACGCGATGTCGCCGACGCTGCTGCGATTCTTCACGTTCCTCGATCACGACACCATCCGCGACCTCGACGACGCCACCGCGTCGGCACCCCAGGAGCGTCGCGCGCAGCGAGCGCTGGCCAACGCCGTCGTCTCGCTGGTACACGGTGAGGACGCCCAGCGCAGCGCCGAGCGCGCCGGTGAGGCCCTCTTCCAGCCCTCGATCGCCGACCTCGACGAGACGACGCTGTTGACCGTGGTGGCCGACGCCCCCTCCTCGACGTTGCCCCGGTCCCACTTCGAAGTCGGCGTCGACGCCGTCGACCTGCTCGTTCGCTGCGAACTCGCCAAGTCCAAGGGCGAAGCACGTCGCTTCCTCGAACAGGGCGGGGTCTACGTCAACAACGTGCGCCTGGAACCCGACGCGCGCGTCGGTCTCGAGAGCGCGCTGCACGGTCGCTACGTGGTGCTGCGTCGAGGTCGGCGCGAGTTGCACCTCATCGTCATCGCGTGAGGCCGCGCACGTGGGTGGTGGCCCTGCTGGTGGGCGGGTCGCTCGCGCTGAGCGCGTGCGGCTCGGTCAGCGCCAGCACGGCGTTGGCCAATTGGGCGACGAGTAGCAACCTCACCAGCAACTCCGCGCAATTGACCCTCGACGCACGACACGTCTTGAGCGCGCTCGCGACGGCGAACACGACCCCCGCCCAACTGCACACCGTGTGCGGGGTGCTCGACCTCGAGACGCTGCAGGCGAACTCGGCGCTGCCGACGCCCGATTCCCAGACCACCTCACTGCTCTCGGCGGCGTACACCGACCTCGGGGACGGGGCCAACGAGTGTTACGTCGCCGCGGCGTCGTCGATCAAACGGGCCCGGGCCGCGGCGTACTTGCACCGCGCGGGCAGTGAACTCTCCGAGGCACTGGCCCGCGTCGCCGCGGTGGGCGGTTCCTAGTTCTCGTCGGTCGCCGGGCGCGGGCGCAAGTCGATCTCGAGACGCAGGATTCCGTCGTCCAGAGTGGCGGTCGCGTCACCCAACATGGCGAAGTCCTGGAAGTCGACGGTGGCGGCCTGCAGGAACCTCTGTCGATCAGGTCCCTCGACCGGGGGGAGTCCGCGACGCCGTACCGCATCAGCCCGTTCACGGAAACGCGCGATCATCTCATCGGGGTTGAACTCGTTCACGCCGCCATGTTAGGGGTTCGGCGACGCGGCGGAGTTGGTACAATGAGGGTCCGGCTCAGTTGTGCTGGGTCTCGGCCGCCTCCAGTTATGGACCGCGGCCAGTGAGGAGTTGACGTGAAAAAGGGCCGCCACCGTCGGTTTGTTGAAGCTCGCGAACTCAAGCGTTCTACCGGTCCACGAGCGACGACGTGCGTCGAATGCGGAGCGGCACCCGAAGACGTCCACGCGACGTGGTGCCTCGCCGAAGAGGATCGCTACGACGAGATCCTCGGTTCGCTGCCCCGACCCACGTTCACCGAAGAGGATCCGCTCGCGGCGGAGAATTAATTCTTTCGCCGCACCACCGGGTGCGGCAGAGGGGTGCCGCGTCGAGCGCGGTCGTTGATCAATGCCAGCAGCCTCTGGTAGGCGGCGTCTCCCATGATGGCCACCAGCTCCTCGGACATCGAATCCACCACCCGCGTCGCGCCGACGAACGCGGCAGGGTCCTCGGTGCACCACCAGTGGAAGTCCGCGCCGCCCGAACCCCAGTCGGGCCGGTCCCACTGGGCGATGCGCGTCACCAGGTGGCCGTTGGCGAGCGTCACGTCCTCGCGGCGAAGGGGTAACTGCCAGCAGACCTCCGGCTTCAGGGGGATGTAGCTCTCGCCATTGTCCATCGCCATGACGTGCAGGGCGCAACCCGGTCCACGGTGGAAGTCGGGTCGGTTCAAGAAGATGCAGGCGTCATCGACCAGGCGCGTCGTCGATTCACCATTCTTCTTCACCTTCGTGGTGCCCTTGGCGCCATGGGACTTGAATTGCCACTGATCCTTGGTCAATCGTTTCGCGGCGAGCTCGACGCGCTGACGATCGTCCTCGTCGGTGAAATGGGCGCCGTAACTACAGCATCCCTGGACGAGCTCGGGCGTCGGACCGGTGAGGACTCCCTGACAGCCGTGACCGAAGATGCAGGTCCAATTGCTCTCGATGAACGTCGCGTCGACCATCCACGTGCGTTCGTGGGTGTCGTCTTCGAAACTGACCCATTCGTGGGCGTCACGCGGAGCTGAGGTCACGGACAAAACTTACCTGTTCCACTCGACCCGGACCCCCCGTAGAATGTCGCCATGACTTCGGCCACCTCTTTTGACGTGCTCACCCTCACCGACGAGGCGCGCAACGTCGTGCTCGACGCCCTGGCGAACGAGGAGATGAACGCGACCCTGGCGCTGTGGGTCGAGGTGACCGGCACGATGGGGTCGGGCTACTCGTACGACTTGTATTTCTCGGACCTCGCCGATGCGCCCGAGGGCGCCGCGATCGGTCGCGATGGGGAGGTCACGATCGTGGTCCCCGGCACCAGCGTCGATCGTCTGCGCGGCAGTCGCCTCGAGTTCGCCACTGACGGCGGCGGCGGGCTCGTGCTGGTAAACCCCAATCACCCCTCGAGCGAGGAACTCAATCCCGGCGTGCCCGCGGAGATCCTGGCCATGGGGATCGAGAGTGAACTCGCGCGCCTGGCCATCGCCGTGTTGGACGGTGACGTGAATCCGTCGATCGCCTCGCACGGAGGCCGAGCGGACTTGGTCGCCATGGACGATGCCCACAAGGTCGCCTACATCAAGATGTCTGGGGGATGTCAGGGCTGCTCGATGAGTCGTATGACCCTGTCCCAAGGTATCGAGACGGCGTTGCGGTCGGCGATCCCCGAGCTCACCGACGTGCGTGACGTCACCGACCACGCGTCGGGCGTGAACCCCTTCTACGCCGACGCACACTAGGTACCCGGCGCTCCTCCTAGAATTGGGGGATGCTGCGCTTCTTGACCGCTGGCGAAAGCCACGGCCCCTCCTTGACGGTCATCGTCGAAGGCCTGCCCGCCGGACTGGCCATCACCTCTGAACAGATCGGCGAGGAACTCGCTCGTCGTCGCCTCGGCTACGGTCGCGGACCGCGGATGCGCTTCGAACGCGACGTCCTTCGACTGACCGGCGGCATCCGCCACGGTCGCACCCTGGGTTCGCCGGTCGCGATCGAGATCCTCAACTCCGAATGGCCCAAGTGGGAGCAGGAGATGTCGGCCGCGCCGGGCGAACCGAGCGATAAGTTGACCACGCCACGTCCGGGTCACGCCGACCTCGCCGGAATGCAGAAGTACGCCTTCGACGACGCGCGCGACGTGTTGGAACGCGCGAGCGCCCGCGAGACCGCGGCGCGGGTCGTCGCCGGAGCCCTCGCCAAGGCGCTCATTCGAGAGATCGGCGTCGACGTCGTCTCGCACGTGGTGCGCATCGGCGCGGTCGCGGCCCCCGCGGGCGCGCGTCCGGGACCCGGCGACCTGTCGGTGGTCGATGAGAGTGAGGTGCGCTGCTTTGACGTCGCGACCGCCGAGGCCATGGTGCTCGAGATCAAGGCCGCGGCCAAGGAGGGCGACTCCCTGGGCGGCATCGTCGAAGTCGTCGCGTACGGCGTGCCGGTCGGACTGGGCAGTTACGTCCACTGGGACCGCAAGTTGGACGGGCTCCTCGCCGCGGCGCTCATGAGCATCCAGGCGGTCAAGGCCGTGGAGATCGGTGACGGCATGGCCCAGGCCTCCCAGCGCGGGAGTCAGGCCCACGACGCCATCGCGGTCGACGAGGACTTCTCGCTGGGCGGGGGCTACGTGCGTCGCAGCGACCACGCGGGCGGTCTCGAAGGGGGCATGACCTCGGGAGCACCGCTCATCGCCAAGGTGGCCATGAAGCCGCTGTCGACACTCAATCGTCCGGTGCTCGAGACGGTCAACGTGGCGACGGGCGAGTCCACGGTGTCGTTCAAGGAGCGCACTGACGTGACGGCGGTCCCGGCCCTCGGCGTCGTCACTGAGGCCATGATGGCCCTGGTCCTGGCCAACGAGGCACTTCGAAAGTTCGGCGGTGACTCGATCGAGGAGTTCGTACGAAACCACGCGTCCTACGTGGAGAACCTGGGTTCGACGTCGTCGGCCGCCCGGCCCCTGTAGCCGTGGCCGACGCGGTTCTCGTCGGACTGCCCGGTTCGGGAAAGTCCACCGCCGGCCGAGCCCTGGCCCACGCGATGGGCCGTGACTTCGTCGACACCGATGAGGTGTTCCTCGCGCGCGAACACCTCAGCGTGCAGGACTACCTCCGCACCCACGACGAGGCCGATTTTCGCCGCCACGAGATCGACGCGCTCACCCAGTCGCTCACCTCCCCGGGAGTGGTGGCCACCGGGGGCGGTATCGTCACGACGCAGGCGGGTCGCGAACTGCTCATCGGCGAGTTGACGTTGTGGCTGGATTGCCCCGACGACGTCCTCGCGTCGCGCGTGGTCGGTGGTGACCGACCCCTCCTCGACGGTGACACCGTGGGACGGCTGTCGACCTTGCGCGCGCAGCGCGAGGCCCTCTATCGCCAGGTCAGCCGCTTCCGTGTCGACGCGAGCGAACCGCTCGACGTGGTGGTGCAGCGCCTCTTGGCGATCGTCGAGAACGCCCGGGCATCCTCGTGAGGATCGACGTCGCCCTGCGCGACAGCCCCTACGAGGTGGTGGTCGGCGAGGGGGTGCGACACGAGGTGGCGTCCTTCATCGCCACCCACCTACCTCGCGCGCGCGTGGCGGTGGTGATCACCTCGCCCGAGGTCCGTCGCCAACCCTGGTTCGACCTCGACTTCGCTCTCACCACCCTGGTCATCGACGTGGCCGACGGCGAGGCGGCCAAGACCTTGTCGCAAGTCGACTCGGTGTGCGAGAAACTGGCGCGTCACCACGTCTCGCGACACGACGTGATCGTGGGGGTCGGCGGGGGAGCCATCACCGACGTCGCCGGCTTCGTGGCGGCGGTCTATCTGCGTGGGCTCGCCGTCGTGCACGTGCCCACCACCGTGGTCGGTCAGGTGGACGCGGCGATCGGCGGCAAGACGGCGGTCAATATCAGTGCCGGCAAGAACTTGGTCGGCGCGTTCCACCAACCCGCGGGCGTGTGGTGCGACTCGCAGACGCTCCTCACATTGAGCGAGCGCGAGACGACCGCGGGCATGGGCGAGGTCGCCAAGTGTTGGCTCATCGAGGGACGTTCGCGCGACGAGCTCGAAGGCGCGACGATCGAAGAATTCATCGAGGTGTCGGTCGGGCTCAAGGCGCGGATCGTGGCGGCCGACGAGTTCGAGCTGACCGGACAACGCGCCCTCCTCAACTACGGCCACACGCTGGGTCACGCCATCGAGTTGGTGGCCCTTTCGCGCGACGTCGACGAACTTCGACACGGCGAGGCCGTCGCCATCGGGCTCGCCTTCGCGGCGCGTCTGGCGCGGGCCCTAGGACGGGTGGGCGATGACGTGGTCGACGAGACGGATGCGGTACTGCGCTTCTTCGGGCTTCCCACGCGCTTGCGCGGTGATTTCGACGTCGACGAGTTGGTCGCGGCCATGTCGCGCGACAAGAAAGCGCACCATGATCTCACCTTCGTCCTCGACGGTGAGAACGGTTGCGAAGTGGTCGGCGGCATCGATCCGCGAATCGTGCGCGAGACGCTAGTGAACTTCAAGGAGGCGTGATGCGAGAGATCCTTCTATTGTCGGGGCCCAACCTCGATCTCCTGGGGACGCGCAGTCCCGAGATCTACGGCACCGCGACCCTCGATGAACACGTGGCCGCGGTGAGCGAGCGCGCCCTCGCGGCGGGACTGGACGTGCGACACCTCCAGTCCAACTTCGAAGGTGACCTGATCGAGGCGGTGCACGGTGCGCGTGCGACCTCGGTGGCGATCATCATCAACGCCGGCGCCCTGACGCACTCCTCGTGGGCCCTGGCCGACGCGTTGGCGACCTTCGACGGTCCCAAGATCGAGGTCCATCTGTCGAATCCGGCGGCGCGCGAACCCTTCCGCCACGTCTCCACGCTCGCCGCGGTGGTCGACGGGTCCCTCGCGGGGTTGGGCGCCCTCGGTTACCTGCTCGCCGTGGACGCCGTCGCGGCACTGCTCGGCGAGCGGCGAGCCGGCTAATCCCGACGAGCGGACCGGGCTAGCGAATCGGGTGCTCGATCGCCCGTGCGTAGAATGGTCCACGCACGTTGCACGAAAGGTAGTTGAGCCCATGGCGGCCATTTCCACATCCGACATCAAGAACGGCATCACGTTGAAGATCGACGGGGGGCTCTTCTCCGTCATCGAGTTCCAGCACGTCAAGCCGGGCAAGGGCGGCGCCTTCGTGCGCACCAAGTTGCGCAACGCTCGTACCGGGGCGGTGATCGAACGGACGTATCGTTCCGACGAGCGTCTCGAACAGGCGATCATCGACAAGCGCGACACCCAATACCTCTACCGCGACGGTGACGACTACATCTTCATGGACCAGGTGAACTTCGATCAGGTGCCCGTGTCGTCCAAGAGTCTCGGCGACGCCGCGAACTTCCTCAAGGAGACGGGCAAAGCCATGATCATCTCGCACGACGACGAGGTCATCGGCGTGGAACTGCCGGCGTCGGTGGAACTCACCATCGCCGAGACCGAGCCCGGCATCCAGGGCGACCGAGTGTCGGGTGCTCGCAAGCCCGCCACCCTGGAGACCGGATTCGTCGTGCAGGTACCTCTGTTCGTCGGACCGGGCGAAGTCATCAAGGTCGATACTCGCACCGGCGAGTACATGACCCGCGCCTAGTGAGCGAGCTCGGGGCACGGCGCCATCGCTCCCGTGAGCGGGCGCTGGAATTGCTCTACGAGGCGTCGATGAAGGGTCGCGACATCACCGTGGTGGTCACCGAATTGCCGGTGCCACCCGACCAGTACACCAGCGAACTATTGGCGGCGACCTCCGCGCACGAGGCCCGCGCCCTCGAATTGATCACGCGGTACTCCATCGACTGGCCCGTTGAGCGCATGGCTCTGTTGGACCGACTGATCTTGACCATGGCGACGGGGGAGATGTTGATGCCCGAGGCGCCACCGATGGCCGTTATCTTGGACGAGGCCGTCGAATTGGCCAAGACGTACTCGACCGATGGATCACCATCCTTCGTCAATGGCGTCTTGTCGTCGATCGCCGACGACGTGTCCGCACAGTAGGGAGAGTCTTTCGATGCCGGGAATGGGTGGTCTGCACTACAGCTACACCAACCCCCTCGTCACCAATGCCTTCACCCATAGCGTGTTCGTCTCGAGCATGCTCTGGATCATCGCCATCGCCTTTGGCGTCATGGTCTACGCCGTCGCCACGCGACGAGTGCTCACCTTCAACCTCTCGCCCGCGGGTCTCGCCGAACCGCGCAATCGCAGCTACCTGCGCCTGGCCTTCGGCGCGATCTGGTTGTTCGACGGCATCTTGCAGTTCCAGGTCTCGATGCCGCTGGGTCTCGCCAATTCCGTGGTGGCACCGGCATCGGCCGGGACCCCGGGGTGGCTGCACCACCTGATGCTTGACGGCATCGCCATTTGGAACTCCCACCCGCTCGCCCTGGCTGACGGGACGGCGTGGATCCAGGTGGGCATCGGGGTGTTGCTGCTCGTGTCCAACGGGAGGGCCGGTCAAGCGGCGGCCGCGGTGTCGGTGGGCTGGGCCTCGATGATCTGGCTGGTCGGCAACGGAGCGGGTGGGATATTCCAGTCCTCGAGCAACATCCTCTTCGGCTGGCCGGGTGCCACCTTCTTCTACGTCGTGGCCGGCGTGTGGCTCGCCCTCACACCCGAGCATTTCCCCGAGCGGTTCTCTCGAGTGACGCTGCGACTGCTGAGCGTGCTCGTGGCCGTTGCGCTGGTCATCCAGGTACTCCCCTCGCGGGGCTTCTGGCACGGCGGCAACACCAACGCGCTCACGGCGATGGCCAAGTCGATGGTCCAGACCCCCCAGCCGCACTGGTTGGCCTACATCGTCACCAAGTTCGGGGTCGTGGCCGGAACCATGGGCGGCGGCTTCAACCTGATCGTCGTGTTCTGGCTCGCGGCCACGGCAGCGG
>Ga0209067_10000581_pt1 | contig 23226 bp, 22 predicted proteins | sample ColStrG_CSR_2013_FD_187199 | JGI IMG/M metagenome (GOLD analysis project Ga0209067, IMG submission 187199) | Freshwater sediment microbial communities in response to fracking from Pennsylvania, USA - Cold Stream Run_MetaG_CSR_2013 (SPAdes)... | ecosystem: Environmental > Aquatic > Freshwater >...
TCTTTGGCGCAAACAGCGGCACCGACGTCAGCAGCTTCACCAACCTCAACGTCAGCTTCGGGGTGACGGGCGCCGTTAGTTCAATCGGCGCAACGAGCTTTTACAACAATGGGCTGTTCACCGGATCGATCAGCCAGGCTGCGGGGGCCAGCGCCGCCACAGTGACAATCACCAACGACACCGCAGGTGTGTTCACCGGCTCCATCGTCACATCCGACTCCACCGTCGTCACCAACAACGGCAGTCTGACGCTCAACGCGCCGAGCACGATCAACGGCAGCTTCTTCAATAACGCCACGTTGAGCGTAGGCAGCAGCACCGTGCCAACGTCGCTCACCGTAAGCGGCCCCGTCACATTGGGGAGCGCAGGCACGCTCAACATTACGCTGCGCGGCAGCACAGCAACGACTGGCCCGGTTGCGGGAACTGATTTCAGCCAAATTTCGGCCATCGGTGCCACCGGATCGGTGAAGCTGGGCGGCGTTCTCAATATCGTTCCGGTCGCAGGCTTCTATACAAATGGCAACGCGTATAACGTTATTGTGGCGACAAATGGCATTACGGGAAGCTTCGCCAATCTGACCGGCAACACGCTGCCGTTCATCACCTTCACCCCTAAGGGAACAACGGGGTTGGTGACGCTGTCAAACGGGCAGACCGCGTATCAACTGACCGCGACACGCAGCGCGACCTATGCCGCCGGGATTGCCTCAGGCGCAACCGCGAATCAAATTGCGGTTGCCACCGGTTTTCAGAACCTTGTCACAACCGCGACGGCCACCCCCACTGGCGATGCGGCAATCCTCGTCGGCGGTGTTGACGTGTTGACCGTGGCGCAAGCGCAGCAGTTTTTTGATGCCGTCAGTCCGCAGGGCTATGGCGCGTTCGCGACCGCCGCGCGCGATCAGGCCAATGTCTTTAGCCGCCAGATCATGTTGCGGACCAACGCGCTCGACAGCGAAGCGAAAGAACATGGCTGGTGGCTCGGCGGCTATGGCCAAGGCGATGTGAAAGGTGGCTCAGGCTACGACAGCAAGCAAAACGTGCTGGGCATCAATGGCGGATATGACATCAGCAACCGCAACTTTGTTGTTGGCGTCGCCGCCGGCTATTCGAACGCCATGGTGAAATATGCCGTCGGCAATCTCAGCGGTAACAATAACGTATTCCAACTCGGCGCATATGCAGGGATCAATTCGGGTCGCCTGAGCCTGGATGGTCAAATTTCCTACCATATCGGCTCGTTCAGCACGAGCAAGACGATCTCGGTCGGTTCGATCAGTCGTGTCGCCACTGCATCGGCAAAGGACAATCTGCTCAAGGCGGTCGGCACGGTTGGGATTGATCTCGGACCCAACAGCTATGTCCTCAAGCCCTTTGCAGGCATTGACTATTCAAAGGGCAAGGTGAAGGGCTTTACCGAAGCCGGCGCGAGCACCGCGGACCTGACCGTGGGCGACATTAAGGCCGATCGCACTGACTTGCTTGTGGGCGTTGACATCGCGGCGAAGACCGGGGGTATGCGCCCGTATTTGCGCGCGAATTACCGCTACTCGCTGAGCACCACCCCGCAGACGATAACCGCTTACTTCAACGGTGACCCGACCACACAATTCAACGTCGTTGGCACCGATGCGTCGCGCTCTGAAGAAGATGTCAATGCGGGGGTTAATTTCGTGTTCGATGACGATGGCGTGATCTTCGTCGGCTATCAGGGCACCTTCCGTGGCGATCTCAACAGCCACGGCATCAATGCTGGCGTCCGTCTGCCGTTCTGAGGCGTCGCGGGTGGCGCGGCCTGCGCCACCTTATATGCTTGGGCGACCGGATATCGTAGCCGTTCGCGGTCGTTTGACACCCATTGGTTTTGTTGGTGGTTTCTTGCAGCGCCCGTGGCACCAACCGAGCGGGTGTCGTGTCGTCAGCGGGCGATGAATGTGACGACCGTCCGACATTTGTGGCGCGTTTGAGCGGACGGGCGGCCACGCGCACTCGCGACAATGGCTGGCACGACGTTCCGCCGCAAAATGGCTATACCATCCTCCCATCGCGCGGCATGTTCTGCGCGACGCAAGCCTTTATGGCATCCTCTCTCGGAAACCACCCGATGAGCGCAGCCAAAGCGGCGGCTGCGCTCGACGCGAATCAATGCGCTTTGCCGCGCCAAATCTCGCGGTAGCTCATATAGCAGAGCAGTGAAAAGATCAGCAGGAAGATGACCGCCGGAACACCCGCCGCGTGACGATTTTCAAGCTTGGGTTCGGCTGTCCAGGTCAAAAATGCTGCGACGTCTTTCGCCATCTGCTCCTTGGTCGCCGGGGTGCCGTCCTTATAACTCACCTGCCCATCTTGACGCAGCGGCGGCGGCATCGCGATGTTGAGATTGGCGAAATAGGGGTTGTAATAATGCCGGTCGTCGGGCTTCGTTTCGGGGAAATACTTCATCTGGTCGGCCGGCACATCCTGATACCCCGTAACCAAGGCATAGACATAGGCCGCGCCACCTTCGCGCGCTTTGGTGATCAGCGAGAAATCTGGCGGCAAGGCACCATTGTTCGCCGCGCGCGCCGCTGTCTCATTGGGATAAGGCCCAAAGAAGTGATCCGACGGGATGTTCGGGCGGGTGTTCGCCTCACCGGTCTTGTCGCTGATCGAGGGCTGCTGCACCTGCCAGCCCTTGGCGATGGCCTTCACTTCGGCTTCGTTGTAGCCAATGCCTTTGAGATCGGCAAAGGTCACCAAACGCAGTGAGTGACAGCCCGAGCAGACTTCCTTGTACACCTGAAATCCGCGCTGAAGCTGGGCACGATCATAGCGACCGAAGGGGCCGTCGCTCGACAGCGCCAGCGGATGCGCCACTTCGCTCGGTTCCTTGTGAAACATTCGCGGAGCGGTTTGATCGGGCATCGCCATGCCGCCGGTGAACACCGCGCTGATAATCGCGTAGAGCAGCGCCATCACAAAGGCGGCGCCAACGGCCATTGGTGCGAGAATACGCATGTCTGTTAAGCCCCCTTATTCGGCCGGTTGCGCTGCGAGCGCATCATGATCGTGAGAATGTTTCGCCAGCACCGATTCGGTAATTGACAACGGCAGCGGCAGCGGCCGTTCAATCCGCGAGACGATCGGCAGGATGATCAGAAAATGTGCGAAATAATAGATCGCAGCAATTTGGCTGATCACAACATAGGGCTGTTCAGCGGGTGATTTGCCGCACCAGCCGAGAATTAGCACATCGACCACCAATGCCCAGAAGAACTTTTTGAACAGTGGCCGATAATGGCCCGAGCGCACCGGCGAAGTGTCAATCCATGGCAGGAAGAACAGCAACGCAATCGATGCGAACATCGCGATCACGCCCCAGAGTTTGGCGTCGATACCCAGAAAGGCACCGGTGAATGCGCGCAAAATGGCATAGAAGGGCCAGAAATACCATTCGGGCTCGATATGCGCGGGCGTCGAAAGCGGGTTGGCTGGAATATAATTGTCCGGCGACGCCAGCACGTTCGGCGCAAAAAACAGCACGATGGCGAACAGCGTGAGATAAACGGCGACGGCGAATCCATCCTTGGCGATGAAATAGGGGTAGAAGGGCACAGTATCCGCCTCGTCCTTCACCTCAATCCCGGTCGGGTTGCTCGACCCCGGAATATGCAGCGCCCATATATGCAGGATCACCACTCCAAGGATGGCGAAGGGCAGCAAATAGTGAAGCGAAAAGAATCGATTGAGCGCCGCGTCGTCGGGCGCAAAGCCCCCGAGCAGCCATTGGCGGATCGGCTCGCCGACAAGCGGAATGGCGGAGAAGAAGCCGGTGATCACGCGCGCGCCCCAGAAGCTCATCTGGCCCCACGGGAGCACATAGCCCATGAATGCGGTGGCCATCATCAACAGGAAGATCAGCACCCCAAGCAGCCAGATCATTTCGCGCGGGGCCTTATACGATCCGAAATACAGCCCCCGAAAAATATGCAGATAGATCACGATGAAGAAGAAGGTCGCCCCCGTCGCGTGCGCGTAGCGGATGAGCCACCCCGCATTCACGTCGCGCATGATGTGCTCAACCGAATCAAACGCTACGCCGCCATTCGCGGCATAGTGCATCGCGAGAACAATGCCGGTGATGATCTGGATGACGAGCGCAATTCCCGCGAGAAAGCCAAAGCTCCAGAAATAATTGATGTTGCGTGGAACCGGATAGCCGCCACCGACCGCGCTATAAACCAGCCGAGGAATCGGCAGGCGCGAATCAATCCATCGGGTGAAATCGCTTTTGGGTTCGTAATGTTTTGCCCAGGGAAAACTCATATCAATCTACCTCAACCAATCTGCACGAGGGTGTCTGACTTGAAACTATACTCAGGCACCTCAAGATTCCGTGGTGCCGGCCCTTTGCGGATACGCCCAGCAGGATCATAAGCGGAGCCATGACACGGGCAGAAATAGCCGCCAAATGGCCCGCGATCTTCCCCGGCACCCGCGCCGAGCGGCACACACCCGAGGTGCGTACACACACCCATCGTGATCAGCCAATTCGTTTTGCCCGATTTGGTGCGGTCGGCCAGCGACTGCGGATCGCGCAATTCGCTCATTTGCACTTTGTTCACCGTCGCCATTTCGGCCGGCGTCAGATTGCGAACAAAAACCGGCTGTTTGCGCCACATTGTTTTAATCGCCATTCCTGGCTTAATCGCCGACAGATCGACTTCGGTTGAGGCCTGCGCGAGCACATCCGCCGAGGGGTTCATCTGGTTGACCAGCGGCAACACGACCGCGACCGTTCCTGCACCGGCAAAAGACAGGGCCGCGACATGAATAAAATCTCGGCGACGAACGCCCTCTGCGTCCGTATGTTCGGGAGCTTGCACTGATTCAACGCTTGCCATCATCTAAGACCTGACCCTAATTTGACTTTGCCATTCGAGATCGGCGAAACGCTCGCCCAAACTGCCCCGCCATCCTCTCATGATTTTGCGCGCTGATAGCGCCTCTGTGCGCGGTTGCAAACATCAATTTGCACTTGTGCGCTTTCGGGCTATGCAGACGCGATGCGAGTGGCGCTTTATCAACCCGAAATTCCCGGAAATGTGGGCGCAGTGCTGCGCCTTGCCGCGTGTTTTGGCGTGGAGGTCGATTTGATCGAACCGCTCGGCTTCGGCTTTTCCGACAAACGACTCAAACGCGCGGGGATGGATTATGCCGATCACGTCGCGGTCACACGCCATGCCGATTGGGGTCAATTTCGCGCCAATTATGCGGGCCGGATCATTCTCTTATCGTCGAAAGCGCCCACTTCGCTCTATTCTGCGACATTTGCATCCGATGATATTTTGCTGGCGGGTTCGGAAAGTGCGGGCGTGCCCGACGAGGTGCGCGATGCGTGTGATCTTGCGCTGCGGATTCCCCTTATTGTCGGGTTGCGCTCGCTCAACTTAGGCATGGCGACGGGAATCGCGCTTGCCGAGGCCCTACGTCAAACTGAAGGATTGCCAACGTGACGCCACTTGACCCGCAGCAACAGGCCGCACGCGATTGGTTCGAGGCCTTGCGCACCCGAATCTGCGCTGCATTTGAGGCGATCGAACGCGAGATGGGCTCGGATGCCGCTTTCGAATTTACGCCTTGGAACCGCGACGATGACCCCGAAGCGAAGGGCGGCGGCGGCGTTCGTGGGGTGATGAAGGGCCAAGTTTTCGAGAAGGTTGGCGTCAACGTATCAACGGTGGGCGGAAGCTTCGCGCCCGAATTTGCCAGAACGATCCACGGCGCGGGGGAGAATCCCACGTTTTTTGCGACGGGTATCAGCCTAGTCGCGCATATGGCAAATCCCCATGTGCCCGCCGTGCATATGAACACGCGCTTTCTGGTCACCGGCAAGCGCTGGTTCGGCGGCGGTGCTGACCTCAACCCGCCGATCCCTTATGCCGACGACACCGCCGCCTTCCACGCGCGGTTCAAAGCGGCATGCGATCCGCACCCTGTTGCTGATTATGAGCGTTACAAAGAATGGGCGGATGAGTATTTCTATATCCCGCACCGAAAATGTCATCGCGGGGTGGGGGGCATCTTTTACGATCATCTCGAAGGCGATTTCGACGCCACCTTCGCCTTCACGCGCGATGTTGGGGAGGCCTTTCTCGATATTTACCCGCAGATTGTCCGCCAGCGAATGGCAACGCCGTTCACGCCGGAAGAAAAACACCAGCAGCTCGTCTGGCGCGGGCGCTACGCCGAGTTCAACTTGGTTTATGATCGCGGCACATTGTTTGGCCTCAAAACCGGTGGCAATATCGACGCCATCTTGATGAGCCTGCCGCCCGAGGCCATCTGGGCCTAGCTGCGTGGTATGACCCCGACGTGCGCCGGGGTCGTGCCCATCAGAATGCGCTGCCGAGGCTCTGCCCAACCATGCAATAAAGCATGGGGATGGAGAGCAAGGTGTTGGTGCGGCTGAAGATCATCGCCGTCGTTGCCGCCTTTGCCTTGGTGTCGGCATCGGCTTCGACAAGGCCAAGCGCCTTTTTCTGATTCGGCCAGATGATGACCCACACGTTGAACGCCATGATCAATGCCAGATACATGCCGAGGCCGATCAAACGATAGCCTTCGCCGAAGGTGAGCGCGTCAGCCAGATAATGTTTGCGGAAGGCGACGGTAAGCCCCGTGACAACCGTGGCCGCAGCGGCCCAACGGAACCAGAACAAAGCTTTGGGGGCGATATATTTCGATACGCCGGGCTTCAGCTCAGCGGGCACACTCGGCATCGTCGGGATTTGCACAAAGTTGAAATAATAGAGCAGCCCAATCCACATGATGCCGCTGATGACATGCAAGAAGGTGATCAAACCAATCTCATTGCCAAAGCTGTGCGACCAAAGCAGCACGCCGATCAACGCCAATAAGCCAACGACGAGCACTGCGTTCAAATTTGAAAAAAACTTTGCCATATTATATCCCCTTCCGGGCGCAGGGCGACTCCCGCGCATTGACTGAACGCGATTAACACTCCATCGCCGCAATGTCACCGCTTTTGGCAAGGCCTTGTAAAATGAATGACGAAACGCTCGACGAGACACGCCTGCGGCTCGCAGCAGAGCTGCCCAACCATGCGGCGTTCGATGGCTGGAGCGCGACCGCAGTCAATGCCGCCGCCGATGCGTTGGGGGTCAATCGTGATGTTGCGCAGCTCGCGTTTGGCGGGAGTGCGGTCGCGATGATCGATGCCTGGTTTGCCCACATCGATGCCGCCATGCTGGCGATGCTGACACCCGACGCGCTCGGTGCACTGAAAGTGCGTGCGCGGATTACCGCGCTTGTTGAGGCACGCCTCCGCCTGATCGCCCCGCACAAGGAGGCACTGCGACGCGCGCTCGCCATGCTCGCATTCCCCACCAACGCGGTCACGTCGGCGAAGCTTGGCTGGCGCGCCGCCGATGTGATGTGGCGTGCGGCGGGCGACACCGCCACCGATTATAACCATTACACCAAGCGCGCGATTCTGGGTTCGGTCTATGCCGCGACGTTGACCGTTTTTCTCAACGATGAGAGCACCGATCACGCAGACACGCGCGCCTTTCTCGCCCGACGCATCGAGGGAATCATGCGCTTCGAAAAGGCCAAGGCCAGTTTCGTCGCGCGATCAGATTTGGCCTTCAGCCCCACGCGATTCCTCGGACGATTGCGCTATCCGGCTTAATCTGTGCCACCCAACTCGCGCGTGCGAATCATACCGAGCGAAATGAAAGTCATCACCACCTCATCATGCTGATTGCGCACGGTCATGCGGCTGCGCACCAGCCCCATTTCCGGACGCGACGCGCTGCGACGCTTGCTGAGCAATTCGGTTTCGCACCTAAGCGTGTCGCCGGGATAGACCGGCTTAACCCAGCGTAGTTCGTCGATTCCTGGCGAACCGAGACCCGCATGGCGTTCGTTGGTAAGGTTCGCGACCACCATCGCCATCACCATCGCACACGTGTGCCAGCCGCTGGCGGCGATCCGCCCGAAATGCGTTTGCGCGGCAGCTTCATCGGACAAATGGAAGGGTTGCGGATCATATTTGCTCGCAAAGCCGATGACCTCGTCGCGGGTGACTTGGTAGGCACCGAAGCGCGAGAGGGTGCCGACCACGAGGTCTTCGTAATAGATCATGTCGCTCACGCCCCCGTCAAAAAGTGCAGCACATCGCCATCTTTGACGACATAGTCCTTGCCCTCGGCGCGGAGTTTTCCCGCATCACGCGCGCCGCTTTCGCCCTTATACGTCACATAATCATCATAGGCGATGGTCTCAGCGCGGATAAACTTATGCTCAAAATCGGAATGGATGACGCCTGCCGCCTCGGGCGCTTTCGCGCCTTTGCGCACCGTCCATGCCCGCGTCTCCTTCGGCCCGCAGGTGAAATAGGTGAGCAAATCGAGCAACTTATACCCTGCGACGATGATCCGCGCGAGGCCGGTTTCATGCAGGCCAAGGTCTGACAGGAACTCGGCGCGCTCCTCTGGCGCGAGTGTGACGATCTCCGCCTCGATCGCCGCCGAAATCACCACCGCTTGCGCGCCCTCGCGCGCCGCCATCTCGAACACGCGCGCTGAGAGCGCATTGCCCTCCGCCGCCGCGCCCTCATCAACATTGCAGACATACAGCACGGGCTTTGACGTCAACAATTGCGCGTGTTTGAGCAGCCGCGCCTCATCGTCATCGCCCGGCACTGTGAGCCGCGCGGGCTTGCCCTCGCGCAACAGATCGAGCGCCTTGCCAAGCACCGAAGCCGCCGCCTTTGACTCCTTATCGCCTTGCATCCCCTTTTTCGCGAGCATCGGCACACGCTTTTCGAGCGATTCGAGATCGGCCAGCATCAGCTCGGTCTCGACCGTTTCGGCATCGTTGATCGGATCAACCTTGCCCTCAACATGCGTCACATCGCCATCCTCAAAGCAGCGCAGCACATGGACGATGGCATCCACCTCGCGGATGTTCGCAAGGAACTGGTTGCCCAGCCCCTCCCCCTTCGATGCGCCGCGCACCAGCCCCGCAATGTCGACAAAGCCAAGCTGCGTCTCAATGATCTTGGCCGAACCCGCGATGGCCGCAATCGCCTCCATCCGCTTATCGGGCACACCGACCGAGCCGACGTTCGGCTCAATCGTACAGAACGGATAATTGGCCGCCTGCGCCGCCGCCGTCTCGGTGAGCGCGTTGAACAGTGTGGACTTGCCGACATTGGGCAGCCCGACGATACCGCATTTGAAACCCATTACTTACTCCTGAATGCGCCAAGGCGGAAATCGACGATTTTCGCCTGCAAAGTATATACATATTTGGTTGCCGGACGGATCAATTAGTCGAGCCTCTCGCCATAACCAACTCTCATCTGTCGGCTCGCTCGCCAACTTCAGTCCTAAACGTTTGAGTTCCGCACATTTGGCATCCACATCATCCACTTCAAAATACACGACCGTTGCAGATTGGCTCGGGTGGTTTTCGCAGTGAATGGAAAATGTTTCACCGCTCGGTGTTTCAAAACGTGCATAATTTGGCGGCGAATCGACTATCTGACGCAAGCCTATCAGCTTGTAAAAAGCGACTGATGCGGCATAATCTATGCAGCCCACTGTAACTTGATTGAGTTTCATCTTAATCCGCCAACCGCCCCGCTACGTCGCGCATCAATTTCAGGATTGCAGTTCGAGACGTCTTTCGATGCGGTCAATCCGCTCTTTGAGCTTGTCGATGGTGTGCCGCTCGGCAACAATTTCGCTGAAATTATCCGCACCGTCGCGCGCCAGACGCGCGATTGATGTTTCGATATGCGCAAGCCTGCTCAAGATATCGGCGTCACGGTCGCGCGACGCCGTCAACTCTACCTGAATTTTCTTAAGGTGCTCCAGCACCAGATTATCGACGGTGTCAGCCATATCGGTGCAATACCAGAATATGTTTGCCCAGTCTATAACACGCTCAGTCCGCCAACCGCCCCGCCACATCGCTCATAAAGCGCACCGCGTCGCCATCGGCGAGCCAGCCAGCCTCTGCGGCCACCGCGCCGAGCAGATCGGACAGCGGTTCGATCTCGGCCTTGGCGTAATTGCCCAGCACATAACCATGCACGCGCTCCTTCACCCCCGGATGGCCGATGCCGAGCCGGACGCGGCGGAAGTCTTCACCAATGTGCGCAGCCGCTGATTTTAGCCCATTGTGCCCCGCCGTGCCGCCGCCGGTCTTGACCTTGACGCGGAAGGGATCGAGGTCGAGCTCATCGTGCCAGACGGTGACATCGGCGGCTTCGAGTTTGTAAAAGTCCAACGCCGCGCGGATGCTCTCGCCAGATAGGTTCATGAAGGTCGCGGGCTTGAGCAGGAGGATTTTGTGCGCCGCGCCCGACGCTCCGGGAATCCGCCCTTCCTGCGTCCAGCCTTTGAACCGCTGTTTGGGTGCATCAAAGCCATAGACGTCGGCGATAGTGTCCACCGCCATAAAGCCGACATTGTGCCGGTTGAGCGCGTATTGCGCGCCGGGATTTCCAAGGCCGACCCAGAGTTGCATACCATTCCTCGTCGTGCTGAACGTGAGTCAGCATCCACACCCCAACGGGTGATGTTGTCCTTTATGGAACCATGGACCCTGAAACAAGTTCAGGGTGACGAGGTGGTCGTTAGAGATGCGATTATGCGTCGTCGCCCTCAGCCGCTTCCGCGCCTTCCTTCGACTTCAAGCCGGAAGGGGCAACAATCGTCGCGAGCGTGAAGTCACGATCGGTGATCGCGGTGGCCACACCAGCGGGCAAGGTGACGGCCGAGATATGGATCGAATCGCCAACTTCATACCCCTTGAGCGACACTGTCACGTCATCGGGGATTTCAGCCGCATCACACACGAGTTCAACCTCGTGACGCACGATGTTGAGCACGCCGCCGCGCTTGATGCCGGGGCTGAGTGTTTCATCCACAAAGTGCACGGGCACTTCAACATGCACCTTGGCGTGTTCAGAAATGCGCAGGAAATCAGCATGGATCGGGCGATCGGTCACCGGGTGGAAGGCCACGTCCTTTGGCAGTGTGCGCACTTGCTTGCCATCAACAGTGATCATAATGACCGAGTTGAAAAAATGGCCAGTGTGCAGCGCCTTGAGGAGCATTTTTTCCTCGACATGAATGCCAAGGGGGTCTTCTTTATTGCCATAAATGACACACGGTACTCGGTTCTCGCGACGCAATGCGCGGGAGGCTCCCTTGCCAACCCGATCACGCGTCTCGGCCGACAAGGTCAGCAGATCGCTCATGTTATTCTCCAATAATGTGTTTGCCGCTCCGTTAAGGGAGGGCAAAAGATAAATTCCCGCCACGCCTCCAGGGATGTCCACGGTTCGGGAAGCGCGCCCGTTAGCCGAAGAAGCGATTCGGCGCAAGCATTTGTATTTCACATTTTAATGTGATATCGATTCGGATCACTCACATTATAAGGCGTGACTCATGACAACCGATCTGATCAACTCGATTGAAGAGCTTATTCGTGACGGAAAAATTTCACGCTCGGGCGTGGCGCGCGCGGCGGGGCTTCACGCCAATTCGCTGCGCAAACTCGGAGACGCAGATTGGAATCCAACGGCGGATACGGTTGCGAAGCTGGAGGATTATCTGGCGCGGCGTGCCGGCGGCACTGCGCTCGCTTCGCCCGAAGAGATCATCAATGAAGCACGCAATGGCCGCATGTTCATTCTCGTTGATGACGAAGACCGCGAAAATGAGGGTGATCTGATCATCCCCGCGCAGATGGCGACGCCCGACGCGATCAATTTCATGGCCACACACGGACGCGGCCTCATTTGTTTGGCGTTGTCGCAAGAGCGCGTCAACGCACTGGGCTTGCCGCTCATGACCCGCGCGAATGGCTCGCGGCTGGAAACCGCTTTTACGGTGAGCATCGAAGCGCGTGAAGGCATTTCTACCGGCATTTCTGCGGGTGATCGCGCCCGGACGGTCTCGGTCGCTATTGATGCGCGCAAGGGTGCCGCCGACATCGTCTCGCCGGGGCACGTCTTCCCCTTGGTGGCGAAGGACGGCGGCGTTTTGGTGCGCACCGGGCACACCGAGGCTTCGGTTGATATTTCGCGGCTGGCGGGGCTTAATCCATCGGCGGTGATCTGCGAGGTGATGAACGATGACGGCACGATGGCGCGCCTCAATGACCTGATTCCCTTCGCTGCGCGGCACAAGATGAAAATCGGGACGATTCGTGATCTGGTGGCCTATCGGCGACGCAACGATCACATCATCGAACGGCGTGCTGAAGCGCGGTTCACCAGCCAATGGGGCGGTGAGTGGAAGGCGATCTCGTTTTTCAACAAGGCAACGGGCACCGAGCAAGTGGCGCTGCAAAAGGGCGTCGTTGATCCCGACCAACCCACGCTGATCCGGATGCATCAACTGTCGTTGATCGCTAATGTGTTTGGTGAAGTCAGCGAACGGGCGCGGCTGCTGTCGCGTTCGATGGAGATCATTGGTGAAGCGGGCGCTGGGATTGTCGTGGTGCTGAACCGTTACGCGCCCGATGAGTTTTCCACCCAACTCAAGCAGCGCAATGGCCAAGCCGTGGTCGCCGACATGAATACGTTGCGCGATTATGGCATCGGCGCGCAAATTCTCGCTGAGCTTGGGGTGCATGATATGATCCTGCTCACCAACTCGAAGCACGCGCTTGTCGCGCTTGACGGCTATGGACTCGCGGTGGTCGGCGAACGACCGATCGACTAACGTCAGGCGGCGGCGAGCGTTTCCGCCCCAGCGGTCGCCAGACTCGTGCCATCGAGGATGCGCGCCGTCTCATCACGCACGCGCAGCATCGCCAAGCGGATTTCGCAGGCCGCTTCGTCGTGGCAATCCTTGCAGCGCTTGTAAGCCGTGCGACTGACACATGGCACCAGCGCCAATGGCCCTTCAATCACGCGGATAATCTCGCCGAAGGAGATCAGATGCGGCTTGCGCGCGAGCTTGAACCCACCAAATTTGCCGCGGGTTGAATCGACCATTCCCGCGTTGCGCAAATCACTCAGAATCACTTCAAGAAATTTGCGCGGCACTTTCGCTTCATCGGCGATACGGCTCATCGGGACAGGCGGGCCATCGGCGGGTTCATTGGCAATAAGCAGCATAGCGCGCAGCGCGTAGCGAGATCGTTGTGTCAGCATGTAATCCCCCTAGTCCATTGGGGGTGATTAAAACAACCCTAAATTGCCACAATAATTTATGTTCGCGCGCAGCTACTGGAAATTAATGGCAAACATGCTATCTATCGAGGGCCAGCTTGCTGGCTATGGTGATAAATGATGGTGTGCAATAGGCACAGCGGACCCGGGGGCGGTACCCGGCGGCTCCACCAACATCCGCGTCTTCCGCTTCAACGGGGCGCGCGGGTTCTGACGGGGCCGAACTAGGATCGACGTGTGTTGAAAAACATTGTTTTTGCCGGGCCTGAATGCGCCCTGAAACCGTTCAAACTCATAAGTGCCAACGATAACGAAGCACTTGCTATTGCAGCTTAACCCCAAGGCTTAACGGCTTAAGGTTAACCTACATAACGCGGCTGGGCTGAGCCGGGCAACAGAATCAGACTCCAGCGGCCCCGAGGGAGCCGGGCAACAGAATCCCTCGAACGTCTGTTGCGGGGCACCGGGCAAAAGAAACCGCCGCTTGAAGCAATAAGGGGAGAGCGATGCGCCGATTATATCTGGCACTGGCCACGGCACTGATCGCCGCCTCGCCCGCTGCACGCAAACACCCCGACTGGGTGCGACCCATTCCGCCCTTTCACGTTATCGACAACGTCTATTATGTCGGCTCGGCGGACATTGCGTCGTGGCTCATCACAACGCCCAAGGGCCTGATCCTGCTCGACGCCGGCATGCCCGAATATGCGCCAAGGGTGGAGGCCAATATCCGCACCCTCGGCTTCAACCCGTCGGATGTGAAAATCATGCTCATCAGCCACGCGCATTACGATCATTCAGGTGGACTCGCTCGCATCAAAGCGGATACCGGCGCGCGACTGATCGCTAGTGCGGGGGATCGTTATGCGCTCGAACATGGCAAAAATCTTGGATCGGCGGATGATCATTCTTATGACGCGCCGCCGGTCAAAGTCGACCAGCTTGTCGCGGATGGCAGTACCGTGAGCTTGGGCGGCGTGACATTAACCGCGATCCTGACCCCCGGCCATACCGCTGGCTGCACCAGCTATCTGTTGCCGGTGCGCGAAGGCAGCAAGCGGCACACGGCCTTTTTCTTTTGCAGTGCGTCGGTTGCCGGGAATCGGCTCGCGCCCAACCCGCAATATCGCGGGATAGTCGCTGACTACCGCCGCACCTTCCGGCGGCTAAAAGCGATTAAGGCGGATGTCTTCCTCGCGCCGCATGCCGAATTTTACAATCTTGATCAAAAGCGCGCGCGGATCGCCAAAGGCAACCCGAATCCCTTCATCGTACCGGGCGAGGTGCAGGCTGTGACCCGTGATCTCGACCAAGCGTTTGAGCGCGAACTGGCGGCGCAAGCCGCACAGGCACGACACCGTTAACCTCAGAGTCCTCGCCTAACCCTTGCGCATCCGCCAGCAGCGCACTAGACCGCCCCTTTCCACGCAATGCGGAGCGGTGGCCGAGTGGTCGAAGGCGCTCGCCTGGAAAGTGAGTATACGTCAAAAGCGTATCCAGGGTTCGAATCCCTGCCGCTCCGCCACCACCAAGTCTCATGACATCCGAAATTATCCCATAAACGTCTGAATTCAGGCGTTAAAATATATTTTCTGTCTGAGGACATCTGACCAAATCCACGACCGGTTGGGGGCATTGATGAGGGTATTGCAATGCGTCGTGGGGGCACGCATATCCTGTTCAGGAACCACTTATACTTACTAATATTGCCATTCAAAGGGCCCTGCCACGCGAGAATGACTATAAAGTGTCCGATTCAGCGGGACTCTATCTGTTCGTATCGAAGACCGGGCATAAGAGCTTTCGCTTCAAATACCGGTTTGGTGGCAAGGAGCGACGCCAGTCCTTCGGCGCATACCTTGAGATGAGCCTTGCAGAGGCCCGCGACCGTCGCGACGATGCACGCAGGCTGCTGCGCGATCATCAGGGTCCGCGATTGGAGCCAAACGCCAGAGACTTTTTGCCGACATGTCCCATGACCGCAGCTTCGAGGCCTTTGCACGGGAGTGGCATCAGCAGCAAGCACCGCGCGGGGTAGGCGCTTAACAATCGGGGGTGATGATGGATGAAGCGCCAGCGCGTTGGACGGTGAAAGTTGACCGCTAAACCGACATATATTTACGCACCCTCCTCGCACAAAAGGCATGAAAAAGGGCGATCTATCCAAATTTGTCGCCGAGGCGGTCAATTGGCTGCTGTTTGATCAAACCATATGAGAGGCGCACGCGTTTTTGAAGGCGTTGCAATGACGCCCCACCCCCAGCCCCGCTGCCACCGCGTCGGCCTCACAAGCCGTCTAGCCCTTTGCTGACCAAGACATTCACCGAAACGCGGCGATTCTGTGCCTTGCCCTCCGCCGTGTCGTTGCTCGCCAGCGGATCCGCTTTTGCCATGCCAGTTGGGGTGAGCATCCGGTAGGGTTTCCAGCGGCAGGCCTGTTGCAGATAATTGAGGACGCTGCTCGCGCGCCGTTCGCTCAGCGCCTGATTGTAGTCATCGCCGCCAACCGAGTCGGTGTAGCCCACCACCAGCATCAGCGCATTGTTCACCCCCTCGGCTGAAGCAGCCGTGCTGCACAGTTCGGTCTTGGCTTGGCGCGACAGCACGGCCTTGCCGGTCTCGAAATACACGTTCGTCGTCGCCTTGACATTATACTTGTCGATATCGCCCATGCGACCGCGCAGCGCTTCGGTTGCCGCAGTCTGTTCGGCAAAGCCTTGGGAGGTGCCGTTTCGGATCATTGTCGCCGTCTTCAGGTCGGAGTTTTTGAGATTGATCTGACTTGCCAACAGAACACTGCCCGCGTGCATTGTCTTGACGCTAACCGGCAGGCCATTGAGCAACGCGCTTGCGCCCAGATTGCCGCCGCCGCCGAAAAGGCCACCGCCAGCTTTGACCCGCGTGGTTTCATTGATGAAGATGATCGTGTTGGTGCCATCGGCAGTTGTGACCTTCATCTTGTCACCGCTTCGCGCGGTGATGACGCCTTTGATTTCCGGCCCTGCAGTCATTGCGCTCGTATCCGGCAGGCGCTCACCCGTCACGGTGATGTTGGGATCGGGCATAGCCTGTTGCTGCGCACCCACGCTGCCCGATGTCGCCATCGTCAGCATGGCAAGGAGGAAACAAATTCGGGGGGTTTTTGTCATGATGCGCATTGAACGACTCCTTAAAGTTGCCCCTGCTGGGCCAGCGTGTCAAATCGACCTGTCTGTCAGATGAACAATCCACCAAGACCTTCGAATATGCGGATCATTCGAGTGCATTGTGCGGTGAGCCGTTACCGGATCAGCGATGCTTCTTGACCATCGTCGCGGTGAAATCGGGGTCTTTGTTCGCCACCCAGTCGACAAATTTGCGCACGGTGGGGTTGGCCAGCAGACCTTCCACATCCATGCCATAGCGTTGCAATTCGGAATTGGTGAAATTGGTGATGAGTGTCTGCTGGCAAATCGGGTGCATAGGTACCACATCGCGCCCGCCCCGGCTTTTCGGAATGGGATGATGCCAGACAATGGTCTCGCCCGTGGGTCGGCCACAGAGCCAGCAGGGCACCGCTATCGCTGGTGCGTCCTCCTCGCGCGACACGTGTTCGTAGGGATCGTGTTTAGAATGTTTGCGGGCCATGCGTCTACCTGAATTGCTTCACTGTGCGGAGTTCACCTATAGCGCGGGTGGTGAGCATTACCACACCAGCCTATTCCAACTTGGGCGGTCGCCTCGTTTGGAGGACTGTGCGGACTCGCCGCAGATGTGCGGCTACCGGATTGGTTCAGAAATCGGTGATCGGCGCTCGTCGTCGGTGCGCGACCAGCCTCCCAACCATCATTCTTGCCGATGAACGTTCGGCAGGCTAACCGTATTCAGTTCGAACGTCCAACCAGATGATTTAGGCTAGGCGCAGTCATATGCATGTTTCAAACGACCTATCAGCCCCACCTGCGCCCCTGATCGACTTTGCCGCTTTCATGGCCGTTGATATCCGCGTCGGCCGCATTGTCATGGCGGAACCCTATCCGGAGGCGCGCAAGCCGGCGATTAAGCTTATGATCGACTTTGGATCTGTTATCGGCACCAAGAAATCGTCGGCCCAAATTACCGAGCATTATAAGCCAGACGATCTGATCGGGCGGTTGGTTGCAGCCGTGGTGAATTTTCCGCCGCGCCAGATTGGGAAGTTTATTTCCGAGGTGTTGACGCTTGGCTTCCCCGATCAGGCGGGGGCGGTGGTGTTGTTTGCACCGGACCTCGATGTGCCACTCGGCGGCAGGCTCTTTTGACGCGCGAGCAGCGTGGTGACGGCCATATCGGCGGTGACGTTGCCCACCGTCCGCCAGATATCGGGAAACACTTCAACTGGCAGCAGAAGCGGCAACAGCGCAATCGGAACCTGCATCGCCGAACACATTGGGACGAGCACAATGAAAAAGGTGACCGAACTGGCGATGCCAACCACCGACAAGCTACCAATGACTGCAATCGTCGCGCCAATCGCAACCTGCCCCCAGCTCAGATGAACGCCATAAAGATGCGCGAGGAAAAGACCGACCGCGAGATTGCCCGCCGGACTTGTGATCCGAAACAGCGCTACCGCTAATGGCAGGACAAGGTGGGTGGTGCGCTCCGGCAAATCGAGCGTGCCGCGCAGGGATGCGATCATAGCGGGCAGGCTGGCGAGCGAGGATTGCGTCGTGGCCGCCAACACTTGTGCCGGCAGAAAGGCGCGCAACAGCTTCACCGGCGCAATCCCGCTCAACAGCAAAGCCAGAGGATAAGTGAGGAAGAGCAGTTGCAGGATCAGCACGCCCGATACTGTGACGATATATTGCACTATGGCCGATGCCGCTGAAAATCCCGTGTGATAGCCGACACCATAGGCAAGCGCTGCCACACCAAGCGGGGCCAAAATGAGCACCCAGCCCACAATCACCATCATCACATCGCCCAGCGCCTTTATCGGTGCCAACAGCGCTACGCGCGCGTCCGAGTTGATATGAGTGGCGGCAAAACCAAAGATGAGCGCAAAAATTACAATAGGCAGCATTTCGCCCGCCGTAAGGGCCGCGAAGACATTGTCGGGGAGGATGCCCGTAAGGGCCGTTGCAAAATTGGGCACTTGCGGCGTCGCCGAGGCGGGCACGCTCGCCCTTAACGCAGATGCCGCTTCGGCCGATACTGGCCAAAGCGTCAAAATCGCCTCAGAGCACAGCGCCGCAAACACGACACCGATCATGAGCAGCCCCGCAAACCAGGCCAGCGCGCGCAACGTAAGTTGATCGCCACGCGCCGCATCGGCGGTCGTAGCCACGCTGGTGATGAGCAACGCCAACACCAACGGGATAATTGTCATCCGCAGCGCGTTGAGCCAGAGTATACCTATCGGCTCAACAAATGCAGCAACAGGCGCACCCCAACTGCTGCCACGCAACACTGCCCCGAGTGTAATGCCCAAAATCAAGGCGAGGAAAATGCGCGCGGTGTTTGACACTATTTCGCGCCGCGATACCGCATTGCAACGTTGCAACGATCGTAACGCGCGCCATAGTCTTGCATGATGTCGGCGTCATGCACAAAGCCCAATTTCTCATACAGGTGAATGGCGGCTTCACATTTTGCGTTCGTGAGCAGGTAAAGTTTCTCTGCGCCCAATTGCGTCGCGCGCTTGATGGTCGCCGCGAGCAGAAATTCGCCCGCTTTCAAGCCGCGCGCGCCCTCCAACACACCCATTTTGGTGAGTTCGAAGGCCTTCTCCCCGGTCTTTTGGAGCGCACATGCTCCGACCACACCTCGTCCTTCTGCCTCGACGAACAAAATATCACCCCCTTGCGCCACGATACGCTCGCGCGGATGCCGCAACACATCACGATCTGTGGCTTCCATCACGAACATGGTGTTGATCCATTGGGTGTTGATGGCTTCAAATGCTGGCGCGAGCGCGTCGGAAAAAGGCAGGATTTTCAGAGATGACGCCAACGCCATGTCAACCGCCGCTGTCGCATGGATAATCGTGGTGTCAAACAGCGGCACTGCGGAGTCGTTGTCCTCAATAATCAACATCAGTTCGGTGCAGCCCAGGATGATTCCCTGCGCCCCTTGTGCGACCAACCGGGCGATGATCGCCCGCAAAGCATCGCGCGATGCGGCCTCTATATGGCCCTGCACGAGTTCATCATAAATAATCCGATGAACCACCTGTCGGTCACCGGCCTCCGGAACGATGACGTCCAGCCCAAAATGCTCGGCCATCCGTCCTTTGTAAAAGTCTTGCTCCATCGTAAACGCTGTGCCGAGCAGCCCGACTTTGCTCAGCCCAGTCGCGCATACGACCGCAGACGTCGCATCAACGATGTGCAACAGTGGAATGTTGATCGCCGCCGCCACATCATCCGCCACCTTGTGCATGGTGTTGGTGGCGATGAGCAACATATCCGCACCCGCCGCCTCAACTGATTGCGCAGCCGCAACCAGTGCTGCGCCCAAACCATCCCAGTCATTGTCATGCTGTAGTTTGGCAATCGCGGCGAAATCGACCGAAACCATTGCAATTTGTGCCGAATGCAACCCCCCGAGCCGCGCGCGAATCTGCTGATTGATCAACTGATAATATTGCGCCGTGCTCTCCCAGCTCATCCCGCCAATGATACCAATCGTCTTCATACGCCCCCTCGCCTGTGTTGGAACGCGCGCGAAGGCCCAAATGATCCCAGCCGCGATACCCTACGTCGCATCTAGCCGCCAATTAGACTGCCGGTAAAGCCTCAGACGGTTTGTGTGATGAGACATGGCGACAAATAGGCCATTTTTCAGCGGAGGAGGATTGTCGTAAAAATGTCACACCCATCAAAAATTATGCGCTGTAAAATCGTTGGTCAGGCTTTTTTGTTTACACCGATGTTATCTAATCGCAGAATGACGAGGATAAAACTCGCATCAGACCATATCGCATAATCAAAATTGAGGGAGTTACGAATGAACGTGTTGACATCTAACGCTACATTGCGCGCATCGCTTCTGGCTACCGTCGCCGTGTGTATGGCATCGGCTTTTCCTTCGGTAGCATTGGCCCAACAAGCGCCAGCCGCTGAACCGTCCAAGGGCGAAGACATTATCGTTATTGGTACGCGTCGTGCTGACCGCACCTCGACCAACTCGGCCTCACCTATCGATATTATTGGCGCCAAGGAACTCGCAACTCAACCGTCGTCAAACTTGCTTGATGTCGTAAAGAACATTGTCCCGTCGCTCTATGTGCCAGGTAACGCCATCTCTGACGCTTCCAGCTTCGTGCACTCGCCGTCGCTGCGCGGCCTGCCTGCTGACGAGACACTCGTTATGATCGGCGGCAAACGCTTGAACCGCTCGGCCCTCGTGCAAGTCTACTCAGGCGGTGATACCGGTTTGGGCTATGGTTCGCAGGGTGCGGACATCGGGTCCATTCCCGCCATCGCCGTCAAGAACCTCGAAATTCTGCGCGACGGTGCGACAGCGCAATATGGTTCGGATGCCATCGCCGGCGTGATGAACTATGGCCTGCGTGACAGTGACCATGGTGTCGAACTTCAGGGCCGTTATGGCCAGTTTGAGCGCAACGGCGACGGCAAGAGCTATCAGATTGCAGCGAACGCTGGTTTCAAGCTTTCTGATATCGGCTTTGCGAACCTCTCGGGCGAATATAATGATGACGGCCAAACCAGCCGTGGCGTCACCCGCCCGACCGCGCTCGCCTACGCAGCCCAGAATCCTGGCAACGTTGGCGCGCTTACCTATTACCCGCTGCCGGCTCAGGTTTGGGGGAACTCGCCAACCCATGGCTGGAAGGTTTTGCTGAATTCCGCCATCGATCTCGGCTCGACCTCGAAATTCTATGTGATCGCCAACGCGTCGCACAATCACACTGAAGAAAGTTTCAACTACCGCCCTTCGACCGATGCCGTGCTTGATCCTACCGGAACAACATTGCAGACGACCTATGCACCAGGCGACATCGTGATCTGCGGTCGCCAATCCCTAAACTACAACCCGGTCGCTGGCAAAGACGCAAACGGCTGTGCGACGACGCAAGATCCCTATTTCCACAACCTGTATCCCGCAGGCTTCACACCGATTTTCGTCGGTGAGGTAAGCGAGTTGTTTGGCGTTGCGGGCATCAAAGGGAAATTTGCTGGCGACGGCACCTATGATGTATCGGTCTCGACCAGCAAGAACACGCTCGACCTGTCGATGCGCAATTCGGTAAACTTTGCGTTTGACCCGAACCTGCCCGCTTCGAGCGCGCCTTATAACACAAACTCGCAGACCAGCTTCAATTTCGGTCGGCAGGCGCAACGGGAAACCAACGCAAACATCGACCTGACCTATCCGATCAATGCTGGTTTCGCCAAGCCGATCACGCTCTCGGGCGGATTTGAGTATCGCAAGGAGACCTATTCGCTCACCGCGTCTGACTTCCAAGCCTACGCGCAGGGTGGTGCGTCCGGCTATGGCGGGGTCAGCCCCAGTCAGGCTGGCAGTTGGAGTCAGAGCAACGTTGCTGTGTATGGTGGTGCAGAAACTGACATCACGTCGAATTGGACGGTTGGCGCGGCGGGTCGCTACGAGCACTACAACACGTTCGGTGATGCGTCCGTGGGCAAGATTAACACGCGCTATGAGTTTATCCCCGGCTTTGCGATTCGTGGTACTGTAGGTACCGGCTTCCATGCGCCGTCACCCGGTCAGCAGCATAACTCGACGCTGACGACCAACTTCATTGGTGGCAATTCAATCCAAACCGGTACCTTCCCAGTCGATAGTGCTGCGTCACAATATTATGGGGCGAAGCCACTGACGCCGGAAAAATCAACCAACTTTGGTGTCGGGATCACCGCCAAGCCGACAAGGGGCTTATTGGTGACAGTTGATTATTATAACATCAAAGTGAAGAACCGCATCTTCATTACCCAATCCTTCACTGTAACAGCACAAGATCTCATAAATAGTCCTGCGCTAAATACGATTTTTGGCGGCCAAGCCGGTGGCAACGTGAGCTACTTCACCAACGGTCTCTCGACTTTGACGACTGGCGTTGATGTCGTTGCGACCTACTCGTTCAAGTCGCTGGGTGGTAACTTCAATCTGTCACTAGCTTATAACCACAACAACAATAAGGTCAGCTCGTTTACGCCAAACACCATTAACGGCGCACAGATTGCCGATATTGGTAATCTGGCACCACATGATGTTGCCCACTTCTCGGCCAACTACAGCAGTGGAAAATGGTCGATTACGGCCCGCGAAAATTATTACGGGTCATGGATCAATGCGCTGGATTACGGCAACTCTGCGGGTACGGCAGGGGCCAACGGCGGTCCGGTGCAGGTGTTTGGTGCCAAGGCGACGACCGACCTCGACGTGACATACAACATTGCCAAGCAGTTCTCGCTCACCGTGGGTGCGAACAACGTGTTCAACACCTTCCCTGACAAGCTCAACAGCAACTCACAGACGATCTACCCCGTTACGGGTGGCGGCGGCGATGGCCAGGTCTATCCGCGTAACGGCGGACCATTCGGCCTCAATGGTGGCTTCTGGTATGCGCGTGTTGGCGTGAAGTTCTGATCATCGCAGAACCATGTTACGGGGGGGCTTCGGCTCCCCCTTTTTTTTGGAGAGAGACATGCGGCGCCTAACGTTGCACCTGATTGCAGTCACAATCTTCGGGCAGGTCGCAGCAATTCTGTCTGCGGCCTCCCCACTCCCGATAGCGGCCAAGCATGGCATGGTCGTTTCGGCGCACCGTCTCGCGTCCAAAGCGGGGGTTGATGTCCTCAAAAGCGGCGGCAATGCCGTCGATGCGGCGGTGGCGGTCGCTTATGCGCTGGCCGTGACCTTCCCCGAAGCGGGGAATCTTGGCGGCGGCGGTTTCATGACGATACGGTTTCATGATGGCCGCAAAACCTTCATCGATTTCCGCGAGGTGGCACCGAGTGCCGCAAACGCCACAATGTATCTGGATGCGCGGGGCAATCCGATTACTGCGCTGA
>Ga0209067_10000584_pt1 | contig 23198 bp, 32 predicted proteins | sample ColStrG_CSR_2013_FD_187199 | JGI IMG/M metagenome (GOLD analysis project Ga0209067, IMG submission 187199) | Freshwater sediment microbial communities in response to fracking from Pennsylvania, USA - Cold Stream Run_MetaG_CSR_2013 (SPAdes)... | ecosystem: Environmental > Aquatic > Freshwater >...
CCCACGGCATGGAGGCGCTCGCCCCCGGACCGATGGAGTCCCGCGGCCAGCGCGAGCCCGGCACCCAGTACGCGGGCCCCGGCGGCAGGGATGTCGAAGCGATGGGCATCCATCAGCTGCCCGAGCGGAGCGCCACCCAGCCGGTGGCCGGGGTCTCGCGCGGCGACGCCCAGGCGGCCCAGCAGATGCTGCGGTCGATCGGCAAGCGCATTCAGATATTCAAGGGCGACACCGCCTTCTTCGACCCGAAGGATCCCAACACGATCCACGTCGGCGACGGAGTGAAGGCACCGATCCTGGCCGTCGTCGGCCACGAGATCAAGCACGTCATCGACACCCACTTCCCGGAGCTCTCCAAGGCGTTCGACGACGAGCTGCGCAAGAACATGACCGACGAGCAGGTGCAGGCGTTCCGCAACGAAACGCACACGCCTGAAGAGATCGCGGAGGTCAAGGCCGACCGCGATGCGCGCGTCAAGGCGTTCGCCGAAAAGACGGGGATGTCGATGGAGGACGCCGACAAGGCGGTCCGCGACAACCAGCTCCACAAGAACTACGGCTTCAACGAGTTCAGCTCCGACACCTTCGGTGCCATGTGGCAGAACAAGAACTTCTTCAGCGATGTCTTCGCGCGCGCCCGCGAGTTGGGCGTAGAAGACCGCTTCCCCGGAACCATGGGCAAGGTGGGCGCGCTCATCGTGCGCTTGACCCGCACCATGATGAAGGGGCTCAAGGCCCCAAGCGGCAACGAACGCTTCGCCGCCGTCGACGGGCTGCGCAACGTGCAGAGCCTGCACGACAAGGCCGTCGACGCGATGGCCCGCTACTACAAAGAGCAGCAACGTCCCGCGCGCGAGATGGAATCGCAACGCCTGCGTGACGCCCACGAAGTCTCTCGCATCCCGCTCTCGACGCGGCGCGAGCTCCACCCCTCGATCACAAGGAAAGACAATGGCAAACCCAATGGGAATGACCAACAAGCCGGCGCCGGCGCCCAAGGAGGGCGGCGGGAAGATGTTCTTCGGGATGCGCAAGCCCGGAACGAGCTTCAAGGCGATGCCCGGCAAAGTGAAGACCGTGGCGCCAATGCCCGCTCCGAGCGTGCCCGGACCGAACGCCAAGATACCGAAGGCGTAAGCGATGAAGCTCGCCAAAGCACGGGCAGCGCACGGGGATCCGAGCCGAATGAAAGCCGGGCTGCTGCAACAAAAGAAAATGGACGAGGCAGTGATGAGCACCCAACCGTCGAACTCACTGGCACTCACTACTCCAAACAGCCCCGCACAAGCATCGGTTCCGACTACTACGGCACCGGGATGGCCGGGGCAGAGCGCAACCGAGTAGCCCTCAGCCAGGACGAGCGCGCCAAGCATCGCATCTATTTCTACGCGAACGATGGCCGCGGCATCAACCCCGAGGCCAACGTCGGCCAGCACGCGCACGAAGCCAAGCTCACCAACCTCTACGACGCCAGCACCAACCCGCTGAACATTCAGCACGGCGGCGACATGAACCGCTTCGAGTCGGGCGTGCTCGATCACGGCTACGACGGCTACGTCACCAACTTCGGCAAGCAGAAAGCCGGCGTGCTGCTTGGCAAGCGCAACCTGCCGGTCGATTACGTGGGCACCGGCCCGCGGCCGCCGCGCAACGACATCGTCGGGCACAACCCAGATCAAGAGCGGCCGGCCTACAAGATCAGCGAGTCCCGCGGTGAGAAGCCGAGCATGCTCGCGCAAGAACACCTGAAGATGGTCAAGGGCGTGCTGAGCAACCGCGGCCTCGATTGGGTCCACAAGGATACCTCCTACGAGCGCGACAACACGCTGCCTGGCAACGTCCAGGCGGTCGCGCACTTCAAGGATGGCAAGCCGGTGATCGGCGTGTCCGACAAGCTCGATCGCCTGCCGGCCAACAGTGCGCAGCAGCTGCTCTTGCACGAGCACATGCACACGATGGACATGAACGGCAACCTCTACTCCAAGAGTCCGGAGTGGGCCACGAAGGTCCAGGGCGGCAAGCTCACGCCGACGGGCGTGGTCGCCAGGGAGCTGATGGCCTGGGCGGCGAAGAAAGGTAGCTACGGCGAAAGTCTGCTACGATACCCGCTCGCAGAGGAGTTCAACGGCAAGCATTCCGACAGCGACACGATGGCCGCCGAGATGTTTGCGCAGGCCGCAGTCGGCCACCACATCAAAGATATTCGTGAGGAGATGTCACTTGAAACCCCAAAAACAAAAGCCCTACTTGACGCCGTCTTTGAGCACGCCAAGCGCGAAGGCAAAATCCCAAAAACCATGGGAGAGCTCCGCGCCCTTCAAACCAGCTTCGATGCCGCCCGATCCCGCGCCCTCGGAGAAGCTGGCAAAGCTGCCCCTGGACCGCTAGAGTCGCGCGCTCAGCGCCACGAGCGCATCGAGCAGGCGACCAGCCTCACCCCGCTCCTCAAGGGAGACGAGGAAGTACCACGTCTGAAGAGCTTGCGCGAGGTGGGCGACTACCTCGATAAGCGCGCATCCAAGCTGCTGCGCGGCCTGGACCTCACGCAGGACACCCCCGAGAACCGCACCGCGATCGCGGCCACCATTCACGGTGAAGCAATGGAGGCCCTCAAGCAGGAAGGCCACGCCGGCGAGTGGTATCGCGACACCCTCTCCAAGGCGATGGAGCACGTGGCCGAGGTCTACCCGGAGGTCAAGGATGACCCCCGCCACGAGTTCGCGTTCAAGACCGCGCTCGCCATCACCAGCAACGGACAGACGATCCCCGAGAATGTGCGGCTGGCGTTCGCCGCCTACGAGGGCTACCGCAAGACCGGCAAGCTCGCCACCGATTTTGTCGGCGGCGGAGACCGCGGGGAGACGATGCGCCAGACGCTCGCCTTCCACAATGCGCTCGCCGACAAAATGGGAGAGGACAACCTCCGTGATACTCTGCTCTCCAAGATGCCGGTGCGCGACATCGAAGCGCAGTTCGGCGTCAAGCTCAAAGAACTCAAAGACCAGGAAGTCTACGCCGGCTCGATTTACGGTCCCAAGATCGGCGGCGGCTTCCTACCGAACCTCGCTGGCAAATACGACACGATTGCTATCGACCGCTGGCTGATGCGTTCGTGGGGCCGGCTGACCGGCAACCTGCGCACCGACGTGGGCAAGAGCGGTCTCCAGGACAGCCCGCTGTCGGGCGGCCAGCGCGCCTACGTTCGCGGTACAATGAACGAGGCGCTGGACGTGCTCCACGCCGACCACCCCGATCTGACCCACGCCGGCCTCCAGGCCGCCCTCTGGTACCCGGAGAAGGAGCTCTACAACAAGTTCGGCGTCATCGACAAGCGCGGCACGCCGACCGACTACGCACAGGAGATCCAGAAATATGTCCAAGAAAATCACCCCGATCGCCAGCCTGCTGGAGGATCGGAACCTGGAGGGGGACGAGATGCCGGAGAAGACAGCCTCCGCCGCGTCAGCGATGAGGAGTTCCTCTCCGAGTCCCGCGCCGCGAAAGACCCTATCGCTGCCATCAAAGACAACCCGGAAGACGGCCTACGCCGTCCCGGCTGGGGTGTCCTCACCGCAACCCGTGAATCGGTAGGCCCCCATGACCACCCCGACAACGTCGCCGCAAACCGAGCTCTTGAAGACGAACTGGTATCTCGCGGCCTCCAACACGAGCGCATCGCGGGCTCCTATGCCGGCGTGGACCAGGGGCCAAACTACCTTGTCGCGGCCGACCGTGACACCCTGCACGGTCTGCGGGACAAGTACGGGCAGGACTCCGTCCTAACGAATCGCGGTCTCGAATACAACGACGGCACCATCACGCCGGCCGTTCACGAGCAGAACACCTACGGCCCCGAAGCGGAGAAGCAGGACTTCTTCAGCCGCCTATCCAACGGTAAGCCGTTTGCGATGGGACTGGATTGGGATCGACGGGTTGCGGACAGCGCGCTCCCCGACAACCTGGCTCCGACGACGCTCGAATCGCGCGCCCAGAAGGAAGTGCGCAGCGAGTGGGACGGCTACAACGACCTCACTCCTGCGCAGCGGGCATCACTTGAAAAGGTCGGAGCAATCGTAGACGCCCCGACTCTTAAACAGCGGTGGGAGGCCAAGACCGCCAACTGGCGTGAGCGGACGGTCACCGGCCTGGTCGACGACTTCCGGCCGCTGATGAAGATCGACCCCGAGCGAAAAATCAGCACGGCCTACATGCTCGCGAAGCTCAGCCGCGGATACAACGGAACAATGGAGGCCCTCCTTCGGTACGGCAAGATCAAGCTGACGGACGGGGTACCGGATGTCGATGTCAACGATCCCTCGGGCGGCTTCGGGAAAGTGCTCGCTGGGCTCAAGGGAGAAACGCAGCGCGCGCTGATGTGGGTAGCCAGTCAGCGCGCGGAGCAGCTCAAGGCGAACGGCCTTGAGAATCTCTTCGACAGCAAAGACATCGCAAACTTGAAGGCTCTGAATGAAGGCAGGATGCAAGATGGGAGCTCCCGAAAAGAGGTGTACCAGAAATTCCTGAAGGACCTGACCGACTACAACAACGCCGCCCTCGACATGGCGGAGAAGTCAGGGCTTATCACGAGCGATGTTGGCAAGCTCTTCCGCGACCACCCCTATGTTCCCTTCTACCGTGTTCAGGAGGACATCGGCCAGGGTACGCTGACGCCATTTTCCAAGGCCGGTCTGACCGACCAGAAGGCTTGGCGTAAGCTCAAGGGCGGCACGGAGGCGCTCAACTCCGATCTGCTCGAAAACGTGCTGGGCAACTGGGCGCACATCTTCCAGAGCAGCGCGAAGAACCGTGCTGCGCTCGCTACGGTTGACACCCTTCTGAAACACCACACGGATGTCATTGAGGCCATCGCCCCCGGCGCAGAGGTTCCGAAAGGCTCGTTCCAGGTAATGCGAGATGGTGTCAGCGAACGCTACGTTATTCATGACCCGCTGGTTGCCGACGCCGTCTCCACCTTCAACTACATCCAGCCGGGCTGGATGAAGGCTCTCTCGAAGCCCAAGCAGTGGCTCACCGCCGGCATCACGCTGAGCCCCTTCTTCCGCACGCGTATCGCGATCCGGGAGGCGCTCGCCTCCCTTATCCAGTCGCCCATCGGTACCAACCCCGTAATGAACGTCGTCCAGGGCTGGAAGAACACCGACGCCAAGAGCGCAATCTTTGCCAGCACGATGGCTTCGGGCGCGCAGATCCGCTTCGGCCAAAGCGAGCGCTCGATCGGCGCGCTGAAGTTGGTCGACAAGCTGACGAACGTGCATGCGAACGATAGTGTAATGGCCTCCCTCGGCCGCCAGATTGGTAGTGTCTGGGACGCCTATCACGAGCTCGGGAACAAGACCGAGAACTTTAACCGGACGGCTCTCTACGACCAGCTTCGCAACAAGGTCAACCCCGAGACCGGCGTCAACTACACGCACGCGGAGGCTGCGTTCGCGGCCCGAGACCTTCTCGACTTCAGTGCTGGCGGAAAGTGGGCCGCGGTGAAATTCCTCAGTTCGACCGTGCCATTCATGAATGCACGCGCTCAGGGTCTCTACTCCATCGGCAAGACTGCGTTGAACGATCCCCATGGAATCCTCTCTCTGCAAAACAAGGTGACGGCGGTGACGGCTGCGGCCTGTACGGCGAGCCTGGCGCTCATGTTAGCACAGAAGGACGACGACTGGTGGAAGCAGCGCACCCAGCAGGACCGGGATGCCTACTGGGCGTTTAAGATCGGCAACCACGTCTTCCGCATTCCGAAGCCCTTCGAGCTGGGCGCCGCCGCCTCGATGGCCGAGCGCACCTGGGAGCTGGCGACCGACAAGGACATGACGCTGCGCAAGTACGGCAGCAACTTCGGCCAGGTCCTGATGAACAGCCTCTCGTTCGATCCGACGCCGCAGTTCGTCAAGCCGATGGTCAGCATCTACGCCAACCGCGACCCGACAACCCAGGCGCCGATTGAGTCGGCGGCCGACCAGAAGGAGCTGCCGCAAGACCGCTACGACGAGAAGACCAGCCTGGTCGCCCGCTATCTGGGCCAGGTGGGTCTGCCCGACCCGATGGCGCTCGCGCAAGCCACCTACAAGCCGCTCAGCCCCAAGCAGATCGACTACGCCATCGGCGCCTACACGGGCGCCGTGGGGCCCTTCATCACGGGTGCGCTCGACTACGCGCACGCCGCCGTCACCGGGCAGCAGCGGCCCGCCATGACGCTTAAACAGATGACGGGCTCCTACGCTTCCGACCTCCCCGAGGACGCCAGCCGGTACACGCAGGAGATGCACCAGCACCTCCTGGGTATCGAGGAGGCCTACGCCAGCTACGAGCAGGCGGCCAAGCGGGGAGACGTGGAGAAGGCGAAGGGGATCTTGGCGGAGCATGGTGCCGAGTTGCGCGAGCACGGGATGGCGCAGGAAGCCAGCAAACAGCTGTCAGCCATCAACACCATGATCAAGCGGGCGGAGAGCGCGCACCTGGGCGCCGACGAGAAGCGGGCCATGATCGAGAAGCTGACCCAGCAGAAGAACGAGCTGGCTAAGCGCTTCGAGGCGGCGGCAGCGCCAAAGTAACGTGGTGGGGAAGCCCGTCAGCTAACCGCTGACGGGTCAACCAGTTGGCCCAGTAGTTGAGCAGCCGGGTGTTATTCACCATCCGTCGGCTGACGAGGCAGTTGGTGGCTCCGCGGTGCAGGAGCCAGTCTTCGAGGTCAGCGAGGAATTGTTCGATCACACGCGGCCCCGGCCGTAGCTGCCCTGGCCGTGCAAGCGGAAGCCTGGCGCCGTCAGCTGCTTCTCCAGCCGGATGCGAAAACCGTTGTCGTCCGTGCAGCCGTAACAGAACGGCGCCGGCTCGTCGGCCTTCATCATCTTCTCCGCCTCCCGGCCGCACATGGGGCACTTGAACTTATAGATGGGCATCAGCGTCGCCCTACGATCTTCTTGCGCACCGCCTCGGCAACCGCCTCGGTCAGTTTCTCCTGCAGGTCCTCGCTCAGGCGATCGGCGGCCAGCTGCGCCGTCGTGTCCACGATGCGGCTCATGGCGCGCATCGCGGCGTCGCGCACCATGCCGTCGAGCTGCGCCTGTAGGTGCGGCACCGCGTTCTCCATCGCTTTCGTGACCATGGCCTGGATCTCGGCGTTGCGCTCGTCGAGCGCTACGTTGATCCGGTAGGCAATGTCCTGCAGCTGCAGGGTCAGGATCGGCATAGAGTTCAATCCCGCGTCTCCCAGGCTTTGAGCACGGCTTCGAGCTCGTCCTTAAACGCCGGCCAATCGTTGCCGGATCCAAGCGTGCCCTCGGTCATGCGATGTCGGATCGCCTCCACGGTGGTCTCCTCGGGTTCCCACTGACCCTCCAGTCCGTAGCAGGAACAGTGGCTGCCGTTCACCTCGAACAGCTGGCCGTCCCGAGCGAACAGAACGAACGCGTCCCCATCGTAGTTCGCGTAGGTGTAGATGGCAAACAACACCTCGGCGCCCGCAAAGGCTGCGTCGATTGCCGCCTGCTTGGCCGCCAAACCCTCCGGCGCGTCGTAATCCCCACCCCAATAATCGTACTGCCCGGGGCTCCGGAAAAAGTCTTCCTGAACCTCCGCCAGCGTTTTCCAATCGCCCATGAGCATTGGCTACTCCTTGTCGTTTTCAAACTGTTTGCGAAGCAGGACTTCCTTGTAGAACTCGGGAAGGCCGGCCACCACGCCCCGCATGATGGTGGGCATGGCCCAGTCCACCAGCTTGTCCGCGATAAACTCCAGCTCCTCCTTCAATATGTCCGCCCGGACCTCTGGGATCAGCAGCCCGATGTCGCGCGGCGAATCCGTCAGCTTGCCCGCCTCCCGCAGGTGCTGGATGGCTTTGTTCCAGCGCGCCGGCGTCTTCAGGCTCTCGACGAGGGCGGCCACCACGTCGAGCTTCGTCGGGTTGCTCGCCTTCCACTCGCGCTGGTGGACCTCCTTGAAGGCCTCGCTCACGAACTTGCCCATGAGCGCCTTCTTGTCGGGCCCGAAGCGGTTGTAGTTCTTGACCACCACCCCCTCGATCTTCTGACCGCCCAGGAACGACACCCGATCGAGCAGATTGCGAAACGCTTGCGGGCCTTCAATGCGGCCCTGGTAAAACGTCGGCACCGCCTCCAGCCCGATCCGCTCAGCCTCAACTGCCACCGCAGCCGACGGCATGTAATGCTCGTGGCCGGTATTGATGTCGAAGATCGCAATGTGGTTCTTCGGAATCCGGTCGTACGCGAGCGCGTTGTGCTTGGGCTTGTTCAGGTACTCGCCGCGGTACGTCCAGCCCGGGGTCAGTAGGTGTTCAATGGACTTCACGTAGTTCACGCCGGCACGGAACATCGCATCCGGGGCGTGGATGTTGAGCTGCGCACCCTTGCTGCGCATCTTGAGGTCGGGGTTACCGTCGCTGTCGATGAAGACGCCGAAGCTGAACTGCGAGCCGTCGACCTTTTCCTGCACGATCACGGGGTCGAGCAGCAGCTCGCCCAGCACGCGGTGGCCGATGGCGTACAGGCTTGGGTAGCTGTGCCAGCTCTCGTAGGTTGCCGCCGGCGGTACCGGAATCTCGTTGAACACGTCGCTCATGGTGTCTCCAAAAAGGTGGGGCCGCTGGATGGCTCTTTGCTTTCCCAGTCGCTCCTCATCGGTCGCCGGGCCCCCACAAGGTGGCAACGCAGGCACAGCAGGTAATTTGGGGAGGCTGCTTCGCCGCTGTCATACGAAGAAGTTGGCCTTTGAGACCACAACCACCCCAGGTTACCCCCCTCTTTCGAGGGGGCCGTGCGATTACTTCGTTTGAATCACAACCACACCGCTTGACGGAGTGCTCAAGGTCACGGACCCGCGGGCGGTAATCCCCGTCTCGATGGCGTCGTAGTTCGTCATCTGATACGCCACCACCGTGTACGTGCCGTAGGCATGCACGTAGCCAAATTGGCAGACGCCGTAGGCGTTCGCGTTGGTCCCCAGCGTCTCGACGCCGTTGATATAGAGGACGCAGTATGCGCCCTGGGCCGGCCAGGACTCTACCCAGCCGGAGGGCGTCTGGGCTTCCAAATACCCCAGAGTCGGCGCCCCGCGGCCAAACGAGGGCGCAACGGCGGCGAGAGAAAGCAGCAGCGCGGCAAAGAGCTTTTTCATTTTTGCTCCCTCTACTTTGTCGGTTGCAGGTTGCCCAGGAAGGGCACCGCCGACGAACCATTGACCTGGGGCAGGTGGCCGTCCCACTGCTCCAGCGTCTTGAGGCGGATGTAGTTGTCGCCGCCGGCGGCGTTGATCGCTGCCGTCGTGATACCGATGGCTTTGGCTTGGCCTTGCGCCGCCAGCACCTTCGCGTCCGCCTCACCCTGCGCCACAGCCACCTTCTTCTGGGCGTCAATCTGGGCCGTCTTCAGGTCGTTCTGCGCCTGCACGGCTGCCTGGGTCGACGCAACGATGGCCGCAGGAATCGAGACGTTGGTGAAGACGATCTGACCAACGGTCACTTCCTTGTCCAGGCCTTCCTTTGCCAGCTTGGCTTGCACGTCCTGCGTGATCAGCCCGGTAATCTCAGCGCGCTTGTCGTTGACCTGGAGCGCCGGGTACTTGGCGATCGCGTCCGACACCGCAGAGCGCACGAACTGCTCGACCATGCCGCGCATTGGATAGATGTCACCGTTCTCTTCGATGTGATAGCTGGCGCTGTACTTCGTGTAGAGCGTCGGAATTGCAGACGGCACCACCGAGTAAGTGAACTGGATGTCCACGTCCTCCATAGGGAGCTTGTCGGCGGTGATCGGGTGCAGACCCTTCACAGGCACCAGAACTTCCTTGGCGGAGAACACGAGGACGCTGCTGAACAACGTCCCGTGGAGGCCAACACCAACGGGCTCCGTCTCGACGGTGCCGGAGTAGTCCTTGCGCAGGCCCACCTCACCGGTTTCGATTTTCGTGCAGGCGCCCAGGGCGACCGCAAGGGACAGCAGTGCGAGCAGTTTCTTCACGTTGAAGCCTTTCATTGGAAAGTGACGGCCGCCACGATGACGGCTATCGTGCAAACGACGGCCAGGATAGCACAAAGAAGCGGGGTGGCCGTGGTCTTGAGAACTTTTTTTCTCTGCTGCCAGTTCCAGCCTGCCCACATCTCGAAGGCGCCAAAGAACACGGAAAACAGCAGGATGGTGACGAAGAAAACGCGGGGCGTGAAAAGCTCGCGGATCATATTTGCTCCCTGATGAACTCAACTGCGGCCACGCAGGCTACCACAAACGCAATCGTCTGAACGAAAGTCCAGACCGGCTTGTATTCGCACGCCTTGAAGGCCAGGAAACAGATGGCGACGATGCCGGCAAGCAGGAGCTGGCATTGAATTCCGGATCCCACTATGCCTCCACCCAAATCCTGCCGCGGTGAATCTGGCTAACAAGGGATTCGGAAACGTCAAAGCGCGCAGCGATCGCCTTTTGAGTGGCGCTCGCTTTCGCTTCGCGAATTGCGCGCACGTCACCGATCGACAATTTCGCGGCCGGGTGCCGGCTTCCGTAGGGCGCACGCTTCTTTGCATCCCGATCTTTGGCGTTATCGGCCCGCGTCCCCAGAAAAAGGTGCGCCGGCGCGATGCATTTTCGATTGTCGCAACGATGCAAAACGCAAAGCCCCGGTGGAATTGGCCCGTGAACGAGTTCGTACGAAACGCGATGAACCCCCGTTTGCCGACCGCGAAATACGCAGGCACCGTACCCGCTGCCGCTGTAGCCGCCCGACCACTCAATGCAGCCAGTAGTGGGATTCAAGCCGCTGCAGCGAGCCAGCAAATCCTCAAGCCGTTTGATCATGACTTGCGACGGACGGCGTCGATGTCGACCGAAAGCGAGAGAACGATGGCCGTGAACAGGTACGCTTCGAGGTCTGGCTCAATTTCCGCCGTCGGGTGGTCCAAACGGTGCCGCACGGCGGCAATCAGTTTGCGATCAACCGAATCGAGCTCGATGGGCTGCGTCTTCCGAAACGCCTCGATGGCGGCGCGCGCGACCCGGGCGAGCTTGAGCTCGAAGGTCGTCACGTCATCCGGGGGGAGGACCGTCTTTACCGGCGATCCCACTTCACGTTTCCTTTGACGACGCCGGCGCCGACCGAGTAGAGGTCGTCGAGCCGCAGCTTGAAGGGGCCGGAGATGCGGACGTTGCGCACGTAGAGATCACGCAACAGCACAGAGCCCCGGCCTCGGATATGAACCACGGTGCCGATCTCTCGGTTCGGCGTGTAGCAGTGCGGCACGCCGTCGAGATAGATGTACTCGTCGTCGCTCCAGGGCCTCGTTTTCTTTTCGAGGTGGCGCTCCTCGGCGCGCGACAGCTGTTTCTTTTCCCACTCGGGCTGCAGCTCGCCCTTGAGCTTCACGCCGCGGCCAGTGGTTGGCACGCTCGCAAACGGGACCGGTTCCGCGATCGCGTCCTCGGGCGCCGGCGCCAGGGTTAGCGGCGTCTTGATGTACCGGTCCGGAGTGGTCACGCTTGCTTTTCCTTCCAGACGCCACAGGCGCGGTCGCTCGCGCTGACGGGAGCGCGCAGCGTCTGCTGAACCATCACCATCTGCACGGGCGGCAGGTTCGGGTTCGCCATCCGGTCGGCCGCCGGCGTAATGCGCTGCTGCGGGACGATCGACACCGAGGGCGGCCCTCCAAAACAGATGCGGATCTCGTCGGGCGCGTTCGCGTCGTCCGGTTTCACCGCGTAATCACAGGTTCCACAGGTATTCATTGACTTCCTCCTGGATACACTATAGGGGATTCGCAGCCTGTTGCTTACCCGCGGTAGTCATTTGGCCGTGGGGGCAGCCGGTTGCCCGCCTTGTCCATCCGAATGGGGATGAACTCGGGGTCGAAGTAGCGGCGGTTCATCAGGATGCCGTGCATGGTGGTCGTACAGACATCGAACTCCTGCGCGAGGTCCACAACCTTCTCTCCGGCGGCCCTGCGGGCGCGGATCTGCCGCACCTGGGCGAACGTCAGGCGGTAGTTGCCACGCGCCGACACCCGCGTGCGGCCCGACACGATGCCGTAGATGACAGAGATCACCACCCCGTACTGCGCCGCCAGCTCTTTGACGGCCGCGCCGGAAGCCCGCAGCTCGCGGATCGCCATGACTTGTTCTGTGGACAGACGACGCTTCGGCATTCAATCCCCCTTGCGATAGAAAAACATGGTCTCGCCGTCGCCGGCCAGGGGCAGCCCCGGTGCCCACGGTATGGGCTCGCCCATGGCAAACTCGACAGCCTTCTTGTAGCTCTCAGCGCGGTCCTCCGGGACCTCGCAGACAACTTCGTCGTGAACGTGCGCGACGATCTCGCCCGAAACCTGGTCGATCACACGGAACAGGATGTCGCGCGCGATCGCTTGGGTGATATTCTCCACGAGCTTGCCGCCGTAGGTGTCGATGTGGCCCCAGAGGCCGCTCTCGGTGTAGCCCTCGTAGCTGACGCACTCCCGCTTGAACTTGCCGCCGACGCGGATCGTCGGGTTCCAGTAGATGATCGGGCGCCCGCTGGGTAGCCAGACGTAGAGCGCGCGCCGGCCCTTACACGTGATCAGCTGAAACGTGAGCTTGGTCTTGCCCTTGCGGGGACCGATGGACACATCCACCCGCACGCCCTTGGACACGCACGCGAAGGCGGCGTCGTTGACGCGCTTCCAGAGGCCGTCCTCGAAGCTGGAAATTCTCGGGCTGGCCGCCCGCCAGGCGGACACCAGCGCCGGCAGCTCCTCAACGGTCAGGCCCTCATCCAGGGCGCCCATGGTGATGGCGGCGTTCGGGCCGCCCTGGTAACCGAAAGCGAGCTCGCCGACCTTGCCCTTCTGCCGCAGCGGATGCTTCTTGCCGCGCGCCTTGTAGGCCAGGAACTCCTCCAGCGGCACGTTGAACATCTGGCTGGCGGACGCCTCGTAAATCATGCCGTGCGTCCTGAAGACCTCCAGGCGCCACGTCTCGTCGGCCAGCCAGGCGAGCACGCGGGCCTCGATCGCCTTCTCGTCGACCGCCACCAGCTTCATCCCGGGGGCCGCAGTAAACGCCGTACGGATCAGCTGGGAGAGCACGTCAGGTACCGAGCCAAACAAAAACCGCAGCCCCTCCAGGTCCCCCGCGCGCGCCATCTCGCGCGCGAGCGCCAAGTCGGGCAGGCTGTTGCTTTTCAGATTCTGGAACTGCACCAGCCGGCCAGCCTCCCGGCCGGTGCGGTTGGCGCCGTAGAACTGAAAGAGGCCGCGCACACGGCTGTCGCTGCAGACCGCGCGATCGATGGCCTGGTACTTCTTGATCGAGCTCTTGCTGGTCTCCTGGCGCAGCCGCAGCACCTCCTTGACGGTCTCGTCATCGGAGTCGGCGATCAGCTTGGGCAACATCTTCTTGTTGAGCGACTCGATGCGCTCGCCGTCCACGCCTTCGAGCCAGTCCTTGAGCTGCTGAACGCTCTGCGCGTTCTCCACGCCGGTGAGCGCCACGATCTTGGCGACGTTGCTCGCCTGCACGATGCTGTTCATCGAGATCGCCTGCTTGACCAGCTGATGGTCGACGTAGATGCCGCGCGCGTTGAGCGCGAGGTCGTCGTGCCAGCGCGAGAACTCCCGCTCGTCCAGCGGGAAGGACATGATCACCTCATCGACCGCGCTCTCCGCCATCACGTCCTGAGCGCAGTAGTCGATGAAGAGCGCCCACTTCTCGGGGTCGTGACGGGGCAGGTTGCGCGTGCGGTTGCCGTTGGTCTTCGTCGGCTTGCAGGGCAGGCAGAAATACCGAACCAGCTGCCGGCCGTAGGCGTACTTGGCGTCCGCCTGGGGGACCTTGGCTACCTTGCCGGCCTCCGACAACTTCAGGGGAAGCCCGCACATGGCGGCGCGGATCATCGTGCAGCGCCATTGCCGTGGATCGAGCGGGGGCAAGCCCAGCCGCTCCAGGTATTCCGAGATACACGCGATCTCAAAGGCCGCGTTCCAAGCCAACTTCAGAATGCGGGGGTTGTATAGGGCGTCGATCAGGTCCTGAGACAGCCGACCGTACTCGGTCAAATCCTGGCAGCTCGCCTTCTCCTCGCCGTTGCGGCGGTAGCCGAACAGAAGGATCTCAAAGGTCGGATCTTGAACGTACTTGTAGACCCCCGACTTCGTCAGGTCGGTCTCGCTGTACGTCTCAATGTCGATGCGAAGCGTGCCGTCCCACTGGGCCATGCTATCTCCTGTCTTGAGGGAGCGCCCTGTCATCCTTAAACCCTCCGGCGGGCTGGTACCAGAAGCGTCGGAGCCGTGTTGGACCGCGCCAGGGCGCTCTCTAAAGCCCCGTCTCTCCGGGGTGTCACGCATCAGCTTTTCCGGTCGCAGTGCGTGTTGACCGGATCTAATAAGGCATCAGCCCTAATCGCTTGCCCTCCTCAAGCCCAGTGCAGGTGGTGCGCCAGGAATGGAACGAGCCAGAAAAGAAGGCCGGCCAGGAGCGCCCCCGCCACGAAGGCGGCGGCGATCGTCATCACGATAGCGTGCGCAATGTAGTCGAACATCTCAAAACCCCGGGTCATCTTTGGGCTCGGTCTGCTCGAAGCGGCCGAACACGTCGCTCACCGAACCGACTCCGCTCTTGGGCTCGCCGTCCCGGGTTTTCTGCAGGCCGTTGAAGCCGGCAGCGATCCCGTAGTTGCCCTTGACCGCGTACGGATAGAAGTTGAGAATCAGGCGCCCGAACATGCCGGAATATATCTCGGATTGAGATACGATCTCCTGGCCCTCGGAGTCGACGATGCCCGGCTTCTGCTTGGAGCTCGCGTTGATGAAGTAGCAGCCCTTGTAATCGGGATCGTTCTTGAGCTCGCTCTCCAGCTCCGCATCGCCGTCGCGCACCGGCAACCGGAAGCCGTCGGGGAAGTCCCCGTTCTTCTTCAGGTGCTGCGGGAACTTCTTCTTGAACTCCGCCTTGGCGGCGGCCACCGCGGCGCGGATCGGATCGATCGTGGCCGTGTTGGTCTTGCGGAACAACCCCTGGACGCTGAACTTCTCGACGCCCTGGTCGTTCGCGCGCGCCGTGAATGCGTTCACGTAGAAAAGCCGGCCTTCACCGGTCACCACCTGGGTGGCTTTCTTGCCTGCTGCTTCGCTCATTACTGCTCCTCTGGTTTTGCTGCGGTGAACAGTGCGGCCGCCTCGGCCACGCTGTTGATCGCCTCGCGGCGGTCACTCTCCGGAGCCAGCGTGGGCTTGCCGTCGGTCTTCTCGACGAAGGGGCCCGCCAGCTCCTTGAACTTGGCCTTACCCAGCGCCCCCTCCAGCTTCGTGATCGGGAGGAGCGTGGGCGGTTCGTACACAACTGCGTCCGGTATCTTAGCAGCCTTGAGGCTGTCAACGAGGCCGTCGTAGTTGATTATTTTGCGGGTGGCGCGCCCCAGCACCACCTTGACGCCCGGGATCTCGGTGCCCTTCTCCGTGATCAGTGCCAGCATGTGGGCCTTCGTCGCTGACACCCAGGAGCTGACCTCCTCCAGGGCGGGGTAGAGCTTGCCCAGCTCCTCGGGTGTCAGGGTTGCGGGTTGCGGGACCGGCTCGTTGGGCTGCGCGAACAGCATCGAGACGCTCTCCAGGTTCTGCTTGGCGCGAGCGCGGCAGGTGCCGCGGATCTTGCAGAACTGACACCAGTCGCCGGCCTTGAACTCCCCCTTGCCCGCCCAGGCGATCTTGGCACCGGGTTTGACGGTTTCCTCGATCCACTTGACGAGCTCGTCCCGGGTGAGCTTCTCCTCGCTCACGTTGTCCATGCGAGGCTGCACGATCGTGCAGACGACGTTCTTGATGTCAAACAGGATCTCCACCTGCTTGATCACGCCGTAGGCATAGATGCGCGTCTGGCTGTTCTCGTAGGCGCTGACGAACACCCCCTTGCCGCCCTTCAGGTCTATGACCTCGACGGTGTCCAGGTAGGTGATGAAGCAGTCGACCGTTCCAAAACCTTCGGGGATCGCATCGGTAAGATCGACGCGTCGCTCGATCCGAATTTGGGCGCTCGGATCCTTAGCCAGAGCTGCGAGGTACCGTTCCTTGCAAATTGCAACGTAGTACAGGGCCGCATCATTCGCCTCCGTGGAGAAGAACTTGTTGGCGCGCAGGGTGTCCATTTCATAATCCGGAACGACATCCCCGTTGTCGATCCAGGCGCGCAGGTAGGCCTCGGCCAGGGCGTGGATGAGCGTGCCCTCCCGCGCGTAGTCCGTCTCGATGTCGTCGACGTGCTCCGTCGCACGCACCGAGGGCGGACAGTTGAGCCAGCGATCGGCCGACGAGGGGCCAAGTAGCGCGTGCGCGGCCATTAGGTGGCCTCGGTCTCGGTGATCGATTCGAGCGCCTGCTGCAGGAGGGCGATCAGCGCGATCGTCATCTGGCTGGAGAGGCCGACCGGGATGGTGTCGTTGCCGTCGGTAACGACAAAGCCAATCCGATCTTCAGGAAGACCCTGGGCGTCGTTCTTGGTCAGAACGGAAAAGGAAATCTCGCCCAGGTCTTCGTTGCGTTTTACACCCATTGTCAGGCAGACGTGCATTTAAGCCTCCACTTCTTCGTAGGTTGCGTGAAACTTCGCGTTGGTTGCGACCGTGTGCCGCCCCTGTTCGTTGGTGATGATCCAGTCGCCGGGGCACACGATGGCCCCCGTCGGCCCGATCACGCCGTACTCAGCGCGGCCGCCCTCGGCCAGCATCTTGTGCGTGACCGCCGGATGATCCCCCGGCTTGTGCCACTGGGAGGCGGTCAGCACTTCGATGTTGCGAAGGCGGACCTTCACGGGCGCACCAGCTGGAGCTTCTTTTCCCGCGGCTTGAGCAGCTCGGGAGGTTGCTCGGGTTCGCCGGGGAATTGCGTGACCTCGCCCCAGACGTTGCCCTCGGCGTGAGGGTTGGTGAGCTCCTCGAAGCGCTTCGCCAGCAGGTTGCGCAGCTGGACGATGACGGGGTCGTTGGGCTCTTCGAGATACGGCGTGGTGGCCGTGAACGTCATCGTGTGATCACGGGTGTCGTGAACGATGGTGAGCTGCAGGACGTTGATCTTGCGCTCCTCGAAAGCCGGCGGGTTGAACGGGCCCTCCGCGAAGCTGTCGTTTGCCGGGTCCCCCGGAACGGGGGCCGCGGGGTCGCGCGGAAAGAGCTCCGCGTCCTTGGCGGTACCGATGCCGCCCACGTCGATGCCGGCGGCCTCTGCCGCACGGTTCGCTTTCACAATGTCTTCGAGTCCGCGCATTACTTGATCTCCTGTTGAGCCAGTGCTACGAAAGCCGCCCGCCCTTCGGGGGTCAGCATGTTGATGGAGTCCACCTGATATTCCTTCTTCAGGAGGGCCACGAGAGCTTGCCGCTTCTCCTCGCTGTCGCCGATCAGCTCAGCCAGGGCGGCGCGCGCCTCGATCGGCGTGAGCTCTGCGGGGGCAGCCGCCGGCGCGGCAACAGGGGTCGTCTCACCAGTAACGACGGGGGCTGGCGCCTCCCCGGCCGGCGGCTGTTCGGTGGCGGCCTTGCGCGTGCGCTTGACCGTCTTCTCAGGCTCGGTCGTGGTCACCGCCGGCTGGAGCTGCTGAACGCTGGCCTGCCCGGCCAAGTTGCCCAGGCCTCCCTGGATAGCCAGCTTGGCGTTGGCTTCCTGCGCCTCGCGGTGGTTGGCGACGGACAGCAGGAACTGGCTGAACAGCCGGAGCTCGTCCGCGCTGTAGGGCGTGAATTGCACGTTGATCACAGGACCTCCCGGGGTTGTGTAGGTGAGCACTGTACCACAGAAAAAGAGCAACCCCGGAAAGCTCGAACTATTTTTTATGGTAAGCTGCCACTTCAATCCCCGGGAGCTGCCGTGGCCGACAAGCCTAAATGTATCAGTTGCGCCCACGCCTACCGCGGCGAGTGCCTGGCGACACATACGGACTATACAGACTCCGGTCCGATCCGGCGCCGCATCGTCTTCGCGCCGTCCTGCAAGGAGCCCGACAAGCTCGGGCATGTCTACCGGCACTACTGTAATGGAAAGCAGTTCGCTGCGCGCCCCGACGCGCTAACCCTTCAATATGACGAGGAAGCATGGCTGGACTCCCTGGCATCGATCCCATACCCATAGACCCGCAGGATTACGCGGCCCGCCTCGAAGCCTGCTCTGATGAAGAGCTGGCGACCTGGCTCAACTTCGTGGGCTCCCCCATCTGCCGTGAGGCCGCCCGCCGGCTGGAGCGTGAGGCAGCCCGCAGAAAACAGGTGGCACTCGGATGAAGACCGTCAATCGTTTCGTTTCCCTTCTGGCCGGCATCATGGCGGCCACCGGCAAGGGCTACCGCCGGGGCAGCATGCGTAACACCGGTCGCCCGATCTTTGACTGGAAGGAGTACAAGCACCGCTGCCGTACGGCCTTCGGCTTCATCTACCCGAGGCTGATTTCCTGGGACCGTCGCAAAGACAAGTTCGAGCACTCCCACGGCGGTCGCTTCGAGAAGAAGGCCTTCCGTTCCTATCGAAAGGGCTTCGGGCTGTGAACCTCAATTGCAAGCCGGGCGACATCGCCATCTGCATCAGCGGCACGAACCAGGGCGCGCTCGTGGAGGTGAAGGAGACCTTCGTCGTCACCGAGATCCACGGTCACGTCTGGCTGTGCATCGCGATGTCGCGCGTGAAGGGCCGCCTCGTTGATCGGACGATGCGGCCTGACTTGCAGGAGCGGCCGGTCTTTTTTGGCCCGGGCGACCGGGTAGTCTTTCGCGATTCGGTGCTGCGCCCGCTGCGCGGCGATCCCACCGAGACCGGCGAGCGCGACGATCTCGAACTTCATGAACCCACAGGAACGGAGGTACTGACGTGACCAAGATGTCTCTGCCGCAGGATTCGGCAACCCGCAAGAACATCCCGCTCGCGAGCGGCCTACTCGACTACTTCCCGGCCGCCCTGGCCGCGGTTGCCTACGTCTCAAAAATCGGCAACGACAAGCACAACCCCGGGCAGCCGATGCACCACGCTCGCGGCAAGAGCATGGACCACGCCGACTGCATCATGCGGCACCTCGTGGATCGCGGCACCTTCGACATCACCCCCGAGGGGCTCCAGATTCGCCACAGTGCCTACACGGCGTGGCGGGCGTTGGCGCTCCTGCAGGAGGAGATGGAGGCCGCCGGCGAGGCACCCCTGGCCAGGGCTGCGAGGCTGCCGTGACCCAGTCCAAGCTCGGGAGCTTCATCGAGGCTCTCGCGAACACCCTGATCGGGTACGTCATCAACCTAGGGGTGCAGCTGGTCCTCTACCCGCTGTATGGGGCCACCTTCACCTTCGGGCAGAACCTTCAGATCGGGCTCGCGTTCATGGTGGTGTCGCTGCTTCGGAGTTACGGGTTGCGGCGTTTCTTTAACGCAAAGCTACATGCGGCCGTGCAGCGGCTGTTGGGAAAGAAAGCATGACCGCCATCCGTGAATACATGCACCTCGACGAAGAGAAGGAGCTCAAGCGGCTGCTTCTTCTCCGCGAAGAGGTGGCCGAGCAGCAGCTGCGCTGCAAGCCCTGCCCGCTCTTCGACGCTCAGCTCGTTGAGCTGGAAGTCATGACCACAAAGCTGCTGGCGTCGATTCACCGGCTACAAGCCATTTTCGAGAAGCGGGAGCCAAAATGAACTGGTGGATTTTCTTTGCCGGCTGGTTCGGCCGGAGCGCGCTTGTGCGCAACTACGGGGACAACAACCAGCTCACGCGGGCGCTCATGCTGTGCGGCTGCCTGGTCTGTCTCTACTTCTCGGGGGTGTTTCGATGAAGGTCTGCGAGGCGTGCGCTGACGCACTCGTGCGCGGCGGCCACATCAAGAGCCACTTCCATGCGGGGGTGCCGGTGACGTTCGGCCAGGGTGAGTGCGAGTGGTGTACGGGGCTCGATACGGTCGCCACCCGCCCGGACCTGGACGTGGAAGCGCTCAACGAAAAGCTGTTTGGGGCGGGCACGTGGACGCCGTAGGGTTCAACCCCTTTGCCGGGCTCGCGATCCAGCCTGGGCGGCGGTGCAACTACTGTCACCGGCTGCGCGCGCCCGAGGAGTTTCGCCCGCGCCGGCCGGGGGGCACCACCACCCGCGAGCGCTGCCGGCAGTGCGAGGCCGACTACATGGCGGCCCGCCGGGAGCTCCCCGCGGTGGCCGCCCGCATTCAAGAGCACTATCGAAAGAACGCCGAGCGGCTGCGCGCCAAGGCCCTGGCTCGCTACTACCGGCTCAAACAGGAGAGGGAGGCCGCCTATGGCGTCGGTCAAGAAGGGAACGCGCACGCGCTCCCCCCAATGGTGGCGGCACCTGCGCGACTGGAGCCGGGTGTTCTGGAAGAAGGAACGGCAGGCACACAAGAGGGAGATCCGAAATGACCGAGCAGGATGAAACACCCAAAGCAAGCCTCTGGCTGCGCGCGATCTTCCCGATCGGGCTGCTCAAGGACGCGACCGTCGGCGACAACATCGCGCGCCGGGCCGCCGTGCGGCACAACGTGGCCCAGATCCCGCACATCCGCACGTATCTGTGGCGCTGGATCGCGCTCACCTGGATCTGCATCGGGCTCGATTACCTGATGCTGTACCTGGACTGGGAGTGGCTGGCGCTCTTCTTTGGCGCGATCTCGGCTGGCTGCGGGGCGGCCAGCGTGTGGTTCGGGGCGCTGTTGGCGATGCTGATGATGGAGGACGCATGAAGATAAAAGCGAGCGCGGGCCGCGACGGCTGCCTGACGAAGGGTGTGCGCAAGTTGGAGCTCACCGCCGAGACCGAGAGCCAGCGCAAATTCCTGATGAACCTCCAGCGGGCCATCGTGGAGCCGGATGGGGCGATCTATTTTGAGCTGCCCGACTTGGACTACAGCGAGGACCCAAGCTACGCCGAAAACCTTCGGAGGTTCGCCGACCGGGTGCAGAGGAGCTTCAAGTGAGCCCCTACGGCCGGCTATCCCACGCAATGATCGAGGCTGCTACAATGGCAGCCCAGAAAAAGGAACCGCATGAGCAATCTGAAGCAGGCAGCGTTGGACCTGGCGGCCAACGGGTTCAAGGTATTTCCGCTGCGGACACGTGGGAAGGAGCCTTTTCAGCCTGGATGGCGCGAGACCGCGACCTCGGATACCCGAGCTATCGCCACCTGGTGGGATAAGCACCCGACCCACAACGTCGGGATCCACCTGGAAGCCTCCGGCTGCATCGCGATAGACACCGACCCCCGCAATGGCGGGGCGGACACCTGGATTGGCCTGATGATGCGGCTGCCGGCCGAGCCCAAGATCCCGGAGCCGTTTGCGGTGCAGCACTCGGGCCGTGGGGATGGGGGCCAGCATCTCATTTATCGGGTGGGACAGATCGACGGGTTGCGGGTTGCGGGCAAGCTGGGCCCCGGCGTGGACGTGAAGTATCGCGGCTTCGTCGTGGGCGCGGGCTCCATCCATCCGGACACCGGCAAGCCCTACACGATCGACTACGGCAGCGGGATGCAGAGCGGCCTGCTGCCGGTCGACAGTCCGCTGGGCCGGCTCGTTTTCGTTCCCGTCAAGGCCTCCGACGTGTCCGAAAAACATAGCGGTTTTTCGGACAGCCAGTGGGCGGACACGCTGGCCGCCCTCGAACATATACCGGCGGACGAGCGCGAGACCTGGATCTCGGTCGGGATGGCCCTGCACTCGACCGGCCACGAGGACGCGCTCGAAACCTGGGACAGCTGGAGCCAGGGCACGAGCCGGGGCAACTACGTGGAGGGCGCCTGCGGGCGGCACTGGGAGAGCTTCAGTGATCGCCCGGGCGGGCTGGACTACCGATTCATCCTGGCAGAGGGAGAACGCAATGGCTGGAAAAATCCCGCGCGCACGGTCAACCCGACGGCGCAGGAAGCTGCGCGTCTATTCGCCGATAGCCCTCTGGCAGCTGCGGCTGCGGCGGGCGCAGATGGCGATGTTGAACGCGATCCTGGACAACATGACGGTGACTTCGTATCCCGGCCTGAGCCTGCCGCAGCTCTTGAGCCCCTCGGCGGCGGCTTCCGGTGGTCCGACTTTGACGACCAGGACATCCCCGAGCGGCAGTGGGTCGTCCAGGACTGGGTCGGACGCAACCACGTCACGAGCCTCTACGGCCGTGGCGGAATTGGGAAGTCCCTACTTGCCCAGCAGCTCGCCACCTGCGTCGTCACCGGCCAGCCCTTCCTCGGGATCCCGGTAACCAAAGGCCGGGTGCTCGGACTCTTTTGCGAGGATGACCGGGACGAGCTGCGCCGGCGCGCCGCCGGCCTGAACCGCGCCCTCGGCACCCGGCTGGCCGACATCGACGGCTTCGAGGCGCACGCCCGCATAGGCATGGACAACATTCTGGTGGCCCCGGACCCGAAGACCGGGATTGGGCGGCCGACGGCGGTGCTCGCCCAGCTCAGGGCTCAACTCAAGCGCGCCCAGGATGAGGGCAACCCCTACATTCTGGTGATCCTGGACAACGCCGGCCAGGTCTTTTCGGTCTCCGAGAACGACCGCAACCAGGTTACCCAGGCCTTGAACCAGATAGCCGGCCTCGCGGACAAGTATCACTGCGGGGTGCTGCTCCTGGGCCACCCCGCCAAGAGCACGGAGAGCCAGTACAGCGGCTCCACCGCCTGGGAGGCGTGCGTGCGGTCCCGCCTCTTTATCGGACGCCCCAAGGACCCCAAGACGGGCCTGGAGATCGGCTCCAAGGACGACCGGGTGCTGTCCCAAGCCAAAGCCAACTACGCCACCACGGACGACATCCCGCTGGTTTGGCGGGGTGGCGCCTACGTCCGGACCGACATGGGGGAGGAGGCCGACAAGAGGCGCGAGGAGATGACGCTCAAGACCGCCGAGATCCTGGACACCATTACGGCGGCCCTGGAGCTGCTGGCCCAGCAGGGGGCCGTCAAGCCCTCATCGGAGCGGACCAGCCCCAGGTATCTGCCGAAGCTGATGACCGCGAACGACCTCACCAACGGGCACTCGGAGAAGGAGATCGGGAAGGCACTGGGGCTGGCGATCCAGGCTGGACGGGTTGCGGTGAAGACGGAGCGGGACCCGAAAAAAGGCCGTGAGATTACCTGGATCGAGCTGCCGAAGGGGGCCGTTAGTGACCACTAACCCCAGCTACCCCCAGCTTACCCCAACTATGGAGGCTTCCACACCCCAACTACTACTACGGGGTATTATCCCGTAGTAG
>Ga0209067_10000585_pt1 | contig 23186 bp, 10 predicted proteins | sample ColStrG_CSR_2013_FD_187199 | JGI IMG/M metagenome (GOLD analysis project Ga0209067, IMG submission 187199) | Freshwater sediment microbial communities in response to fracking from Pennsylvania, USA - Cold Stream Run_MetaG_CSR_2013 (SPAdes)... | ecosystem: Environmental > Aquatic > Freshwater >...
CCATCGAAATATACCGTACATGTTGTACGTACTGCCTCTTACTGGCTTGAGACATGATCCATACGGGATTGGATAGTGTTGTCACCAGTAATTTATGACGTCAAAGCGCTGTCACCAGTAATTTCTGGGTTCCGTGAAAATATACCGTACTGTTCAACATGACATGTGGTACTGCCTTTTTATGGCTTGAGTCATGATCCATAAGGGATTCGATAGTGTTGTCACCAGTAATTTCTGACGTCAAAGCGTTGTCACCAGTAATTTCCGGGTGATCTTTTGTTCGATGCGAGGTTGAAGCGTGGAATAACTCAGTGAATCTCACTGTGTGAACAACTCTCACTTTCAGAGAAAAACATAAAGCTTGTACATGATGCCATGAGCCATGAATGATGCAATGAACCCAGGGTCGCAAGTCACTGAGAGCAAAGCACATGGAATGGGACCTGCTCTCGGTCTGCCTATAAACAAAAACTCATCAATGCATACTGATATTGGTTTAGCTAGTCTGTTTCATCTCAATGAGCTGCTTTTTTCCCCTCCATGTTCGTGTTTGGACTCATGTTTGAGATTACTGATGAATAACTGGATTGGGCAAGCCGCCCTCACTATCCTCGAAGCAGATTTTCGCCGTCTTACTTCGAAAACAGAACAAAGGAACTTTTTTTCATCGTATGTACAGGACGCGGACTGTAAATATCCTTACATTTTTAAACCAGATGACAAGACCGATCAAACTACCATCCCCCTTTGCTTCATAGCAACTGCTGCTGTTTTTGGGCTATACAAACGAGGTCAGCAAGAGACCCTCCTTGCCTCTCCTCAAGGACGTAAGGAGTTAAAGCGTCAAAGCATTGATTCACAACTGATTTGCGCCATTGCGATGTATTTAAAGAATGGATCACCTATCGGTAAAAAAACTGGCTGGGAACTGTTGAAGATAGAATGGAACAACTCTGTTTTTTCCGAAATTTGTTCCATGTTAAAGGTAGGGCAATTGCAGCGAAAAATGAAAAGTCTCGGATTGAACCCGTGGAACGGATGCCTACTGTATGCGGTGAAAGGTCATCAACGATTCACCACGTTACTTTCAGAACTGAGAGGCTGCTACTTCTCTCTCTCAGACCCTCACATTCACATGTTGAGTTATCTAGGTCATTTGGCACCCACAAGTCTTGTGAGTTCGAAATGGAAGAAAGTACACAGCCATAGTATTCAAAACAGTCAGCAGAGGAACAAATATAGTGTTCACTACATGACACTGAATGGCAATACTTTGCTTGGTCAATGTATGAAGCACGTGAAGGGGAATGCCCAATTTCTGGAGCCTTTGATTCAGGAGTTCACTGAAAGTTGTCAGTCTATTATTTCATCTGTTGCAGGTGGAAACATGCAATTGGATGAAATGTTTACTAGCATCCTACGATCTCCTTTTCATGCATTACAGAACCCACACTATGATTTTAATTCCCGTGATCTTGACAGCTATGGTCAGAACATGTATCTTGGATTCACACCATTAACGTCTGATGGAATGTTCTTGCAAGTTTGGAAGGGGGAGGGTGTGGGAAATGTTCTGTACATCCCGCATGGTCAGCTCGTTATCTTACCTTCATCGACGATGCACGCTGGTGGTTTCTGTTCCAGTGCTCGGAGTGGAAACCTCAGACTACATTTTTATTTCTACCTTAATGGTGTCAAAGGGTTGCTTACAAACACAAATGTATACAGTGATGAAAATGGGCATTTCAGCACAAGGTATCTCAATGCAACTGGTCTCTCTGAAGATGGAGCATTGACAAAACTATTTGCAAAACATTGACATACCAGGTATATCATGTATGTATGATGATTACTTTGTTTGTTTGTCAAAATCCATGCACATAGGTTAGATCTAATCTAGAAGGATCCTCTATTTCCTTTTTTGTGCATGTACATACCTTTATTGATTGACAAACCTTTATTGATGGGGATAGATTTATAATAGACCTCACCTATTGTGGTGTGCTAAAATATAATAATATAGGGCATCTCTTTTTTGGACATTGCATAGACAGTACGGTGCGGTAGGTAGCATTCCAGTTCTATCGCACAACCATTTACAGCACCAAGATCAATAAGATTATAAGATCTGTAATATATAATTTTATTTTAAATTAATAATTTTTCTGGCATCGTAATACTGTACAGTAGTAGTACAGTAGTACTGTACGGACATTGCTGTATGGATAATTTAAAAATAATGGATCTTGGCGGTACTCTTCATTTCTACAGTACTGTGCCGTAATATTATTGATAGAAGGAACCTAACGTATCTTACCGTCCAGCACCTATGATACGGTACGTACCGATGGCGCATGTACCGGTGTCCACTTCTTTCGCGCAACCAGTTACAGTGCCAGGATCTATAAGATTTATAAGAAGATATATCTAGATATATTTTAATTAATATTTTTTGCTGGCAGCATAATGCTGTACAGTACCGTACGGACGTTACTGTATGGATAATTTGAAAATAATGGATCCTGGCGTTACTCTTCATTTCTATTTCTATCGCGCTGCAATTGTTTACAGTGCCAAGATCTATAAGATCTGTTAGAAGATATAATTAGATATATTTGAATTAATATTTTTGCTGACAGGCAGCATCATGCTGTACAGTACCATATGGGCACGGATGTTGCTGTATGGATAATTTAAAAATAATGGATTTTGGCGCAACTGTTCTTTTCTATAGTACTATACCGTAATATTATTGTTAGAGGTACCTAACGTATCTTACCGTACAGCAGCTACAGTATCTATACCATACCGGGTGAAGTACAGTATGGTACGGTATGTACCGGTGGCGTATGTACAGACAGCAGGGGTGGTTTATTACAAGAACAACACATTACATCATTAGATTACGTAATGGAAGCGGAGGAGTGCAGTGCTTACCTTGTGTACATCTTTCCTCGCTAACATATCTACCGTTGTACATATCTTGCGTACAGCCAAAAAAAAAACCATCATAAAACAGAAGAATCATCTCATGGGCAGCAGCAAGGAGAGAACCATGGCACCAAAACCATCAAGACATCTGAAGAAGCAAAGGAAGGATCCCAGCATGGCACCAAAACCTGAGAAGAAATGTAAAGCAAATAAAGAAATTCGTAAACTTTTTGGTGACATCTGCACGGAACTTGCATATACGATTGAACTTCCAAGTGAAAATTGGGAGTTTCGTGGTAACCGTGTGCTTGTCTTTGACACATCCAAAATGTGTAGGGGTGCTATCCCTCAAGGGGACCTTGACTTCCTGCTGAAAATGTATGAGAGAGATGACATTGCTGTGATAACAAAGGGGGCTGTTGGTGATCACGAATTTTGCATTAAAGAATTGCTCAATGAGAAGATAGGCACGCAGACACATGACAAATTTGTAATGATGAAAAAAGAAAAGGCATCCAGTGGAGTATACTATGAAACTGGCTACGAGTACCAACTCACAGGGGAGGAATATGCAAAGTTTCTGGAAGCCCAGGAGCAGTATTACGAAAATCCATCAGATGATCAAAAAATAATCACATTATATACCATGCCAGATGAGACAAAGCTTGACATTGATCTCAGCACAATGACACTGTACATGAAGGATGTATATTTGCCAGATTTTTCAAGAGATTGGAATCGACAAATCATAAACAGCTTCAAATTGCCAACACTACCATTTGAGGAATATTGCTTCATGGAATCAGTAAGTAGACACTGTGACATGATGCCTTACAATGCATGTAGCGACTAGAATTTCTTACTCACACTCCCCACTTATTTTTTAGTGCCCAGAATCAGCATGCCCCCAAACCATGGGCTTGGTCTACATTACATATGGTGGTGGCACTCCATTCCACCTTGATGCAGGTGGAGAGATGGACTCTGGGCACATCTGTCTTAAAGGATACAATGAGGTCATTGTGGTTAGAAGAATGACAGCTGGAACTCTTCAGAATTTAATGAATTCGCTAACAAAAAGCAAAGTTCAAAAGAAAGGATCATCAAGTAAAGCAGTAAGTACATTAGCTAGCTCCTTGCCCTGTCCATGATCATCTGACTTTCAGTGTGGAAAAAGTTCCACTTTTTATATGGTCAGCTCAACCAATTCCTATTATATTCCTTCACAGATGGAAACAAAATGGCCAACCAACGCACAGTTCAAGGCATTTGAAGCAAATGGGTACGTCAACTTTGTTCCACCTGGAATGTCATAGTAGCCCAGATAAATATCTCACGTTCTCTTTTACTCGTCATTGTACTGACTCTCAAGTTACACTCCTATCAGATTGGTCCTTATGCCAGGAGAACATCTGCATATACCATCCAGCTGCATGCACTGTTTCAGGAAGACAACTCCAGATTCTCTTGCAAAGACTGATTGCCATTATGACCTGCGCAAGAAACTCCTTGATGATCTCAAAGAGAAACACCCTGGAAAAGGGAAAATACCGTTTGAGGAGTTTCTTACAGCAAGCTATACTTGGGATTTCTGCTACACCGGTGTCACAATGTAAGGGCTCAAATTGACTAGTGTTCCATTCCTTCTTTTAGTTGCTGCTTATCTCAATGACAAATTCTATTGATCTATTTATCGGAAGTAATGGTATCAGGCGCAATGCAGCAGTGGAGTGCCATATGGCACGAGAGCGCTCACGAAACAACGAAGCATTCGCGAGTAACACTCCGGCAATCTCCCGTTTTGCTATTCTGATGACAGCGCAGAAGCATGCAACTCAGATCATGAAGGGGAAGGAGGCATCAAACTTACAACGAAGTCAACAGATTGTAGTGGCCCTTCAGCCCTCGGTTCAAGAGATTAAGGAAGAGTTGATGTATGAACTAAATTACGTCAGAAAATTGAAAGGTAACAGTTCATTTAACATTTCAGAGTATCGGGACTCTCTTAATTCAGCAAATGGTGTTACTTTGTGTGACCTTTGCAAGTGTGACATGATTAACGTATATTTTGCTTGCACCGACTGTCAAGGATCCATGCTCTGTTGCAAATGCATAAATGACAGGCATCAGGAGGAAGTTGAGTATTATTCTGGTCAAAATAAACTGCTTCACAAACCAGGAGAGAAAGAGCATTGTTCATTCAATGTGAAGTTCCGCCATTATTTGACTCTTGATAAAGATACCATTTTCCAGAAAGTTGAAAAAGCATCCTTCACAATTTCTCAGTCTTCCTAATTAGAAAATGCAACTGGGATTTGGCTAACAACTTAAGACAACACAGTTAACTCAATGTAGTATTTGTGGAGATGATGTTGTAATTAACCTATGATTCATTTAAAAAACGAAATCCAGCTTTCCCGTAACTTTCTCCACTACTAGTAACATCACCTCTCCGTGAGGGTTGAAAACCTGAATTCAGTACCTCCCCATCCCCTGTAGGGTGCTGCTCAGTTTGCCTTTGTTTGCTTCTGACAGGACGAGCAAGTGGCGAAACATTGGGAAAATTTTTACTTGGCTGTCTATTTTGTACAGCAATATGTTGATCCAGAAACAAAAAACCAGACTGGATTTCCTTAGAGGGGGTGAATAGCGCTTGTACAATTTCTTCTTGAAGTAGTGCCAAGGTTTGATGTGGATGTGATACAGACTGAAGGTAGCTGATACGAATGGCTCTCCAAGCCATCACTGTCTTGGAGGTTATCCCAGCCTTCAATGCTAGTAAAAAGTGCTCTATGCTCCGACTCTTAAGCATACCATCAATTCGCTTGGCCTCTGCTGCATTGGGATTGGAGTTGAAAATAACCTCACCATTGGCATTACTCGTCGCAAATGCTAGGACTTTATTTCTGGAACGGCTCACAAATGTTTTTAGTGACTGGACACTTCCTGTTCGAAGTTCCTTCAGACAAAATTTGGTTGGACGATGAATTATCTTATCCCAAAGGCCACATTGGCAGTGTGCCAATATGCAGATGCACTCAACATTGTCAATCGGAATACAACTCACCAGGTACTCTTCAAGGAGTGTTGGTTGATTCTGCCCAAGATTCAATTTGCCGATTTTGCCAATGTAACTGCTGAATTGGTCTGCTGTTGATTTCTCTTTCTTAGTCATTTGAGCTATCAATGAATTTGGCACCGGTACAGCGAGTGAAAATCCTCGGAATGTTGGTTCACTCCCTAGTCGGCATTCAAGTGTATCCATTAGCTTTGGACACCTCAATATCTGTAACACTGTTCTTGCTTCAAATATGGCCTTTGTTGCATCAATTAAGAGAATTCTTGATGCGTACAACCTTTGGGGACGGTACCAAATGTAACCATATCCTGATTCAAGGAAGCTTAGGTGAAAGATCTCTTCCAGCTTGCTAACTTCAAGTAACTGCAAGTGTGGTTCCTTCAGTTGATCTCTCACATCACGCAGTAACCTTACCAGGGAAACAAATAGGTACACAGCTGGGAACCGTATCATCCAATCTGGGGGGGTCTTGCTGCCATCCATTGATGCTCCAAACATTGATGTGGGGAGCTCCTTCATATTGTTGCCCAGAAAGAAAAGTTCTCTCCCACTTAATTCCTTTCCATGCATTGCACGTATCTCTGTTTTGGCATTCTCATTATGATCAGAAACCATCACAAGGGTTTTCAATTGGGCATTACCTAAATTTGTAAACTCCCCTTCTGCCTCGTTTACCAAGAACCGCAAAGCATCCAAATCTTTTGTTTCTGCAAGCTTTGCGAACACTGAGTCATCACCTCTGTTTGAACATATGATGAATTGCAGATCAGAATAGTACGTCTTGATGATAACAACCATGATTTGCACAAGCGTTTCGCCAAAAAATTGAAGGAAATTACCACTGTCACTAGTCTGCAGCAAAGCAGATAGTCTTGCATCAAGCGTCTGTGGATTTGACTGGGCTGCTACTTGGTCTATGATCCGATTTTTCTCCCAACGGTTCAGAAGTCGGACCCAGCATGCATTTATTGCATAACTCTGTTTACGATAAAGTGTTGGGTTGCGAATCTTGAAACTCTTATTCGATGTTGCTGATGCTAAAAAACTGCCAAACCCTTTGTTCTTGCTGTTGAGGGGATCATTCTTGACTGAACACTGCAGCATGCTCTTCTCCAGATATTTGGTGGCCCTAGACTTGCCTTGATCAGGGTTAGCACTATCAGGGAAAAGGACTTCATCCTTGACCTCATAAGCGAATCCCATTGACTTCGCTGAGTCACTCAACTCTGCAAAAGCGGTGTCCGCAACCTTAAGCTCGTAGAGGTGTACTGCCAATATATCTTTTAGCAGAGTAGGATGGTAAGAACCAAATCTGCCACCAATGTACCCCATCAGCATTGCAGCATGCTGGATGAATGTGGCTTGAATATTAGGAGTTATGCTGGAAAGTCTACCTCGCAGTTCCCTAACCACTTCAGTCACACAGCATGGATTTGAGTGCTTGACCTGTGCTAGCCTTTTAATTTCATGAAGGGTACTTTTGATCCAACCATTTACAATATCAATTGGATGGGCATGGATGTCAAGGCGCCCAATAAACAACTTCTGCATTTGGGTACCAGCAACAGCCTTAGCCAGTTGTGATGAAAGGATAGGTTTGAAATCACTCGGCATACCTCCTTTTGTTGGATTCATGGATATATTGTACTCCACCCTTAGACTTGATGGCCTAGAAAGACTTGTAGCCATGGCTTGACGGCTTCTTTGAATGCTGTCTACATTTTGGATAAATCTGCTGCAATATTGCAGTAAATCACTATCCGGGAGACCAACATGACAATGGAACAATGTATGCATCAAACCAGGCAATTCATGTGCTTCAGCCTTTGACTGCTGCAACTGTTTTTCTGCAGTTTTGCCCTGGCTGCTATAAACACACATGGATGCCACTCCATTTGGAGGCCCCTTCAAGCCAATTGTGGACCCGACATTGAGTTCTGTACTCTTTTCAATTGTCAGCTGTAAAGAGTAATGACTAGTACCTATGCCACAAGTGCGGTTGTTTCCAAACTGACCATATTTGTGGACCTCAAGGGACTGAAAGGCAATATCATTGGGAACATCTTTGTACCTTAGGTTTTCAGTGTCCACCCAAAAAGTCTCATCATCTGCCCCAAGCATGGTTGGAGACCCGCTGCCATCCTCGCAGTCAAGGCAATCTTCACTGTTCTCGTTGGATGAGCGATCACTGTAAGTGCTGCCATCTGACAAAGAAAAATCGGATGATGAGGTTGAGCAATGAGAGGCATCACCTTTACCTGAAAATGAGAGTCTTGATCCAACTTTATTGTAGCCTGCCTCACTGGTATTATTCTCCTGATTCAATGTCATATCAGGAAAGTCATCATGAGCACTGCTATCAATGTGGACACCTCCCTTCAGTTTGCCTTGTAGTTCATTAGTTATCAGCCCTTTGTCTTGTAATTTTGGCAGTAACTCATAGAGAATCATAACCACTCTGGATTTATATTCATCCATCCCTTGTTTGAGGAAATCGGCACTTGTTACCTTTTCATCATTAAGTTGACACCACTTATTAACTCCTTGAAAATCCCTATTGCCATAGGCATACCAGTGCCCACTATCAATGGTATCTCCATGGTGACATACCATACTCCTCAAACTGTAGCTAGTTCCTTTTCCATTAATGTCCAAGTAAATTTCAGGGCATATGGTACTGTCACTGTGCATCTTCCTTTTATGAACTGAAGAGGTCCTGTCCAATTGAATTACAAAAAAAGTTGGTGGTTTCCCGGTAAGCCTAAACTTGTAACCCAAATAACTCCCAGTAGTTTGGCATTGAGGGCATGTCCTGCTGGTATCCAGGATATTCTTGTCATCTTCTCTGGATGCCGACTTAAAAAAGGTTTCCAAAACAGCTCCTGTGCAAGCAAATCCAGCAGGCGGGACATCAACTCTAAATGGGAAATTGAGACCATGCTTTGTGTCACACATAGAAAAGCAACATTGATTGCATTTCATGTCAACTGCGATGTCAAACTGTGATAATTGGGTAACTGCAGGTGATAGTTGGCACAATTTCTCATACAGGCTTATATAGAATTCCTGGGCATCTTGTTGAGCATCAGTAGCATTATGACGTTTATAGAACACATTGTAGTTCTCATGACGCATTAGTGCACAGACATCAATAGTTTCAGGACACACAATACTATTCACCGCAACTTTCTTCATTTTGTTAATGACCTCTTGGAAAATTGAAACACTGTTCTTGTTAGAGTAAGTAGTTTCATGATCTGAGATTACTGTCACCAACGAGTTACAGGAAAGTAACATCTGGGTTGCTGCATTAGCATAACAAAGATTGCCATCATTCTGCAGTCCCACAGCGGGGACAGTTTGGAAGTTGGGAACTCTTGGACTTCGGTGAACTACCTGTTTGCCTTTGCATGCAGGTCCTTCCCCATCAGCTAAGTTTTGGGCACTTTGACTTAGGTTAAGCTTTCCTTTCCCATTTCTTCTGTGTACAGATCCCTTCAACCCATCTGCTGGATTTGGGGCACTTTGACTTTGAAAATGCATTCCCGTACCATTACTTTTGAGTACAGACCCAGACTTGTTCGGAGAGCCTCGATCCTCATGACAATCATGTTGTGCAACATTGTTGCTCGATCCTGGTGTTCGCAGCTGCGACTTTACTGGTGCATTTACACACAAACCAGCCATGTCACTGCTGGTTTTGTGTACCTGGCTATCAAAGAGAGAAATTAAATGGGATACATTGTCATCTCGGTAACTATGCTGTTGGTTAGGCTCTGAACCCTGCCTCACGGGACATACAATCTGATTAGGCCGTAAAATCTCCATTTGCAGGCTATCAGGCACCTTGATCATTAAAACATTTTCTTCAAATCCAGATGTATTTGTTCTGGAAACAAAAACTGTCGATGCCTTTTTTGTTTGAAGGTCAAACAAAATACATGGCATGTCTTCAGGTGATATTGGAACTTCGGCTAGAAAGATATCCTCAAAATTGAAAGTATGTCGGTCAGTTACATTGTCGCTTGACTCGAAAAATTGCACTACAACTTCAGTCTTATTTTGATTGAACTCAATGATGCTCCCATGGGCCCACCCTCTTGGTGCCACACATACCTCCATCCCACATATGCATGCCCAGAACTCTATTTGCATGTCTGGTTCGTAATTGTCAAAGTCTAGGCAACAAAGAAGCTGTTGTAGATTTCCCTGATACTGCTCTGGTATCCATCGTTTGGCAATCTGCACATTTCGATCAAGGTTCTCTTTCACCAGCTCTGCTGCCTTTTCATTGAGCACCAAAAGGGAGTGCTGTCCTGTCTCTTCCACAGTGTTGTACCCTAAGTCCATGCTTATGTGAACCCCTGACATAGGATTTGGGATGACAGAGGTAAACAAAGTCGAAGATAAACACTTGAATACATTGTAGCCATTGCACATAAACTGGGTTTCCCCGTCAACACCATTAATAGGATAGAAATTTGCAAGCCAGTTTGATGTCTTCGACCCAGCGGCACTTGCACTGAAGCAACAAACCCTGATTAATTTTTTGGCCATCACCTTGGTTGGCTTGTCATCACCAATAATTTTGCCAGCAACTATGCCATGACAAGTTTCCCAGATTCTCGAGCAAAAAGCGCTATAGGCTATCCCATTCATTTTGTTGTAAATTATGGACTCCACACCGCCACGTGGTGGAGGTGGTGTTCCAGAAATCCACTCGTGATGATATTCCTTCGTTACTGTCGTATGTGTGCTCTCCTTTCTGGTATCATAACATTTCTCTGTCAGCTTAATGATATTTACGAAGGCCCCTAGCTGTTCATTAGTCCATTGCCTGCAATGATGTCCTCTCTTTAGTTTCTTGTAATCACCATAGCCTTGTTTTTGGTATTTCCCAAAATCTAGTATGGTAACAGCAATATTGAATTCTAACCCCATGATGCGTATATATCCCCAATGATATGTGGGGAATTTTGATAAGGCCACTTTTCTCTGGTGCAAGAGGCCCCTCTTTTCATCAGGAAAAAATGAGTATGAAGTGCCTTGCTTTGAAATGCGTCTGGTGTAAATGTTAACCTTTGACCGTTCTTGTGTCCGATAGGATTGAGTACAGAGATACCTCCTTAGATGTATAGTTGGCCCTGAAGAACAAACACCCTCAGGCCGACTCGTTTTCTCAGCAAATGTACAGCCAAAGACTCTCAAATCTGTGGTTATAACTGATACAGCATCATGGTTGCATGTAACTTTTGTTGGGGTCTTCAGATCAGGCATCTTTGCAAATGTTAAGTTTGCATCCAGAAAACTGGGAGTGTCAAGTACATTAAGGCGAGTAACTGTATTTCCCAAATCTAACCTGCAAATGCAACCAGGGTGGTAAACATATGGGTGGGTTCCTTCTCCTGTATTTTGTTTCCTTCCCAAAAGCAACACAGGCCATGCAACCTTGACTGAAGCTGCTGGCTCTTGACTAATAATGGGGCCAGGTCTCATGGCGCTATCCAATTCTATCATCACAATTGTCCTTTTCACCATTCTTGCAGCAACAAAGAGTTTCATTTGAATTGTTGTTTGTAACTCTGGATCTGCTAGATCTTGCGACTTCAATGTGGACCAGGGTGTTGAGTGAGAAAATTCAGAATGATATGCATCACACATTTTATTGAAGAAACCAATGACCAGCTTAAGCCAGCTACTGTTTTGAGTCTCAGAATCAACCCCTGTATCCCATGGTAACAATGCCTGCAATATTGCTCTCTCAAAACTATATGATACTTTCAAGTTACTGTCAGCATAGAATCGCTCATAATTGCTTCTCATTGTTTTGAGCTGAATCATAGGTGCCGTATCTTCAAAGACAATGAGGTGCATCAGCATGTCCTCCACCACTGACCATTTATACTCATAATATGGCATGTAGTTGCCAATGCCATCCACCGGATAGCAGCGTTCATGACCACTGACAAGTGCTTGGATTTTTGTTTTAGCAGGATTAGGTCTTGGAAGGAAAAGGTCTGCTGTCTGCATCACGTTGCCACTACAATCAACTTCTCTAATGTGAATGAAGATTATGTAGGGGCAACGGGTTACAGCCATGTTTTTACTCTCAGCCTCAAACCAATACTCAGAGCAGAAACGATGTGCTGGATTCAGATTGCCAAATCCAGCTAAAACAATGACAGGTTGGTGATAAATGTATGTGTACACTTGCACCATCAGCTTTACAGGGCATTGGGTTGTATCGCGTAAATACCAGGTAAGCTCAGTTTGGAGTTTTCCCAATTTACTGTCATCTATGGACAGAACATTGATGATGGATTCTAACCGGAACTGCTTTAGTTCATCACATTTTCTTTCGAAAAGAATGACAACATCACAAAATGTCTTTGATCTGTTATTCCCATGCAACAAATAGTAATAGCGGTCAAGAAATAGATCATCATGGGGAAGAGATATATATCCATGCTCACACTTTAGGTCATGATGATGGAGTTGCTTGCTCAGAGGCATGGTGTAATCAGTCTGTATGAGACGATACAGGTGCTTATCTTGATGTTTTTCCCAAGACATCGATATGTCAAAGAAGTCTTCTAGTTTTCTGTTACTGTACAGTTCAGCTAATTTGCCCCATTTTGGATGGAATGCATAAGGAATGGTGGGTAACCAATCACTCAGAGATTGATCGTGACCTCGTGAGAACCAATCTGAAATCAGCTGATAAGGTGTCCTGATATCTTGGTCCTCCTCATTCTGTTGGGGTGAAACAATTGTCAGTGCCTGAGTAGTAGCATCCCTATGCAATGGACTTTCTGTTTGGGTAGCATCAGACACAGTCTTAGGCTGCATGGGATCTGACATGAAATCATCATCATAATGGAAATCATCATCATTATCGGGAAAACCTATGTCATTCTCATGATTGGAACCTGCTGAAGTGCGGGAATCAGCGCCATCATTCTGCACCATTTCAGATTCTGTTTGTGTAGTGACAGGCATAGTCCTGGATAGTCCCTGAGGGGCTTCATTCTGTTGGGGAGAAACAATAGTCAGTGCCTGAGTAGTAGCATCCCTATGCAATGGACTTTCTGTTTGGGTAGCATCAGAGGCAGTCTTAGGCTGCATGGGATCTGACATGAAATCATCATCATTATCGAAATCATCATCATTATCGGAAAAACCTATGTCATTCTCATGATTGGAACCTACTGAAGTGTGGGAATCAGCGCCATCATTCTGCACCAGTTCAGATTCTGTTTGTGTAGCGACAGGCATAGTCCTGGATAGTCCCTGAGGGGCTTCATTCGGATTCATTTCCAATTCTGGCTGTTTAACATCCGCCATACTCAAAGTGTCCAAGTTACTGTTGACAGGACCATCATCATCATCATCAAATACATCCCCTCCATCATCACCATCATCATCATTACAATAGCCATCTATTGGACAATCAGATTGAGGGGTATCCTCAATCTTTAGCTCAGATGCTGCTTGGTTACCATCAGACTTGCTGATGTAGTTAACTTGACCGAGGCCATGATCAAGATCAACTGTTCCAGTTTCAGTTACTGCTTGGGTGTCATATCCAAGTCTATTCCACTCCTTGCGCAGTATTCCCATCAAAACGAATTTTCTAGATGATGATAGATACATACTTTCGACATTCATATGGCGTGCTAAATTCCTGCAAAACTCGATACTATAACTTTCACTGGACAAACCATCGATGAAAATATCCTGGTCCATTATCTCCACTTTGTGTTGTGTAGATGGATCAAATTGAGCTAATTTACGCTTACCCATGTTTATGGTATGGTATGGGTTTGATAGGAGCTCAGTCAATAAGGAACTATTATGTTGTAATATCCCTCTTGTGCATGATATCATCTGTCTCTAACTGCATCACGGCAGAAGTTTGATTCCTTTCGTACCGGTAAGTGCAAGCTCTTGTGATGAGAGCTGTAGCAGTACCACCGTACAACCTTCGCTGGAACAGGAGGTACAATACAGCAGTGCCAAGATCTATGTTGCAGTTGTCCATCGTCAGAACGTAGCACGGTACTGGTATTTTGTAAAAAGGCATCACATGCATGATAATGCATCATGCATGATTCATATGCGCAGTGGGTCATACCCGGTACTGTACTGTATACCGGTTCCGTACTACCTGTAGTTACCGTACGTACGGTTTTACGGCATCTTCTTGGTCCCAATGTCCAACCTTCATCCCCTACCGGTATATATATGACGCAATACTACTATTTCCTTATAGTAGCACCAAGATCCATGGGTATCAATACATGTATGCAATACAATGGATTGCCCCTTATTTATATACCCACACCAGGATACATTGTTTGTACTACCCACGCACCAATCCATCAATGAAGATGAAGCAGTCTTTATTGGATACTACAAGTTTGATGGTTGTCTGTTTATGAGGGACAAGGGACAAGATTGAATTACTCAGAAAGGAATTTGGCAATGAAACAATGGGGGTACAAACCTGGATACGGCATCGACTAGTCCCATATTTGCGATTCTACCTATCACCCCTCTTCACCCAGGCTCAATGGGAATCCATCTTGGTCAACGAAAGCAAATCTGTTCCCTATCGAAGACTACTGGCTTTCAAAGATGACGACACCAAATTTCATTATAATTTCGTATCGCCTCAAATTACATTGTCTGGTTCTGCCAAGAGGCTCGAGAGTTGCATCTGTTACTGTATTATACGGTATGATGCTTCACATACCGTTTAACGTCAAAATTTATTTATTTCGTCTCAATAAAGATCGCGTATGTCTATTTCTGTTTCATATACCATATGATATGGTATATGGAATACCTACTATTCCAACATGGGCCAAGGTCTTGCCAATCCTTATAGCGCCAAATTTCATTATAATTTTGTATGGCGTCAACTTACATAGTCTGGTTCCGCCAAGAGGCTTGAGAGTTGCATCTGTTACTGTATTATACAGTATGATGCTTCGCATACCATATAAAGTCGAAATTTATTTATTTCATCTCATAAAAGATCGTGTATGTCTATTTCTGTTTCATATACCATATGATATGGTATATGGAATACCTACTGTTCCAATACTGGCCAAGGTGTAGCCAATCCTCCACATCTCTCATGGTCGCTGATAATCCTGCAAGTCTTTGCAATAGCAGACACAAGCACGCCCCATTCTGCCTTGCTTGAACTTTTCTGATAACAAGGATGGTCTGTGGAATGCTTCTCATCAATAAACTTTTGCTCTGTTTCACTGTTTGTTACATAGATACTATCAGGCTGTCCTAGTTCTGCCAAGGTTCATGTAAGTCGCAACTGTTGTACAGTATGATGCTTTATATACCATATAACGTCAAAATTTATTTATTTCGTCTCATAAAATATCGTGTATGTCCATGGTATATGGAATACCTACTGTTTCAACACGGGGCCACGGTGTAGCCAATCCTTATAGCGCCAAATTTCATTATAATTTTGTATCACCTCAAATTACATTGTCTGGATCCACCAAGAGGCTTGAGAGTTGCATCTGTTACTGTATTATACAGTATGATGATTCACATACCGTATAAAGTCAAAATTTATTTATTTTGTCTCATAAAAGATCGTGTATGTCTATTTTATGTTTTCATATACCATATGATATGGTATATGGAATACCTACTGTTCCAGTATGGGCCAAGGTGTAGCCAATAACAAATCCTCCACAACTCTCATGTGTATCTAGAAATTTATTGCGCCAAATTTCATTTTAATTATGTATGGCGTCAAATTACATTGTATGGTTCCGCCAAGAGGCTTGAGAGTTGCATCTGTTACTGTATTATGCAGTATGATGCTTCACATACCGTATAACGTCAAAATTTATTTATTTCATCTCATAAAAGATCGTGTATGTCTTTTTTTCTGTTTCATATACCATATGATATGGTATATGGAATACCTACTGTTCCAACACGGGGCCAAGGTGTAGCCAATCCTTATAGCGCCAAATTTCATTATAATTTTGTATCGCGTCAAATTACATTGTCTGGTTCTGCCAAAAGGCTTGAGTTGTTTCTGCTACTGTATTATACAGTATGATGCTTCACATACCGTATAATGTCAAAATTAATTTATTTCGAGGGGATGTTGATGGTACTGTACAGTAACAAAGTTTCTTTTCACCTGAGACAGGTCTCAGGTGAAACAGAGACTTCGTTACGGTGCATCACTGCTTGAAGACCCAGTGCAGTACGATACTGTAAGGTAAGCACGGTACTGGTACATACGGCTGTCATGCCATCAATCATACTGTACTGTATGCATTTACAGTGTGTCATACCCAGTACTGTACTGTATACCGGTTCCGTACTACCTGTAGTTACCGCACGTACAGTTTTACAGCTCCCTGGTTCTCAATGTCCAACCTTCATCCCCTATATATAACGCTAAAGTACTATTTCCTTATACTAGCACCAAGGTCCATGCGTATCTGTTAATGCACATTATGCAATACAGCAGATTGTCCTTAGATACCCATGCCTGCGCCAGGATCCATTGTTTGTACTCTTCCTCTCTCGATCCAACCGTCATAGTTACACTGTGTGCTGAACAGGTACTGGTTATTCCATTATGATGCAGGTATACATGATACAGTAGAGTATCAGTGGGGTGAGGCAGAGGCCATTCAGTTCACAGCGCCAAGATCCATCATGAATGTCACAGTAGGTACCAAGAGTACAGCCAAGATACTTAGTTGATTCAGAGGTTGACTGGTCATTGACAGTAGTTTGGTGACAGAAGTGCCAGCCGAGAACACGAGGGAATGTTGATGGTACTGTACTGTATATAGCAATGTTTTTTCCACCTGAGACAGGTCTCAGGTGAATCAGAGACTTCGTTACGGTGCATCACCGCTTGAAGACCACTGCATTACGATACTGTACTGTAATTTAAGCACGGTACCGGTACATACCGGTTCCTCCAAGTCATACTGTAGAGATTCGAACAGTACCGTACCGGAACTGTCCACCACACGGCATCGACAGCGCCAAGATCCATCGATCCATCAATGCATCAGCGGAAAAGACAGGCTAATCAACAATGGATTCGGACGCCCCAAATAGTTGCGGCAGACATACTGATAGCTTGGAGATACCATCCAAACAGAAGATATGGGATGAATGGACTACTGAGAAATCAGAGCATATAAAAAATAGGACAAGTACTGATTTCCCAACAGTTATCCCATCAAAAGCTGACAACGAGAATCTCACATTATATACTATATCTGGTCAGGCTGTGGCCTACACATATGCTTTGTTTCTACATGATCAAAAAGGGCATTTGTATGATTTCAGAGCCAACCATCGTTCATTACGAAGTGATGGATTCAATACATCCCACTCCATTTCTGGTTACAAATCAAATGAAATCATCAAGCATCTTCAAGCGGTGGATCAACATGATGATCTAAATCGAGCAAAATATGATCTTGCTCCATACCAAATACCACCAATGCCTAAGGGCCCTGTGGATGGTAACAATGAGTACCTTTCGGATAGTGGGGCTTCTGGAGATGTAGTGCTGTTGAAGCCAATACTCCATAAAGATAGGAAATTTGCAGCAACAGAAGGAATTAAGGCACTGTCCCTCAATCGGGTTGAAGCACGAAAATTATACACTCTTGTATCAGGTGTCAACAGTGAACCTGCATGCCCAAATGATACTGATGATAGTCAGTGTGCCCTGCTGTTTTTGCAAGCAGCATTGAATGAAATGAGTGCTGTTTCAATGGGAGTCTTGTACCTAATCATTCTGGATGGCATCTCGGCAGAAAAGGTAGCCAAATCTAAGCAGAATTGGGCGCAAGCTTCCATATTGGTTGAGGTTGATGTCCTCAGCTGGTTGTTTGCCGAAATTGCAAGCTTGCTCCAGGTAGAGTCTCCCATCAGGTTCGCAGTCATAGATGGCCTTCACCGAATCTTTGCAATGGCAAGCGTCTGCAGAGGCAAGATTCCAAGCTCAGCAGATGTGTCCAACAACTCTTTACCATTGACTAAGGCATTGAGCCTTTGCGCTGAGGAGGAGCCAGGACGAGAGCAGCTATGGATTTCATCATATTGGAAAGCTGTCAAAGGTCACTCAACTTATGAGTGTGTCATGTTCATCCCCACCAATGCACATCTTATTAACAGCGAGATCATATCCAATTATGTTGCTTGGAAGTTGCGAGAGCGAAGCTATAAACTGCAATGTCAGGCTGCAGCATGCAATGCTTGCACATTGGAACAAACTAAACTACTGCAAGTGAAACCTACTGAAGAATTGGATGCTGTTCTCAATATTGTCTGTTCTGTCAGCCAGGAGGCCAAAGTGGTGTTTGGACTCGACGGTGAACTCCAAAAAAAGTGGAAAGATGAACTGTTGGACATTTTTCTGGACAAGTACAAACTATTCAAGATTGATAACATGCCATCCTTTAAAAACCATGAAACTGAAGACACTCTACCACTGTTCCTAAGAACAATGAAGTGTACTCTGTCAAATGCAAATGTCAACAAAGCATCAGTACCAACAGATTCCTCACTGTCAAAAGTCTGGGCTGTCTGTGTATATGCATTAATGTTTTGGTTTGCCCCAGACAAGGCGAGTTCCATGAAATTGCACGATTTGCTATGCACACGTGGTGGTGACCTTAGTTGCAAACTTGACACTTTCATGGAGAGAGAGGACCTTGATAGCTTTTCTGTTTTTTGGCCATCAAAGGGAATCAGGACCCAAAAGCGATTATTTGACATGGTCGGTTTCATCAAAAAGTTTTTCCTGTGGATCCTTTCTGATCTCTTTGATGCCATAACTGGTTCTTTTCAAGCTGATAGGTTGGTTGTCAACAAACATCCCATTGCAAAATTGCGTTTCACTGGAAACAAGAGGGTACCAGCAACTGATGACACTGCAGTGTTTGACCATTACATGCACATGCACATTGCAGAGGCAATTGTCGATGTATACAGTGAGTTTGGATTCTTTGCTTGGAATGAGAGTCTTGATCCCTTGGTTCCAAAAGACATCAAGATTCCAGAAGGACCTAAGAAAAAGCCATGGAATGTAATCCCTCATACTTTTATGAAGACACATCTAGTCTTGGTAATCCTTGCAACAGCGATAAAAGAAGACCACCTTGAGCCAAGCATTGATCTAAAAAGAGACACCCATTTCACTGATGGGAATGTCCAAGGGAAGCACAAGATGAAGAGAAGATATACTGACAAGTGCCAAATAAAACACTTTAAACCAGAACTTTCATGGTCGAGTAAGCTGAAGCTGTCCAGTGACATGCCAGAAAAGAAATCCATTTCAGATCTGGCTGCATTGTTGTTGAATGATGACAAAGTTACTATTGGAATTCTGTGTGAAGCATTCAGCACAGCCAATATACAGCAGGATGAGCTTCCTGCTGTGATCCAGGGAGAACAGCAACAAGTTTGCTCTAGCCATATGCAGCAGGGTGTGCTTCCAGCAGTGGACCAAGAAGATCAGCAACAAGCACATGCCAGCCCAGCTTCTAATCTGGATGCTGTGAGCAACCATGAATGTGAAAAACAATATCTGGAACCTGATGATCGGGAGCCTGATGCCATAGCTGAGAAGGAGGCTGGGGTAGATAGCAACACTAACAGTATCTATGGTGGTGGTGGTGATGATGATGATGTTTCTTTTTCTGGCAATGGAGGTGGCGGTGACTTTCTGGATGGTGATGATGAACCACATCAGCCAAAGAACTTGTTGTTGCCGGATGATCCATCACCTGGAAATCAGGAGCAGAGTGTGCCTTCTACTGTGGACCAAGGAGATCTGGATGCTGCAAGCAAACTTGAACAACGTTGTCATGCAACTGATAATCTGGAGCCTTATGACGATGCAGGTGAAACCAATGGCAGCACCAATGGCGATTTAGATGCTTCTACTACAGGCAGTGGGGATGATGAGCTTTCACCTAATCATGAAGATGAAATGCAGAAGAAGTTACCACAGGAGGATTCAACTTTTGAGGAAAAGAAGCTGGATGAACTTCCTACTATGGACCACGGAGATCCACAGCGAACACATGCCTGCCGAGCTCTGGATGCTGTGCATAAACTTGCACACAGTCAACAATCTCAGGCAACTGGTGAACCAGAGGCTACTGCCTATGTTGATGAGGAGGCTGGGATCATCAGCAACAATGCAAATGATTCCTTAACTCAATACTGTGGTCGGGTAAAACGTAAAAGAACCCCAACCCCAATCCCAACCCAAACTAGGGCTACATCCAAGAAGAAGCAAACCGCAAACTCAAACGATGGGACAGCTAACACTCTTGATGGAGGATATGCCCACTCTGAAACATGGGAACCCCCTCTATTGAATCCCCCTCAATGGGATCCCCCTCAATGGGATCCCCCTCAATGGGATCCCCCTCAATGGGATCCCCCTCAAGGGGCATTTTTTTCTGACACTGATACACTGATGGTTAATCAGTGTTGGAAGGAACATGTGCAAAATTCTCCTGCAAAAACAATCTGTGACAAAATTGTGGTGAAACTGAAAACAGAGAGGTGCTCCATTGATGTAGTTCTAAGGTTGCTGCAGTCTTCGGATTGTTCTGATGCTTGGGAAGCTGTTCACAAGTTGATGATGGATGATGATGCCACTTCCTTAATTGAGTTACTGAGGGAATATGAAGTCAAGCATAGTTTGTGATCAGATCCCTAATATTCCCAGGATATAGTAATGCATATGAGGCTGGTCAAACTATTTTGTCTGCTCCTACTTTTCAGCAAAACAAAAGAAAGGATCGTTATAGAACAGAATATAATTTACTGCAATGTAGTATGCTTGTCATTCCCGACACTCTTGTCTCCACCCTTTCCCACCCATTCATTCAACTCCAATCTGTGCAAGATCTCAGTCTCTGCCGTGCCCCCTTCTGTAGTAGTTGGCATAGAGCCACACCCTTGTGAGAGATTAATTGCAACATTTGAATATAGGTCTTTCTCTACCCAAGCTGGGAAATGCTGGACCCTGTTAAATCCCTTCTTATTGTAGAAGGAACATGCCTCCACAGCATCAGGTCGCACTTCGGCAAACATCCTTGGTGAAACTATGCCATACTTTTCTCTGCCAATTTGCTGGGCAAAGGCCAGCAGCAAGGTTGACAAACCAAGCTGCCTCCATGAGCTGCCATTTGCCTCCCTGCTTCCTCCATATTGTAGATTCAAAATATTCTTGCCTGTTACTGCCAACCACCTCACCAAGATACCCTTGCCATTATAGAATTTGACATGCGCCAGTGCAAGAACTTCCACCAGAGCCTGGTTTGTTTCAGCCTGAATAGAAAACGTCATCTGGCTGGGACAACCTGTACCAAATGTCTCTGGTTCAGGATTTAGTGTCCATTTGATGGCAGCATCACAACCCTGGAATACAGAGGAAAGGAAATGTTGCGCCATACCTCGGTCTGGCTCTGCTCCGGCTTCCGAAAAACGGATAACAAACCTGCTGCCTCTCTTGTTGCGTCGTTTGAAATCCATTGATTGAACAAGATGTGAAAGTGGTGAGGCCTCAGCACCAAAGTGATCTTTTAGAGGCCCCTCAAAGGAAATGAGCTTGCCCTCTGGTTGGTCATCATGGTCGATGCTAGTTAAATGTTTTTTCCCCACTTCACGACTGACCACATTTTTTACCCTGCTAACTTCTTTCTGGTTGCCATGCAGGCAGTTCTGGACATGGAACTGACTCTTTGGCAGTTCAACAGTATCTGGACCCAGTCTGTAATAAAAGACAAGCAAGATGGGCTTGTGATTATTGCACCCCTGTATGTCATTGACTGTGATGCTGAAGCTAGAACCTAGCATTCAACAAACAAAAAAGGATGAAAGTTAGATCAAATGGGATGCGGAACTAGCTTTCATGGCAGTGAAAATGACATACCAAACAATAAGCATGTGTCACCAGCTGACATATGATACAAAAATTTGCATGTATCCATCACTCCTGAGAGAGAAATTGGGCCACGAAAGGCTTTGTCAGTTTCAGTTGCAATGAGAATGCATAGACAAAATCCCTCTGTTCCCTTGTCCATCAAAATATCATCACTGCTGCTGTACTGGTGGACCTCACCAGCTGGGATTCCCTCCAAGAAGAAGGTATCAACTTTTCTGCAAGTTGATACCTCATTACAAAGGGTCGAGTACAGATGTGTTACATACTTGTACATGCACAGCAACTTTGTCTGCTGCATGACATTATCCAAGGGAAAGCTGCACATCTTGAACAAACCTGGATGCCTGACGCTGTCATTGTCCTTATGAACTTCCCTGTGGACTGATGCCATCTCCGGTGTTCGAATAACGCCAGCAATGATGTGGATACGCTCTTTAATGTGATATATAGCTGCCATTCTTGTTGCTGGACCAAACAATAGCAATACTTTGGAAAAACCTATGGTTGTATACCTTTCCGATGATTCGATGGTGCTTGTATTGTTGCTCTCCATGCTTAGGATGGAAAGAATTGAATGATACATGGTGGAGGTTGCAAGTCCACACACAGTCATTCACTATGGTGCTGTCCATATTCATTTCATTGGTTGGTTGCTTCTTTGGTACCAGGACTACTTACATCTACTGTATCTGCAGTAGCAATCCACAGGTGCAGTGCATTGGTTGTCCAGGCAATGGAACCACTGGCGCAATATGCTGGGATAGAAATTGCTGTGGCGCGCAGTGGCATGTCTGGTGTTCGGCCATGGTCTACTGCTGTCCTTGCTACAGTACTGTATGGATGCACCGGTATGTTCTTCAGGCACACTTTGTCAGATTCTGTGCATATAATATACCTCTACGTATGATTCTAAACACTTTGCTTATTCGGCTATATTCAAGCTTTGTGTCTGAATATCTTAAACATAGCAACAGACTAAATTTTACAATACTTAAGCATGTTCCTGTCAGTTTTCGAGTATGCCAGCCTACTTGTTCCTGTCCGGTAATGCTCATCTTGTATATTGAAACATATCCATACATGTAGGAACTTGATTATGTAACATGTCACATTTTGGAAAAAAAACAGTATATACTTGTGCCTGCAATCACAAAGAATTGCAGCAATATACACGGACCATGAGAG
>Ga0209067_10000587_pt1 | contig 23118 bp, 19 predicted proteins | sample ColStrG_CSR_2013_FD_187199 | JGI IMG/M metagenome (GOLD analysis project Ga0209067, IMG submission 187199) | Freshwater sediment microbial communities in response to fracking from Pennsylvania, USA - Cold Stream Run_MetaG_CSR_2013 (SPAdes)... | ecosystem: Environmental > Aquatic > Freshwater >...
GCGTCAACAGGCGCCGGCCATTTTCAGTGACGATAAATTTTTCGTCTCTGAAACCGTCGGTCAATGAAAAATATTTTTTTGCCAGACGCACAATCAGATTTGACTGCAGATCCTCTTTCGCTTCAGCCGACCAGATCATTTTTAGTCCGGTGAAAATCAAAAACACGCCAAAACCGTACAGTACCCAACTGAACTGTTCTACCACCCAGACACCTGCCAGTATCATGGAAATTCGCATCACAATCGCACCCAGCACGCCGTACAGCAGCACTTTGCGCTGGTATTCGGCCGGAACTGAAAAATGATTGAAGATCAGCAGGAACACAAAGATGTTATCGATCGACAGCGCTTTTTCTATGACATATCCGGCCAGGAAATCCATGGCTGCTGTTTGGGCGAGTTCTGCGCCGGCCACTTTGCTCAGATAGGCCCACATGCCCGCTGCAAACAGCAATGCCATGCCAACCCAGGCCAACGACCACCAGGCCGCCTGGCTCACCGACATTTTTTGGGCTTTATTGCCGCCAAAGGCCAGAATATCCAGCGACAGCATGACCATTACAAATAGCAGAAATGCACCCCACATCCATGGTTCTGCAACACTGTGCATGAATTCGTCCTGTATTTAATTTAACGTAAGTGGGTAGGGTATCAGAGCTTAGTTTATAGGTGAACAGGAAATTCGACGTAGAACGTGGTGCCATGCCCTTCTTCCGAGGTGAAATCAATATGACCGCGCATGCGTATCACCAGTTCACGGGTAATGGCCAACCCAAGTCCGCTGCCACCTTTCTGGCGCGTGCTGGTTGAATCGGCCTGGGTGAATTTTTCAAAAATCTTGTTTTGAAAATCTTTCGGAATCCCTGCACCAAAATCAGTGACGTTGATTCTGACCGTCTGGTTGGGTTGTTGGAGTGCCAGAATTTCGACCGTTGCGCCATCCGGTGAATATTTGATCGCGTTTGAAAGCAGGTTTGACATGACCTGCATAAAGCGCTGACTGTCGACATCGATCTTCAGTAAATCGGACACCCCGGTTAATCTGAATTTGATTCCACGCCCGGACTGATAATGCATGTTACTTTCGACGGCCTGCTGCAACAGTGGCATCAGCGCATGGCTGCGCACGTCAAACGCCATTTTGCCGGCGGCGATGCGTTCCATGTCAAGCAGATCATCCACCAGCGCCATCAATCGTTTGGTGTTTTTATCGGCCAGGTCGACCAGATTGGCGGCCTGTTCAGGCAACACGCCTATGACGCCGCTGTTTAACAGTCCGAGCGCGCCATTGATTGCCGTCAACGGGGTCCTCAATTCGTGATTGACTGTCGAGATAAACTCATTTTTCAGACGTTCAGTCTCGATGCGGTCGGTAATTTCATGGAACCATGCCAGCACCGCCGGTGCGCCTTGATACTGAATGATGAAGTACGAAGCCAGAACCCATTTGCTTTTCGGTTGGTCGAGTTTTGGATTGATCAGTTCAACCAGCTGGTCAATAATCTGTTCGCCGCCCTGCAGTTTCGCCCTGATCACTTTATAGACTTCTTGATCGGCATAATATTGCGATGGGTCCATCTGCCCAAGTTGTTCGACGGTCGTTTCAGTCAGCTGCAGATAGCGCATATTGCAAAAGACCACTTCGGAAGCGCCGATCCGGGCGATGCGTGCGGCCGTAGGGCAGGTTTCAATGATCGAGCGCAGCCGCGCTTCACTTTCTTCAAGTTCCTTTTGATTGCTTAAAATATCCGCGTACATGGACTTGGTCATCTGTTCTGCATTGCCACGCCGGTAAATCTGCAGTGAAATAATCAGAAATACGGCCAGACTTAACAGGCTGCCCATAATAATGATCAGATTGGTCAGCTTCGATTGCGAGGCCGCTTCAAATTGTTGAGAACTCTGAAAACTGATAGTCCATCGATGCTGAAAAATGTCCAGTTGACGCAGCGCGCTGAATTTTGCCAAATGGTTTTTTTCTGTCAGCTCTGAATTGGTCGCGTACATCAGCGCTTCATCACGAACTTGATCCAGGTCATAAATAGTAAATTCAATCGGGGTAATGATCTGGTTCATTATTCCCTGCATCAGGTCTTCAGCACGAAACGGACTGTAAACAAATCCCTGGATCGCCCGCCGGTAATCTTCCGCTGTATTCAGCGGTGTGTTTTTCGCGTAGATCGGCAAGACCATCAGGAACCCTGCCTGTGTCTTTCCCTGTATTTCCTGCACCAGCTTTATTTTGCCGCTGATCGCGGTTTTTCCGGATTCCAGCGCCTGCAGCAACGCTTCTTTCCGATATTTTTCTGACAGCAGGTCATAACCGAAAGCAGTCTGGTTCATCTTGGTAAACGGCTCAAGGTAGATAACCGGCGAGTACAGCGCTCTTTCGCCGGCCGGTCGAACAGTATAGTCAAGAAATCCTTCACCATGAATGGTTTTTAGATGGGCCGGCAATTCTTCCGGGTGCACAATTTTGCTGAACCCGACGCCTTGAATACCCGGATAATTCGTCTCCAGATTCAACGTGGAAATGTAGGTATGCCAGTCGGCACGGGTTACCGTTTTTTCGGCATTGAACAATCCCGCGCCGCCCAGCAAAATCTGCTCGTTCTGATGCATCCTGTTTTGAATCAGACGAATGACATTATCGACATGGATGTTGAAATTTTTGATGGAATTTTTTTCGGCGTCATGTTGCGTCGTATAGCTGGCGATCGCCGTGGTCGAAAGGCTGACGAAGAAAATCAGCCAGGCAACCAGATTGCGCCGGTCAAATAACAGCCTGAGAAAATTCTTGTTGTAAATTTGAACATTCATTTCATGTTTAAGCTGTCTGTAATCTCGATGCCCCTTTAAAGAAGCTTAGGTGCGCCGAGGTGGACTTGCAATCTTTGTCTGCCGCTTTTCGATTTTTGGAGAACTAAATAAAAAGGGCAGCCTGAGCTGCCCATTTTATTAGAGATTAACGCTGAATTACCGTTTATGACGCAATTTCTTGATCGCGGCCAACTGCGCAATGGCTGAAGCCAGTTCGGCTTGAGCTGCTGCATAGTCAATATTGGCGGAGCGATTCAACAGCGCATCTTCTGCCCGTTTCTTGGCTTCAGTCGCTTTTGCTTCATCCAGATCTTTACCGCGAATTGCTGAATCTGCCAAAACAATCACGTGTCTTGGCTGAACTTCCAGCAAACCGCCTGCGACGAATACAAACACTTCTTCTGCCTGATCCGGTACACGGATACGGACTGAACCTGGTTTGATGCGGGTGATTAACGGGGTGTGTTGAGGATAGATACCCAACTCACCCGATTCACCAGGCAACGCGACAAATTCGGCCATACCAGAGAAGATCGACTCTTCTGCGGAAACCACGTCTACTTGAATAGTGTGTGCCATGTTGCTTACCTTATTGATTAACGATGATGATCGTAAAACTCAGAACGGGCCGCTACGCAAATTCTTTTTTGCTGCGCGGCCCAGTCAGCTTCTCAGTTTCCTGATCAGGCCGCCATTTTCTTCGCTTTTTCGATCGCTTCGTCGATGGTACCAACCATGTAAAACGCTTGTTCCGGCAGGTGATCGAGTTCACCAGAGGCAATCATTTTGAAGCCCTTGATGGTGTCTTTCAGCGAAACATATTTACCTGGTGAACCGGTAAACACTTCAGCAACGTGGAATGGCTGTGACAGGAAACGCTGCATTTTACGTGCACGTGAAACGATCAGCTTGTCTTCTGGTGCCAGTTCGTCCATACCCAGAATCGCGATAATGTCGCGCAATTCTTTGTAACGCTGCAAAGTACCCTGAACAGCGCGTGCTGTTTCATAGTGCTCTTGTCCAACCACTTGTGGATCGAGCTGACGTGATGTCGAATCCAGTGGATCAACCGCTGGGTAAATACCCAGAGAGGCGATATCACGGGACAGAACAACGGTCGAATCCAAGTGAGCAAACGTTGTTGCTGGTGAAGGATCGGTCAAGTCATCGGCTGGAACATACACGGCCTGGATCGATGTGATCGAACCGGTTTTGGTGGAGGTAATCCGTTCCTGCAACTTACCCATTTCTTCTGCCAGAGTTGGCTGGTAACCCACGGCTGAAGGCATACGGCCCAGCAGCGCGGAAACTTCCGTACCGGCCAGTGTGTAACGGTAGATGTTATCCACGAAGAACAGAACGTCTTTGCCTTCGTCACGGAAACCTTCCGCAATGGTCAGACCGGTCAACGCTACGCGCAGACGGTTACCTGGTGGTTCATTCATCTGACCGTAAACCATGGCGACTTTATCCAACACGTTGGAGTCTTTCATTTCGTGGTAGAAGTCATTACCTTCACGAGTACGCTCACCCACACCGGCAAACACGGACAGACCGGCGTGTTCTTTGGCGATGTTGTTGATGAGTTCCATCATGTTCACGGTTTTACCCACACCCGCACCGCCGAACAGACCAACTTTACCGCCTTTGGCGAATGGACAAACCAGATCAATCACCTTGATACCTGTTTCTAACAGGTCTTGGGATGGAGACAGTTCATCGTAAGCGGGTGCTTTACGGTGGATTGCTGCGTGAGTCGGTGTATTCACCGGACCAGCTTCATCAATCGGGTTGCCCAACACGTCCATAATACGACCGAGGGTCGCTGTACCTGTTGGCACCATGATTGGTTTGCCGGTGTTTTGAATCATCATGCCGCGACGCAGACCGTCAGAAGTTCCCAGCGCGATGGTACGGACGATACCGTCACCCAATTGCTGTTGCACTTCCAGAGTCAGGTCAGAGCCTGTCATTTTCAAGGCATCGTATACCTTAGGCATCGCGTTGCGTGGAAATTCAACGTCCACAACAGCGCCGATACACTGAACGATTTTGCCATCAGCCATGTTCGTTCCTTCTATGAATAGTTACTACTTAGTTTGAATATTCGTTTTACCGTTTCGACAATCGCAGTCTGGATTAACCAAACTAGACCGCTGCCGCACCAGCCACAATTTCCGAAAGCTCTTTGGTAATCGCTGCCTGACGAGTTTTGTTGTAGACCAACTTCAACTCACCAATCACGTTACCTGCATTATCGCTGGCCGATTTCATCGCCACCATTCGGGCCGATTGTTCGGACGCCATGTTTTCCGCCACACCCTGATAAATCAGTGCTTCAACATAACGAACCAGCAGTTCATCAATCACCGTCTGGGCATCTGGCTCATACAGGTAATCCCAGGAATGATCTTCCTTCGATACCACCAGCTTGTCCGCCGTCAGTGGCAATAACTGCTCCACTTTCGGTTCCTGTTTCATGGTGTTGATGAACTTGGTATAACACAGGTATACCGCATCCAGTTTTCCTTCCTGATACGCATCCAGTAACACTTTTACCGGTCCGATCAGTTTGTCCAAATGGGGCGTATCGCCGAGTTGTACCACTTGCGCTGATACCTTGGCGCCAATCCGGTTCAAAAAGCCCAAGCCTTTATTGCCGATTGCCACGGTTTCAATTTTGCATCCCTGACCTTCTACTTCGCGCAGCTTGTTGGTTACCAGACGCAATACGTTGGTATTCATACCGCCACACAGGCCTTTGTCTGTCGTTACCACAATCAGTCCGACTGTTTTGGACTGGTTCTGGGTAACTAAGAACGGATGCTTGTATTCCTGATTTGCCTGAGACAAGTTCGCAGTGATGACACGAATTTTTTCACTGTATGGGCGGGCCGCACGCATCCGGTCCTGCGCCTTGCGCATTTTGGATGCAGCGACCATTTCCATCGCCTTGGTGATCTTCTTCGTATTTTCTACGCTTTTGATCTTGCCCCGTATCTCTTTACCGACAGCCATGTAAGCCCCCTTTTTTACAGCGTGGCCAAGTGACTGGCCAAGCTTAATTACGATCAGTAAGCGCCGGATTTTTTGAAATCAGCAACTGCGGCTGCCAGCACTGCTTCGCTGTCTTTGTCGAGTTGTTTGGTTTCTTCAATCTTTTGCAAAAGGGCAGCGTGTTTGGATTTCATGTAACCGTGCACGCCGGCTTCAAAAGCCAGAACCTGCTTGACCGGTACATCATCCAGATAACCTTTGTTCACGGAGAACAAGGTAACAGCCATCAGTGAAATCGACAGTGGCGAGTACTGAGCCTGTTTCAGCAATTCAGTAACACGTGCACCGCGATCGAGCTGTTTACGGGTTGCTTCGTCCAGGTCGGAAGCGAACTGCGCGAACGCAGCCAATTCACGATACTGGGCCAAGTCGGTACGAATACCACCGGACAGGTTTTTGATCACTTTGGTCTGCGCTGCACCACCAACGCGCGACACCGAAATACCGGCGTTAATCGCAGGACGGATACCGGCGTTGAACAATGAAGTTTCCAGGAAGATCTGACCGTCGGTAATCGAAATGACGTTGGTTGGAACGAACGCAGAAACGTCACCAGCCTGAGTTTCAATGATAGGCAATGCTGTCAGTGAACCGGTTTTGCCTTTAACGGCGCCATTGGTGAATTTCTCAACGTATTCCGGATTGACGCGGGCTGCACGTTCCAGCAGACGGGAGTGCAGGTAGAACACGTCGCCTGGATACGCTTCACGTCCCGGTGGACGGCGCAGCAGCAGGGAAACCTGACGATATGCAACCGCCTGTTTGGACAGATCATCATAAATGATCAGTGCATCTTCGCCGCGATCACGGAAGTATTCGCCCATGGCGCAACCGGAGTAGGCAGAAACGTACTGCATTGCTGCTGATTCGGAAGCAGACGCGGCAACAACAATGGTGTATTCCATTGCGCCGTGTGCTTCGAGTGAACGTACCACGTTTTTGATCGATGACGCTTTTTGACCGATAGCGACATAAATACATGTCACGTTCTGACCTTTTTGATTGATGACGGCATCAATCGCAACGGCTGTCTTACCGGTTTGACGATCGCCAATGATCAGTTCGCGCTGACCACGACCGATAGGTACCATCGAGTCAATCGATTTCAGACCGGTTTGCATCGGCTCGGAAACGGATTGACGGGCAATAACGCCTGGCGCGATCTTTTCGATCGGCGCAGTCATTTTTGCATTGATAGGACCTTTGCCGTCGATAGGCTGACCCAGGGCATTGACTACGCGACCGCGCAGTTCAGGACCGATAGGCACTTCCAGAATACGGCCGGTACATTTAACTGTATCGCCTTCGGAAATGTGTTCGTAGCTACCCAGAATAACGGCACCAACCGAATCACGCTCCAGATTCAGAGCCAGACCGAATGTGTTATCTGGGAATTCCAGCATTTCACCTTGCATTGCATTGGACAGGCCATGCACGCGGCAAATACCGTCGGTAACGGAGATAACCGTACCTTCGTTGTGAACTTCAGCTGTGTTATCAAGGCCTTCAATCCGGCTCTTGATTAACTCACTGATTTCTGATGGGTTGAGTTGCATATTAACTCCTAATATTTTTCTAAGCTTGAATCAACTTTTTGCAAAGTCGATTCTTAAGCGGTCAAGGCTATTTGCATCTGTTGCAGCTTGGCACGCACCGATGTATCCAATACTTCATCACCAACCACGACGCGCACTCCACCGATCAGGGAAGAGTCGACTGTCACACTTGGTTTGAGTTTGCGACCAAATTTGGCTTCCAGTGTTTTGCACAAATCAGCAACTTGTGCGTCTGTGAGCGCAAAAGCACTGCTGATTTCTGCATCAGCCGAGCCTTCATGGGCATTCTTCAAAGCGAAAAATTGGGCAGCAATTTCAGGCAACAACAACAGGCGGTGATAACCGGCCAGTGTGCTGACGAAATTTTTTGCTTCCTGATTCACAGGTGATTTCAGTACAGACAAAAACGCCTCGACAACCAGAGTTGCGGGCGCTTTTGGATTCTGTACCAACGCGATTACATCGGCGTGCTGTGCTGCCTGCGCCATTTCGCCAACCAGCTCTGCCCAGGCAGAAAGGTTGGCGGACTTTGCCACACGAAATAAAGCCTCAGCATAGGGACGGGCTACCGTTGCGAGTTCAGCCATGATTACAGCTCTGCTTTTAATTGAGTCAACAGATCGGCGTGAGCCGATGCGTTGATTTCACGTTTTAAAATCTGCTCAGCGCCTTTAACTGCCAGGGTCGCCACTTCAGTACGCAAACCATCGCGTGCCTTGGTGATTTGTTGAGCAGCATCCAAACGGGCATTTGCAATAATCCGCAGCGCTTCTTCAGAAGCGGTGTTTTTCGCTTCGTCGACAATCATCTGTGCACGCTTGTCAGCTTCGGCAATACGTTTTTGCACTTCGTCGCGAGCGCCAGCCAGTTCGATCTGTACCCGTTTTTCAGCTTCTTTCGATTCGGCTTTGCTGCGCTCTGCTGCAGCCAGACCATCGGCGATTTTCTGTGCACGCTCATCGAGCGCTTTCATCATTGGCGGCCATATGAATTTCATAGTGACACCGGCCAGGATGAAGAAAACCACAAACTGAACAATAAACGTTGCATTCAGGTTCATAGTAATTCCTTATCGTATAGTTCTAACCGCAAACGAAGCGTTTGCGGCAAAGGAAATAATATTAGTGAGCCAGGAATGGGTTAGCGAATGCAAACATCATAGCGATACCAACGCCGATCAGGAACGCAGCATCGATCAGACCAGCCAACAGGAACATTTTAGTTTGCAGTTGGTTCATCAGTTCTGGCTGACGTGCAGATGCTTCCAGATATTTACCACCCATCAGGCCAATACCGATACATGCACCGATAGCGCCCAAACCAATAATCAAACCACAAGCCAATGCTACAAAAGAGAGGTCAGTCATGACAGTTCCTTTAAAGTTAAAATACAAAAAATTAAAAATACAAAAATAAACTAAAACAAATTACTCAAAACAGAAGTGATCCGAATCGATTCAACCACTAATTAATGACCTTCGTGAGCCTGACCCAGATACACCAGTGTCAGCATCATGAAAATAAACGCCTGCAGAACAACAATCAGAATATGGAAAATCGCCCAGATTGAACCGGCAACAATCTGACCCACAATACCGAAGGTCGTCATCGTTGAACCCAGCAGAGCAATCAACAGAAAAATCAGTTCGCCGGCAAACATGTTTCCGAACAACCGCATGCCCAGTGAAACGGTTTTGGCGACAAATTCGATCACGTTCAGCAGCAGGTTGAATGGCGCCATCCAGATACCGAATGGGGCAGCAAACAGTTCGTGCAGGAAGCCGCCAAAACCCTTGATTTTGACGTTGTAGTAAATCATCAGGATAAACACGCCCAGCGCCATGCCGATTGTGCCGTTCAGATCGGCGGTCGGCACGACACGGTGGTGATCAAAGACGTGCTGAACGCCGAAAAATTTGAATAACTGGGAAAACAGATCAACCGGCAAAAAGTCGAGTGAGTTCATCAAGGCAACCCAAACGAAAATTGTCAGTGCCAGCGGAGCGATAAATTCACGGTTACCGTGAATCATGTTTTTGGATTGTTCTTCAACCATTTCGACCAGCAATTCCACTGCTGACTGAAAACGGCCCGGAACACCGGAAGTGGCACGACGTGCCGCAAAGTACATCAGAGCCAGACCCAGTACACCGGTCAGAATTGACCAGAATACGGTATCCATGTTCAGGATCGACATATCAATGATATGGGCTTGATGCTTGGTAGAAAAATGTCCCAGATGGTGGACTATGTATTCTGACGCTGAGGGCGCTTCGGATTCGGTCAACAGATTGATCATAGGATTAGCTTCTAAATAGTAAAATAAAATAACTTTTCATAACCACAACAAATCCGGCTAGAAAGGCCAGCCATTGGATTCCGTGGTAAAACCAAACCACCGCCGCTAATAAAGCGATAGTTGTCAAAATCTTTAAAAACTCACCCGTAAAAAAGGTCATGGGATTTGCGCCACCGGCTTTTTGCGTCCCCGCAAATAACCTGAGTGCGAACAACGCATTCGGAAATGCGTAGCAAAATCCACCCAGGAGGGCTGAAATTCCTGCTGCCTGGCCGCCGAATACCAAAGCGATAATGGCAAGGATAAATGTCGCGCAAAATTGAATAGTCACGATGCGCAACATTAGCTTCTCTCGTTCTTTCTTGCTGTCCTGATCCGGTGATAATGTTTTAGGCTATTCTGTCTTTGAAAGCAATGTCGTATTTTGATACAAATCATGCTTGGTAAAATCGGCGCTCCCAGAGGCCAATTATTACTTACAGTCCAACTAAAACCCGAGGATTATACGTGCTTGTCCGTAGGGGCGTCAAACTTTGCCCTCATAAATTCATCATAAATAATGAATCTTTATCAATTCTTTGCGGATTATTGCAAATTGAATATTCATCCCGCCACCGGACATGAGCGGGGTCTGTTTTTATGAATAAGCGCGCAATTTTGACAAAATACCGTCCAGCGTATCCAGACTGGCAAAATCAATAATGACCTGTCCGCGCCCTTTGGCGCCCATTTTCAACTGCACCTGGGTCGCAAACAAATCTGAAAGCTCTTCTTCCAGGCGAGCGATATCGCGAGATTTTTCTGCGCTTTTATTCGGCGTGTCGGACGAAGCCTTTTCGGTTCGGGTCACCAGTTTTTCGGTTTCACGTACCGACAGTCGTTTCGCCACGATTTGATTGGCCAGTTGAATCTGGGTTGCTGCATCCACGGACAGTAAAGCACGTGCGTGCCCCATATCAATATCACCAGCCATCAGCATGGTCTGGACTGGTCCGGCCAGATTCAGCAATCGCAGCAGGTTGGTAACGGCACTGCGGGAACGGCCAACCGCCTGCGCAGCTTGCTCGTGGGTAAAACTGAAGTCGTTGATCAGACGCTGAATACCCTGCGCTTCTTCGAGAGGATTCAGGTCTTCGCGCTGGATATTTTCAATCAGAGCCATCGCCGCGGCAGCCTGATCATCCACGTCTTTGACCAGGACCGGCACTTCGGTGAGACCGGCCAGTTTTGATGCGCGGTAGCGGCGTTCACCGGCAATGATTTCATACTGGATTGCGCTGCCGGCCTTGGCTTTGATCGGCCGGACCAAGATTGGCTGCATCACACCCTGCGCTTTGATGGAAGCCGCCAGTTCGGTCAATGCACCCTCGTCCATTCTGGTACGCGGCTGGTATTTACCCGCCTGCATAACGTCCAGAGCGAGAATGTTCGGAAATCCGGGCAAGTTAGGTACTGCTTCCGCAAACGCCTCTGAGCCACCCAATAAGGCGTCCAAGCCCATACCCAAACCTTTTAATTTCTTTGTTGCCATGTTTCCTGATTCCTTGCTGATTGAAGTTTATTTTTCGAGTTCTTTGACGCGTTCGACCATCTCGGCGGCAAACGCCAGGTAGGCCTGCGCACCTTTTGAGGTGGGATCAAACGTCACGCCCGGCATGCCGTAAGACGGCGCCTCGGCCAGACGAATATTGCGCGGGATTACTGTTTTGAAGACTTTTTCACCGAAGTGTTGCTCAAGCTGATCGGAAACCTGCTGGGACAAGGTCATGCGTGGATCAAACATCACGCGTAACAGACCCACAATTTCCAAATCGCTGTTCAGATTTTTATGTACTTTTTTAATGGTGTTGGCCAGATCAGACAGGCCCTCCAGTGCGTAGTATTCGCACTGCATCGGAATAATGACACCGTGCGCAGAGCACAGGCCGTTCAGGGTCAACATCGACAACGCAGGCGGGCAATCAATCAAAATAAAGTCGTATTCGTCGTTAATGTCTTTTAACGCTACGCGCAGGCGGTTTTCCCGATTCTCCAGTTCCACCATTTCGACTTCCGCACCGGCCAGTTCCCGATTGGCCGGCAATACATCGTAATTCCCGTTATCCGATCGTTGCCTCACGGTTTTCACATCAGACAAGCCGAGCAATACCTGATAAATCGTGGCATTGAGTTTGGATTTGTTAATTCCCGATCCCATGGTTGCATTACCCTGCGGATCCAGATCGACCAACAACACGCGCTGATTGATCTGGGCCAGACTGGCCGCCAGATTGACAGTTGTAGTTGTTTTGCCAACTCCGCCTTTTTGATTTGCAACACAGAAAATTTTAGCCATATCTTTTTAATTTATTGTTCTATCCATAACAAATGCCGTTGCGCTTCTAATCCCGGTACTGAGATCGCCTGAACTTTGGTAATGGCCCATCCTGACGGCAGGACAGCAATTTCATGCTCAGGCAGTTGACCCTTTAATGCAATCATTTTCCCGCCCTTGGCCAGTAAATGCCCAGCCCAGTTCACGAAATTTGCCAGCTCTGAAAACGCCCGGGAAGTAATGACATCAAACAGTTCATCAACCTTTAGCAGTTCCACTCGTCCGGTATATACGGTGACGTTATTCAATCCAAGTTCTGCTTTAACCTGCTTTAAAAAAGCAGTTTTCTTATTGACGGTATCAATCAGCGAGATTTTTACATTCGGAAAAACGATGGCCAATACGATGCCGGGCAAACCACCACCGGAACCGACATCCAAAACATTTTTAGCCTGCTCAAAGGCAAATGCTGCAGACAAACTGTCCAGCAGGTGCTGCCTGACCATATCAACGGGATTTCGAACCGAGGTGAGATTGTAAACGCCATTCCACTTTATTAGCAGGTCCAGATAGGACATTAACTGATTATATTGATCTGGATTCAGGTTTAGTTGCAGTGCTGCTACGCCCTGCTCCAGCAATGTGCGGGTTTCTTCCCGGTTGTGAAAAATCGCCATAACTACGCATCTCCATCGACCGAAACCGGCGTCTGAGAAAAATCTTTATAGCCGCGCTTTTTCAAATGGACCAGCAATAATGAAATAGCAGCAGGCGTCACGCCGGAGATACGACTGCACTGCCCTAGCGTTTCCGGTTTTTGCTTGTTCAGTTTTTGTTTAACCTCGATCGACAATCCGGAAACATCCAAATAATCAAAATTGCTTGGCATCGGCAAATTATCAAAGTGGGCGTGACGTTGCACTTCTTTGGCCTGTCTGTCGATGTAGCCGGCATACTTCACATGGATTTCTACCTGTTCCCTGACAATCTCATTGTCCACGCTGGGACCGGCCACATCCTGACCGTCTACTCCGCGTAACGTCATCAAAGCCTGATAATTAACCTGCGGTCGCTTTAACAGATCGGCCAATGAGTATTCCCGTTCCAATGCTTTGCCTACCACCCGTTCTGCCTCGCCATCGGCGACTAACCGCGGATTAACCCAGGTAGATTTCAATCGTTCCAACTCCCGAGCGACCGATTCACGTTTGGCTTCAAATGCAGCCCATTGCGTATCGCTGACACAACCAAGGTTTCTACCAATTTCTGTCAGGCGCATATCAGCATTGTCTTCGCGCAAACTCAGTCTGAATTCCGCCCGGCTGGTAAACATGCGATACGGTTCAAGTACCCCTTTGGTGACCAGGTCATCCACCAAAACACCAAGATACGCTTCCGAACGCGCCGGCACCCAGGCGTCCTTTTGCTGTGTGTACAACGCGGCATTCAGTCCGGCCAGCATGCCTTGTGCAGCAGCTTCTTCGTAACCGGTTGTGCCATTGATCTGACCAGCAAAGAACAATCCCTGAATTTGGCGGGTTTCCAGACTCGATTTCAATGCTCTCGGATCAAAGTAGTCATATTCGATTGCATAGCCGGGCCTTAATATATAGGCGTTCTCCAAACCTTTCATCGACCTGACCAGAGACAGTTGAATATCAAACGGCAAGCTTGTTGAAATACCGTTTGGATAAAACTCATTGGTCGTTAAGCCCTCTGGCTCCAAAAATATCTGATGTGAATCTTTTCCTGAAAAACGATGAATTTTATCTTCGATGGATGGACAATATCTTGGTCCAACGCCTTCAATGACACCGGTGTACATCGGACTGCGATCCAATCCTGTCCGGATAATGTCATGGGTTTGTTGATTTGTATGGGTAATCCAGCAAGGTACTTGGCGTGGGTGCATGCTGGTATTGCCCATAACCGAAAATACCGGTACCGGATCCAAATCTCCCGGTTGTTCCTGCATGGCGGAAAAATCGATACTGCGCCCATCAATCCTTGGCGGTGTCCCTGTTTTTAAACGTCCTTGTGGCAGCGCCAGTTCTTTGAGTCGTGCTGATAATGAGACGGCTGGCGGATCCCCTGCCCTGCCCGCTGCGTACTGACTTAAACCAACATGTATTTTCCCATCAAGAAAAGTTCCCGCAGTCAGCACCACTGCACGGGATCTGAATTTGATACCAACCTGGGTTACCGCACCAACGACGCGTTCACCTTCTACCATCAGATCATCGACGGCCTGCTGAAAAATCCATAGATTCGGCTGGTTTTCGAGTCGGCTGCGAATTGCCTGCTTATACAAAATCCGATCCGCCTGAGCACGAGTAGCCCGGACTGCCGGACCTTTTGATGAATTCAATATACGAAATTGGATGCCTGCTTCGTCGGTTGCAATCGCCATCGCACCACCCATGGCATCGACCTCTTTGACCAAATGTCCCTTACCGATTCCGCCAATTGACGGATTACAGGACATTTGTCCGAGGGTTTCAATATTATGTGTCAGCAATAAAGTCGTTTGGCCCATCCGTGCCGAAGCCAAGGCAGCCTCAGTACCAGCATGCCCGCCCCCTACAACAATTACATCGAATTCATCTGGATAAAACATACCAACCTCTATCTAACAAGAGCCGAGATTATAAATCGTTTTCATTGGTTTACCTTGCTCCAGGTAAAATGGTTTCACGTGAAACATTCTTATCTAACTAATTTAATTTTATTTTGTTCCACGTGAAACATTTAACGAAGGTAACCATCATAGAAAGTTTTGATGATAAGCAGTTTTACGATAAACAAAAATAATTTACGAACAAATCCACTTCCGTTTTTTATTGCCAGGCGACTACCGCAAACGGATCCAGCTATATTAAATATCGCCATACTTATCCCAACCTTCCAAATGATGTGCCCACTAAAACCAAATAACAAGAGTGCAGAAACATTACACGCAACATTCACTACTTTTGAAACAGCCGAGGCACTGAGAAAATTAAATCCAAAATAACGAACAAAAATAAAAACTAAAAAGCTGCCGGTACCGGGCCCGAAGAAACCGTCGTAAAAACCAATGACACCACCAGTCAGGAATGCTGCATATCTTTCTTTAGTCCCGGAAAAAACTGGAATATGGGCATGCCCAAAATTCTTGCGCTTAAAGGTGTAAACAGCCAAACCCAACAATATAAAAGGCAGACCAAGTCTTAAGAAATGTGCAGATACATGCGTGATGGTGTACGCACCAAAAAAAGAAAAGGTAAATGCAGTGATACTCGCAGGTATTGCTACGTTCCAATTTATTTTTACGGCCTTTGAATAATTTACGGCAGCCGTTGCAGTTCCCCATATTCCGTTAAATTTATTCGTACCTAACAACGTCGCCGGAATCTGTTCCGGGTAAACAGTGAACAGAGCGGGAAGACTGATCAACCCGCCTCCGCCAACAATGGCGTCAATCAATCCAGCCAAAAAAGCAGCCAGGCATAAAATTAAAAACGCGCTCATAAAATGACATACCTTGTGGATAAAGCTATGGATAACATGCATACAGTTTGTGGAGAAAACAAACTTTTAAAATATCTTCCAAAAAAACACCGGAAAGAGGATTGTGGATAACTATGCTTAAAAGTGATTAATAGATTGTGTAAATCTGTTTGAATTCCTGATTCGAAAAAGTTATCCAGAATTTGGCTTTAAAAACTCATTATCAATTCGACCCGCTTATAAAACCGCTAGTAGTTTGAATTTAAATAGAAATGTTGAGTTATCCACAAAAATCGTCTCGTTTACTATTACTACTATTTAGATATATATACTTACTCTATAAAACAAAGAAATAAAAAAAGCCCTGCGGGCTTTTAAAAATTCTACTAAACCTGCTCAAAAACAGACCTGTTACAGGAAACATGACTAATCATGTTTCCTGTAAATCGCTGTTCTAACTGTCCAAGGTCATTAAACTGGCATTACCACCCGCAGCAGTTGTATTAATACAGACAGCTCGTTCAGCCAACAGCCTCCAAAGGGGCACCAGTTCATTTTCGCTGGATTCAATGACTGAGGCTATACCGTCTTCCTGTAATGCAATCACGGGTCTGAAAACAGCCGACAGTGAATTGTCGATCAATGCCACCTGATATTGAATCATTTCGGGATCAGCGGTCTGAATAATGGATTGAATACTTTCAGGCAAACTGATGGGAATTAACTTAAAAGTCGCTTCACTCATAACAGGAATGTTTTCTGTAGCCAAAATTGCAGCAAGCTGATTCAACAAAACATTCACATTGCTTGCGGCGCAAAAAATTCGTCCACGTGGTGCAAAAGATAAGGTATTTCGTTCTCCGGTAGGACCGGGTAAAACCAGCGACATTTTTCGGGGTGATGCCAACGCATATTGTTCAGCGATCAGTGCCTGCTTTTCATGCCCATGTGTTTTTAACCAGATCAAGAGTTCATTGAGAAGTTCTGAAGATTGACGTTCAAAGACAGAATGTCCACCAATCAGTGCATCACTGTTTTGCTGAAGCCGCTTAAGGTAGAGCGGACCACCCGCTTTTGGACCGGTACCAGATTTACCCTCACCACCAAAAGGCTGAACCCCAACTACTGCACCAACAATATTTCGATTGATATAAATATTCCCGACATGCGCATGATCGATCACATATTGGATGGTTTCATCTATGCGTGAATGCACACCCAGAGTCAGACCATAACCTGTCTGATTGATTTGTTCTACAAGTTCTGGCAGGTCCTCACGACGATAACGCAGCACATGCAAAACCGGACCAAATACTTCGTGTTTCAGTTGCGATAAATGTGAGATTTCTATGACTGTCGGCGGGATAAAATGACCGTTTTTAGTCAGATCCGACAGTGGAACCTGATGGAACGAAATTGCTTCGAGGCGTAACTTTTCAATATGTGCCAACAAATTGTTTTTCGCTTCCAGGTCAATAACGGGACCGATATCAATACTGAGCCTGTCCGGGTAACCAATGCGCAATTCATCCATGGCACCATATAACATCTGCATCGTTTTATCATAAATATCATGTTGCAGGCATAAGACCCGCAACGCTGAACAACGCTGCCCGGCACTGTCAAAGGCTGAATTGAGTACATCCTGTACGACTTGTTCAGGTAAAGCACTGCTGTCTACAATCAGCGTATTCTGACCACCGGTCTCTGCGATTAAAGGCAAATCACATTGTTCGGCCACCGAGCGTTTCGCCAGAGTTTGATTAATCAACTGTGCTACCTGCGTTGAGCCGGTAAAAATAACCCCTTTTACCCTGGCGTCACCAACCAGTTTGGCACCGACGGTTTCGCCTTTTCCAGGCAGAAATTGCAGTGCCGTGGTAGGTATACCGGCTTTGTGAAAAATCTGTACTGCACGGAAAGCGATTAATGGTGTCTGCTCAGCAGGTTTGGCCAACACGACGTTTCCGGCAGCGAGAGCCGCGCTGACCTCACCCAAAAAAATCGCAAGTGGGAAATTCCATGGGCTGATGCAAACGACCGGACCCAACGGCGTAATGCTTTGTACTGTTGAAACCTGGGTTGCGTAATAACGTAAAAAATCCACTGCTTCACGTACTTCTGCTACCGCGTTGGGAAATGATTTGCCGGCTTCACGAATAGCCAAAGCCATCAACTCGACCCGATGCAATTCAAGCAGATCTGCCGCCTTGTTTAAACAGGCTACCCGCTCTTTTACAGGTGTATTGCACCATTCACTGGCGTGGGTAGAAGCAGACTGCAGGGCAGTTTCAACATCATGACTGTTGGCTTCAACAACATGACCAACTATGTCGGAAAAGGAAGCGGGATTGCTGACAGTAAGACTGTTGTTTGCACTTGCAATCCCGTGCAACAGCGGTTTGGCATGCCACTTGTGCGAAGAAAATGGCGTCATTTCTCTGGCAAGGTTACGTAAATTCTGTTCATTGGAAAAATCAAAACCGGCAGAATTCAGGCGCTCATTACCGAGCAGATTGGCAGGCAATTTAATACCATCATGCGGCATGCATTCCAATTTTTCGGCAATCGTAACCGGGTTGACAACCAATGAATCCAGAGAAATCGATTCATCAACAATCTGGTTCACAAATGAAGAATTGGCGCCGTTTTCCAGAAGACGCCGAACCAGATAAGCCAGTAAGGTTTCATGTGAACCAACCGGCGCATAAATACGACAAGGTCGATTCAAATGTTCCGGTCCCACCACCTGATCATACAAAGTTTCGCCCATGCCATGCAGACATTGGAATTCGTAATCGGTAATGTTTTTTTCTTGTGCCCAGGTATAAATAGTGGACAGGGTCAAAGCATTGTGTGTTGCAAACTGCGGATAAATCACATCTGTCGTTGCCAATAACTTTTGCGCGCAAACCAAATAGGAAATATCGGTATAAACCTTGCGGGTGTAAACCGGATAGCCACTCAACCCATCAACTTGAGCACGTTTGATTTCCGAATCCCAGTATGCACCCTTAACCAGACGCACCATGAATTTGCGGTTGCTGCGTCGTGCCAGATCAATCAGATAATCCAGGACGTAGGGACAACGTTTCTGATACGCCTGAATAACAATACCCAAACCATCAAATCCAGCCAACTCCGGATCAAACGCCAATGCCTCAATTAGATCCAAAGACAATTCCAAGCGGTCCGCCTCTTCGGCGTCAATATTGAGACCGATGTTGTAATGCTTCGCCAACAACAATAATTTTTTTAAATTGGGTAACAGTTCTTGCATGACCCTGCGATATTGGTTGCGGCTGTATCTTGGGTGAAGTGCTGATAATTTAACGGAAATACCAGGTCCCTCTTTTATTCCCCTTCCATCCGACGCTTTACCAATTGCATGAATCGCTGCTTCATACGCGGAATAGTAAAAAGTAGCATCTTTGGCCGTTAAGGCTGCTTCACCCAGCATGTCATACGAATATCGATAACCGCGCTTTTCATTTTCCTTGCTGTTCTTGATCGCTTCCTGAATTGTCTGTCCGGTAACAAATTGATTACCCAACATACGCATCGCCAAATCGACACCCTTACGGATAAGTGGCTCGCCACCCTTTGATATTAACTTGCTTATGGCGGAAGTTAGTCCTTGCTCACTATTTGTAGAAACTAATTTTCCGGTCACAAGCAAGCCCCAGGTAGCGGCGTTAACAAACAACGATGGCGATTCACCGAGGTGTTTGCGCCAGTCGCCTTTACTTATCTTGTCGGCAATTAAACGATCTACGGTTTGATGATCGGGAATACGCAACAATGCTTCAGCCAGACACATCAGCGCGACCCCCTCTTCGGAGGAAAGTGAAAATTCGTGCATTAAAGCGTCAACTCCCGAAGCCCGGGTACGTTGTTCGCGCACTTCTTTGACCAGATTTCTAGCCAGTTCCTGAATCGGTGCATGATCGAATGGAGACAATTGCTTCAGCAAATACTGAACCGATTGCGTTTCATCGCGTCGATATGCCTCCGTAATGGCCAATCTTAATGCGGAGGGATTCGGCAGTATCTCGGTATAAAAATAAGAAAATGGCTGATTCATAAATGGATAGTCATAGAGGTGAGCAACAAACGGCCATGCTGAAAATGTTTCAGTTCATCGCGGATGGGTGTTGTAAAGTGTAGTAAAAATTTTCGATTTAGAATTATTTTTAATAATCAACGATTTATTGATTTTATAGAGGTTTGCTAATGATTAATTCTGGAAATTACCGGTATTAGCAAAATAAAGTATTTTGTGCGAGAATTGCGCCAAATTAAATTTACACATGAGAAATTCTTATGCTCGACAAAATCAGTAAAAGAATCCTGGCCGAATTACAGAATGACGGCCGTATCAGTAACGTAGAATTGGCGACCCGGGTTAATCTATCTCCGGCAGCCTGTCTGGAACGTGTACGTAAATTACAGGAATCCGGATATATCCTCGGTTATACCGCACAACTGAACCCCCAATTGCTCGATGTAGCGCTGCTGGTTTTTATTGAAGTGGTTTTGGATCGGACCACACCGGACGTATTCGATGCGTTCAAACGCGGTGTCCAGGCAATTCCGGAAGTATTGGAATGCCATATGGTTGCCGGTGGTTTTGATTATCTGGTCAAAGCCCGGGTAAAAGACATGAATGCCTATCGCGATTTTTTGGGCAAATCATTATTGCAGCTCGGTGGCGTACGCGAGACCCACACGTACGCGGTTATGGAAGAAGTCAAAAACACCTCTCACCTGCCGATTAAATAATCACAACAGCGCATTTTGATGCTCAATCTGTGGATTTTCTGAATTCAGCGTTTTTTCAACCAGCTCAATCAAATTGTTGCGCAGCCATTTGTGGGCCGGATTTTTAACATCGCGTTCGTGCCATAACATATCCACATTGACCGGAGGCGTTTCAAACGGCAACTCTTTCCAGATCAATTGGCTTTCTACGCCGGTTGATGACAGTAAATGTTGAGGCAACACCGTAATCAAATCGGAGTTGGCAACGACGCGTCCGGCGGTAAAAAACTGATTTACTGTCAAAAGAATTCTGCGTTGAAGATTGAGCGGAGAGAGAATCTCATCAATCAGCCCATGTGGCCGACCTGAAAAACTGACCAGCAAATGATGCGCATCACAATAGGTTTTTAACGTGAGAGGTTGTTGCGCCAGCGGATGATCTTTTCGCATGACGCAAACATAACGACCGCTGTAAAGACTGTTATGTCGGATTGTGCTGCTTGAGGCATTTTGTCCTCCGGCCAATAACGAGACAACCCCCGGGAAAAATCCCACTGCAATATCAATATCACCGTGTAACAGCATCGGACGCGGATCGCGTGTAACCAGTGGGACCATCCGCGCATTAATTCCCTGCGCATTTTTTTCAATTTCGCGAATCAGATGCGGCATCCAATACGCGGCAGTTGAATCTGCCATCGCCATACGAAATGAGGCATTGAAACTGGCTGGATCAACCGTGGCCGGGGCAATGGCTGATTCGAGCTTGCCGAGTGCCTCTCTGATTGCCGGCCAGACGCTTTCAGCCCTCGGCGTCGGTTTGACGCCATAGGCGGTGCGTATCAGTAATTCATCGTTAAATGCGTGGCGCAAGCGTTTTAATGCGTTGGAAACGGCTGGTTGCGTCATGGCGAGTTTATCTGCCGCACGTGTCAAATTCTGCTCAATCATTACCGTATTGAAAATACGTAACAAATTTAAATCCAGCGTCAAAAAATTCATTATTGCCTCATTCATTAAAAAGCCAGTTATTCAGAAATGATATAAGACTTTTTTGGCATATAACGTAAAAAATTTCTTATGACCTTAACCTGGAACAAAACATCGTTTTATATTCGAAATGCAAAAGCAAGTGAAACAGCATGTAAAAGCGAACGGAAGCCAGAACTTCCTTGTAACCAAACTGTCACATCCAGAACACATCAGTGTTTCAGACCCAAAATCGGCCGCTGGCAGCATAAAATATGGATTGTGAAATCTTCTTGACGCGATTGTTATACACAAAATTACCTGCTGTCTATAACCAGCGAAAAATATAAACAATTAGATTAATAAAATCATTTAACCAATTGATTTTTATAATGTAATTCAATATTTTTCAATGAAAATTATAAAATAAGCAACGGTTAATTGACACTGTTAAATTCGTCGACATCAAATCTATTCACAAAGTTATCCACAGAATCACCGTGGATTGAATAAAACCATGATGAAAATCAGTCCAACTGCAATTGCAGTCAGAAAAACAGCAAACTAGGCGATAATATTGTCTTGGATTAATCGTATTCGAAAGTTTTTATGTCATTCAATAACATCCCATTACAAAACGATACTTTTCTGCGGGCGTTGAAACGCCAGCAAACCGAATACACCCCAGTCTGGTTGATGCGCCAGGCCGGACGTTATTTGCCTGAATACAGAGAAACCAGAAAAAAGGCCGGTTCATTTATGGGACTGGCAAAAAATCCCGACTATGCCACCGAGGTCACCATTCAGCCATTAGATCGATTCAAGCTCGACGCTGCGATCCTGTTTTCGGACATTTTGACTGTGCCCGATGCGATGGGTCTGGGGCTGTATTTTGAAGACGGTGAAGGCCCAAAATTTGAACGCAGCCTGCGGGACGAAGCCGACGTGATGAAATTGCAGGTTCCCGACATGAACTCGTTGAAGTACGTTTTTGACGCAGTCTCACAAATCCGGACCACCCTGAACGGTCGGGTTCCATTAATTGGCTTTTCAGGCAGCCCGTGGACGCTGGCCTGCTATATGGTCAAAGGCGGCGGATCCAAGGATTACAAAACCGTAAAAACCATGCTTTACAACCGCCCTGATCTGATGCATCACATTTTGCAGGTGAATGCGCATGCCGTAGCCCAGTATTTAAATGCCCAGATCGATGCCGGCGCGCAGGCTGTCATGATCTTTGATTCCTGGGGCGGGGTACTGGCGGACGATGTTTATAAGACATTTTCACTCGACTATATGCAGCAGGTTGTTTCGCAACTGAAAAAGGAAAAGGATGGCGTCGCCATTCCCTCGATCGTATTTACCAAAGGCGGCGGCCTGTGGCTGGATCAGATCGCCAATATTGGTGCGGATGCAGTGGGTTTGGACTGGACAGTCAATCTGGGTAAAGCCAGAGCCTTGGTCGGCAACAAAGTCGCATTGCAGGGAAATCTCGATCCGATGGCGCTGTTTGCCAAGCCGGAACAGATCCGAGCACAGGTTCAGAATGCCATTAACAGCTTTGGCAAACCCACCGAAAACAGTGGCCATGTATTTAACCTCGGCCACGGGATCTCCCAATTTACCAATCCGGAAGCAGTGACAACGCTGGTCGATGCCGTGCATGAGTTCAGTAAAGAAATACGGAAAAAGTAAAAAGGAAAAATATGCCGGCAAACCTTGTAGGATGAACCCTTACAAGGTTTGTGCGGTGCAACAGCTAGGATTGGCGCGGCTTGCAGGCCGAAATCGGGTCAAAAAGCTGGTCAATTAAAACCCTGACGAGCCGCTATATTTAAAAAACGGGTTTAGTT
>Ga0209067_10000588_pt1 | contig 23115 bp, 22 predicted proteins | sample ColStrG_CSR_2013_FD_187199 | JGI IMG/M metagenome (GOLD analysis project Ga0209067, IMG submission 187199) | Freshwater sediment microbial communities in response to fracking from Pennsylvania, USA - Cold Stream Run_MetaG_CSR_2013 (SPAdes)... | ecosystem: Environmental > Aquatic > Freshwater >...
CATGACCGGGCAACCGGAAATCAAATTGTTGATGGCGACCAGATTTCTGTCATCAATTTCACCGAAAAGCTGTAAATCGCGCGCCCTGTAGTCAGATTGCGCAAAAATCTTCAGTAATTCCACTGTTACCTCTATTTATTCTAATGGCATTAAAAATGTGTTGAATCTGTCTCAGTCTATGCTTAAGTCTGAAAAAATGTGATGAAGTGCAGAACATTCTCACCAACCGGATTTATGATATGAAACTTATCGTGAATTTAACAGTGCGTTCTGGGAAGTGAGTGCATCATAAAGTGCTTTTGATACACGGTATGCATGGAACAGCTCATGTTTTTCATCCTTTTCATCGTTTTCAATATTTAAAAAGATAAATATGATCGTTCAAATTGTAAAAAGCCGCCCCAGATTGTTTTTGGCGTTTGTGCTTGGTTTGATTATTGGATTGCTGCCTATTGAATGGGATTGGCTGTCGCGGTTTTTGCTTGGCTGGAACGTGGCGGTCTGGTTTTATCTGTTGCTGATGGGTTGGATGATGAGAAAAGCTACACATACTATGGTGTGCCAGCTGGCGGAACAGGAAGATCGTGCCGATTTGGCCATCATTGCAATTATGTCGATTGCCGCGGCAGCCAGTCTGGCGGCAATTGTTCTGGAACTGGCGACGATCAAGGACTTAAGTCAGAGTCAAAAGCTGTTGCACTACCTGGTTACTGCTGCAACGGTAGCCGGATCATGGTGTTTCATCGCCATGATCTTTACATTTCATTATGCAAAAATCTATTATCGCTCACCCAAAGATCACCGTGCGCTGCAGTTTCCAGAGGCGCATCCCCAACCCAATTATTGGGACTTCCTGTATTTCTCATTCACTATCGCAGTCGCAGCACAAACATCGGATGTGACCCTGAATACCCGAACCATCCGAAAAACTGCACTGGCCCAGTCCGTGCTCAGTTTTTGGTTCAATATGGCGGTGCTGGGTTTGTCGATCAATATCGCTGCCGGTCTGGTTGGCGCCTGAAAAAAAAGACATCAAATTGATGTCTTTTTTGACATGGCGATTAATTCAGACCCATGAAGTCACCCTTGCCGATTTCAATGCCGTTGTGGCGCAAAATCCCATAGGCGGTGGTCACATGAAAGAAAAATTGTGGCAAGCCATAACTCAGCAGATAGGACGAACCGGTAAACTTTTTCTCTTTTGGCGTACCGGGGCGAAGTACTATTTCGCGTTCTTCGGCGCCGGCCAATTGTGATTGATCGATCGATCCAATGAATTCCAGTGTCTTTTTGATACGGGATTGCAAATCAGCGAAACTTTGTTCGTTATCTTCGTAAGCGGGAACGTCGACATCGGCCAGTCGTGCGCTGATGCCTTTGGCGAAATCTGCGGCGATCTGGACCTGACGAATCAAGGGAAACATGTCGGGATATAAACGCGCCTGAAGATAGGCATCGGGTGCGATTTTCTTGTCATTCGCGTGCGTTTCAGCTTTTGCCAGCACATGCCCAAGACTGGACAACATTTGTTTAAAGACGGGAATTGAAGCGTCGTAGAGGGCAATGGTCATAATTTTTTCCTTGTTGTGGTGAATTGATTGCAATGCGGGCAGTACATGGTGCAATTTCAGTCAAATACAAGCGTGTCGACAGCCGTTCAACCACAGTTTCTGCATTTTTTTGGCTTTGGCTGTCATATTTCCCCATCATTGAGCGTTTGATACCGGATAACACTACATTAAATAAAATAATCAACTAGACTGAGCAGGTTGATTTTTGACATGCATTTCGATATAAATAATTTTCTTTGGCCGCAAGGATTGCGATAAATGTCTCAAACTCAAAACAATAAGGAATTTGAATTTATTCAGGGACTGACAGCGGATCTGTCAGCGAAGGTACTGATATTTCCCACGTCTCTGAGTGCAACGATGAATATCCGGCGTGCCATTCTTCAGGATGACATTTCGAATGACGCATTGGCACGCATTATCGGTACCGAGCCGGTGTTGTCCGCCCAGATTTTAAAGCTGAGCAATTCAGCGGCATTCAATGCCAGCAGCAAAATGACGTCCGACTTAAAAGCCGCGACCATGCGTCTGGGTTACCTGAAGGTCAAAAATTTGACCATTGCCGTCGGTATGAAGCAACTGACCGAGCATCGCGATCTCAATAAAGATATTGGCCAGTTGATGGAAGGTTTGTGGAACCGCAGTGTGCGGGTCGCCTCTTTTTCTTGCGTCGTTGCACGCAGTCTGACCAAGTTGAATCCGGATAGTGCCCTGCTGGCGGGTTTACTGCATGACGTTGGCAAGTTTTACATTATTAACCGTGCCAATCAATATCAGACATTATTTACGTCAAAACAGGCGCTGTGGAATTTGGTCGATGCCTGGCATTCCAATATCGGCGCGGCAATTCTGGAAAACTGGTCGATTGCCGATGATATTCGTGATGCGGTTCAGAATTTTAAAAACCCTGAATATGAGTCCCGTGGCGTCGTGAATTTAACCGATACCCTGTTTGCGGCAGATTTACTGGATGCCCATTTCGATGAAAGATCTCCTCAAAAGATCAATTGGGAAGAACTTCCACCGGTGTTGAACAAATTGGGACTTGATGAAGAAAAAAGCCAACTGATGCACCAACAAATGAAAGTGGAACTGGATGCGTTTTTAAGCGCAATCAACTGAGGAACGTCAGGCAACGTTCCGCACAATATCGTATCAGTGGCGTGCCTTGGAAAATACGATCAGCCAGCTGCGCAGCACTAAAACTTCAACATGGCCGGGATTGACACCGGCACGGCATTCAATCACAGGATTGGTTTGATAGAAGCGCTTGCGAAAATCTTTGCAGATACTGATTTCACGCTGACCTATACGCAGCAGAAAGGTATTGCTCAGCAGAGGTTGGGTTTGATAGGCAGTATTGAGGTAAGCCATGACTTTTCTCCAAAGATGTTTGAATGCAGTGATGTCATCTTAATCCAAAAATACTGTATATGCAAACAGTAACTGTAATTAATTACAGTACTGTTGCGCTGGCGACGGTTTATTTGAATAATTGTTATTATTGCATTGATTGCCGGGTTTTCTGCAATCACTGACCAAACCGGGATTTTGCGACGTCAGGTGGTGTACCATGCGGGCTTGGCTTTTTTGAACCGGAGAATGGTATGTTCCACCACGTTGAACCCTATGCTGGCGACCCGATTTTGTCCCTGAACGAGGCCTTTGGAAAAGATCCTCGCAGCAACAAGATTAACCTCTCAATTGGCATATATTTTGATGACGCAGGGAAAATTCCCATGCTGCCCTCGGTGCGATCCGCAGAGCTCAAGGTCGTTGCCGAGGCCGGTCCGCGTCCGTACCTGCCCATGGAAGGTGCGGCCAATTTCCGAAGCGCGGTTCAGCATTTATTGTTTGGCGCAAATCATGCGGCAGTCCAAGCCGGCAGAGTGGTAACGATTCAGTCGGTCGGATCCAGCGGCGGTCTGAAAGTGGGTGCCGATTTTATCAAGCGCTATTTTCCGGATTCTCTGGTAATGGTCAGTGATCCGACCTGGGATAATCATCGCGCGGTTTTTGAAGGGGCCGGACTGAACGTGGCGACCTATCCGTATTACGACGCGACGAATGGCGGACTCCGGTTTGACGCGATGCTGAGCGCCATTGGCGAAGCTGAAAGACACAGTGTCATCTTGTTGCATGCCTGCTGTCATAATCCCACCGGGGTCGACCTGACGGCGGCGCAGTGGGGTCAGCTCCTGACGGTATTAAAAGAGCGTGAACTGATTCCTTTTCTTGATTTGGCTTATCAGGGATACGGCACAGGTATCGAAGAAGATGCCTTTGCGCTGCGTTTATTTGCCGATTCCGGAATCAGTTTTTTTGTGGCCAATTCATTTTCAAAAAGCATGGGCCTGTATGGTGAACGATGTGGTGCGCTCAGCATCATCTGCCCGGACGCAGCGCAGGCAGTCAACGTATTGGGGCAGTTAAAAGCCAATGTACGGCGCAATTATTCCAATCCCCCCATGCACGGTGGTCAGATCGTGGCGCGTGTACTCACTGATCCGGAGTTGCGTGCCATGTGGGACGCCGAGGTACGCGCGATGCGCGAGCGAATACAGTCTATGCGGCACCGGCTGCATGAAGTGCTGAGCGCCAAATTGCCGGGTCGGGATTTCAGTTATTTCCTGACCCAGCGCGGCATGTTCAGCTACACAGGATTAAGTCCCGAGCAATGTGACCGGCTGAAAAATGAATTTGGTGTGTATATACTGCGCTCCGGGCGCATGTGCGTGGCCGGATTGAATTCGGGGAATGTCGAAGCGACTGCACAGGCAATGGCTGCAGTGCTGGCCTGATACAAATGAAAAAGGAGCCGTTATTCAACGCGGCTCCTTTTTATATGCTTGTTTGAATCAGGTATGTTCAAAACATAATTTTTTTGCTTCGTTAAACGCCGATTCTGCCGACATACCGCTCTCCATCATTCGCGTAATTTCTTCCGAATGTTCGCGGATATCTGAAGGCAGTTCGGCACGATTGGTTTTGTAATATTCGTATTTTTGAATCGCAATCTGTTCTTTCGCCTTGGCCAGTGCAGAACCGCCCCGCCCAGTGCCGGTGCCGGCAGCCTTGCGCGGTTTGGCCACAACTTTCACCTTCGGCGCGTTGATTTTTACCAGTTGCGCTTTAATTTGTTCCAACGTGTAGATCAGCGCAGAATTCTTTCCGGAGAATTCTTTTTCTTCGGTCTGTATCAATAAATTGCCGCTGTCAAAACTGATTTTTTTTCCGGCTGCATTGCTGACCCGATAGTTGGGGCCATCAACGTTGCCGCTGCCTGAAAACTGTACGTTTTCCCCGTAAGCCTGCATTTTCTCAATGACATTGTTCAGATAGGCTGCAGGCAGTTTGGTGATGTCACCAGTCCAGTGTTTCATTCTCTTGATGTTCAAAATACATTGCTTCCCAAAAAGTCAAAAAAAAATAAGCACCATCACACCGCGTGCTTTCATTCTTGTAGGGTTCATTATCCTCTGACTCAAAATGAATGGGTGGGGGTCGCGCAAATATATTTGTGCGACATGATAAGACTGCAAGCTAATTAGCTAACTTTGCAGTCCGATGGCAAGCTGAAGGCAGATGAATGGTGCTGATATTTTTCAGTCAATACTTTCACCATTAATGGTAAAAAGACAAAATTCAATATCGAATGATTAATTTCAACAGCCTTCACTTTTTTAAAAAAATCAGAAAAAGCGCGATTTCCGGCGTATTTCGAGGGCAATTTCGATATTTTTGCGTTAAATCAGCAATTCCACACTTGAAATGCTCCTGCAAATCCCCACTTCGGCTACATTGTTTTAAATATGTTTGATCATCGGAGGTAGGGAATGCAAGACCAGGAAAAGCAGGACGGGCAACCAGAGATACAGTCGACTGCACAAAATGAACAAAATGACACTGTGCAGCAGGAGGCTGAACCGGTCATGGTTGCAGTGGATTCTGATTTTGAAGAAAAACTGCTGCAGACAGAAGCCAAGTTGGCTGAATTGCAGGACGCCTATCTGCGCGCAAAAGCGGACGGTGAAAACATTCGTCGCCGCGCCCAGGAAGATATCACCAAAGCGCACAAATATGCCGTCGAAAGTTTTGCCGAATCAATGATTCCGGTAAAAGACAGCCTGGAAATGGCGCTGAAGATTGAAACGATGTCGGTTGAGGCATTAAAAGAAGGTACGGAAATGACACTGCGCCAACTGGCCAGCGCTTTCGAGAAAAACCGGCTGATGGAAATCAATCCTGCCAAAGGTGACAAACTCGACCCTGCCAAACATCAGGCTGTATCGATGGTGCCTGCCGAGCAGGACGCCAACACCGTGGTCGAAGTGCTGCAAAAAGGTTATACGATTGCTGACCGTCTGTTGCGTCCGGCACTGGTGACAGTAGCCCAGTCCAAATAAGGCGGACCGAAAAGTTCTGTGCACATCGGCGGCATGCTTGAAAACAGGCGCTTGCGCCGCATATGCGGGAAGACAGAACCGATTTCGCGGAATTAATTATTTATTCTTATTCATCACATTATTTTGAAATTATAAAATTTAAAAGGAAATATCATGGGCAAAATTATCGGCATTGATTTGGGAACGACCAATTCATGTGTATCAGTTATTGAAAACGGCCAACCTAAAGTGATTGAAAACGCTGAAGGTGCTCGTACTACACCATCCATCATCGCCTATCAGGAAGACGGTGAAATTCTGGTCGGTGCATCGGCCAAACGTCAGGCCGTGACCAACCCAAGAAATACCCTGTATGCAGTCAAGCGCCTGATCGGCCGCAAATTCGAGGAAAAAGAAGTACAGAAAGACATCAGCCTGATGCCGTTCTCGATTGTCAAAGCGGACAATGGCGATGCATGGGTGAGCGTGCGCGACAAGAAAATGGCGCCACCACAAATTTCTGCCGAAGTACTGCGCAAAATGAAAAAAACTGCCGAAGATTATCTCGGTGAAGAAGTGACTGAAGCTGTCATTACCGTACCTGCTTACTTTAATGATGCACAGCGCCAGGCAACCAAGGATGCCGGCCGTATCGCCGGTCTGGAAGTCAAACGTATCATTAACGAACCAACTGCTGCAGCACTGGCCTTTGGTCTGGATAAGGCTGAACGCGGCGATCGTAAAATTGCCGTGTACGATCTGGGCGGCGGCACATTCGATATTTCGATTATTGAAATTGCCGACGTTGACGGTGAAATGCAGTTTGAAGTGTTGTCCACCAACGGTGACACCTTCCTGGGTGGTGAAGATTTCGATCAGCGCATCATCGACTACATCATCGATGAATTCAAAAAAATCAACGGACTTGATCTGTCCAAAGATCCGATCGCTCTGCAGCGTATCAAAGCTTCCGCAGAACGCGCCAAAATTGAATTGTCGAGCTCGCAGCAAACCGAGATCAACGAGCCCTACATTGCCATGGCCAATGGTGCACCGGTGCATCTGAACATGAAGATGACCCGCGCCAAGCTGGAGTCGCTCGTTGAAGAGCTGATCAACAAAACGATCGAGCCATGCCGCACGGCGATTCGTGACGCCGGTGTCAAAACGACCGATATCAACGACATCATTCTGGTCGGCGGTATGACCCGTATGCCCAAAGTTCAGGAAGTGGTCAAAGAATTTTTCGGCAAGGATCCGCGCAAAGACGTCAATCCTGATGAAGCGGTTGCAGTCGGTGCCGCGATTCAGGGTTCGGTATTGTCCGGCGACCGTAAAGATCTGTTGCTGCTGGATGTGACACCATTGTCGCTGGGTATTGAAACCCTGGGCGGCGTGATGACCAAAATGATCCAGAAAAACACCACCATTCCAACCAAGTTCAGTCAGGTATTCTCAACTGCAGACGACAATCAGCCCGCAGTGACGATCAAGGTTTATCAGGGTGAACGCGAAATCGCCGCGGGTAACAAAGGTCTGGGTGAATTCAATCTGGAAGGTATTCCACCGGCAGCACGTGGTACACCGCAGATCGAAGTGACCTTTGATATTGATGCCAACGGTATTCTGCATGTTGGTGCCAAAGATAAGGCGACCGGCAAGGAAAACAAAATCACGATCAAGGCCAATTCAGGTCTGACTGAAGAAGAAATTCAGAAGATGGTGAAAGATGCCGAGCTGAATGCGGAAGAAGACAAGAAAGTCAAGGAATTGGCCGAGTCGCGCAATCAGGGTGACGCACTGGTTCATTCGACCAAGAAATCATTGACTGAATACGGTGACAAACTGGAAGCCGGTGAGAAAGAAAAAATTGATGCATCAATCAAGGATTTGGAAGAAGCGCTGAAAAACGGTGATAAAGTCTCGATTGATGAAAAGATTGCCGCATTGTCGACAGCTTCTCAAAAATTGGGCGAAAAAATGTATGCTGACATGCAGGCGCAACAGGCTGCAGCCGGTGGTTCTGCCGGTGCCGAAGCACACAATGGCGGTGCATCTGAATCCAAACGCCAGGAAGAAGATGTTGTGGATGCGGAATTTAAAGAAGTGAAAGATAAATAACTCCAGGTTTGGCGAGTGTGTAACTCGTTAAAACTCGCCGAGAAAGGGGCGTCGCAGGTGCGACAAACCTCTCGGCTTTTTTCGTATCAATTTGCAAGCTTTTTAAAATGTCGAAATTGGGTGCGGACGTTTTAGGTTAGTTTGAATTCACTAAGAAGGTGCCAAAAAATGGCGAAGCGCGATTTTTATGAAATATTAGGCGTTGCGAAAAATGCCAGCGATGACGAGATTAAAAAATCGTATCGGAAAATGGCGATGAAATATCATCCGGATCGCAATCCTGACAGCAAGCAGGCTGAAGAAAAATTCAAGGAAGCCAAAGAAGCTTACGAGATGCTGGCTGATCCCAAAAAACGGGAAGCGTATGACCGGTATGGTCACGCCGGTGTCGATCCCAATATGGGTGGCGGCCAGGGCGGTGGCGGTGCCGGTGGCTTTGCCGATGCCTTTGGTGATATTTTCGGTGATATTTTCGGTGGTGGACGTGGACGCAGTTCCGGTCCGCAGGTATATCGTGGTGCCGATTTGCGCTACAACCTTGAAATCAGTCTGGAACAGGCGGCCAATGGATTTGATACCACGATCCGTGTGCCTTCCTGGGATGAATGCGAACCCTGTCACGGCACCGGCGCCAAGCCCGGTACCACTCCGGTAACCTGCACAACCTGTGCCGGACATGGCCAGGTAAGGATGCAGCAGGGATTGTTCAGTATTCAGCAAACCTGCCCTAAGTGCCACGGTACCGGAAAAATTATCCCGGATCCGTGCACCAGCTGTTCAGGTGTCGGACGCATCAAACGCAACAAAACACTGGAAGTGAAAATACCCGCCGGTATTGATGACGGTATGCGAATCCGTTCTTCAGGCAATGGCGAACCCGGCATGAATGGTGGTCCACCGGGTGACCTGTATGTTGAAATTCACACCAAACCGCACGCTGTGTTCCAGCGTGAGGGCGATGATCTGCATTGTGAAATGCCGATTTCGTTTGCCAAAGCGACGCTGGGTGGTGAAATTGAAGTGCCGACTCTGAATGGAAAGGCCAGCTTTACCATTCCGGAAGGTACCCAGACCGGCAAGACTTTCCGTCTGCGCAGCAAGGGAATCAAAGGTGTGCGTTCTGGCTACCCGGGCGATTTATTCTGCCATGTGGTGATTGAAACGCCGGTCAAGTTGACTGAAAAGCAAAAAGATCTGTTGCGGGATTTTGAGAGGCTTACGGCTGAAGGTGGATCCAAACATAGTCCGCAAAGCAAATCGTGGATGGAAAAAGTTAAAAGCTTTTTGGGAAAATAAATCGTGAAACTACCTGTCAAAGAATTGCTGTTCTGTTTGGCGCTGGCACTGGTTAATTCAGTTCAGGCTGTAGAAATCGCCGGTGCAAAAATTGATGACACGGCGCAGGTTGCCAACACACCTTTGAAGTTAAACGGGGCAGGAATTCGTTACAAGGTATTTTTTAAAGTGTATGTCGCGGCGTTGTATCTGACTGAAACCAAAGACACGACCGAAAGCATTGTGGCTTTGAATGGTCCCAAAAAAATCACGTTGACGATGTTGAGGGAAATCAGCAGTGACACGCTGGCCCAGGCCTTTATGGATGGGGTAAAAAAGAATACCGACAAAACCGAGCGTACCAGACTGGCCGATCAGTTTCTTAAATTTGGCACGCTGTTTTCAACGGTTGCCGTCATCAATAAAGGGGATGTGATTTCGCTTGAATGGGTGCCGAATGTCGGCACCGTTGTTGTGATCAACGGTAAAAAATTGGGCGAACCGTTTTCTGATGCCGGATTTTTCAATGCGTTACTGCGGATCTGGATAGGCGAAAATCCGGTTGACGCTCCGCTCAAAGCGAAACTGCTCGGCGGGCGCTGATTGCAACCAATCAGATTGTCTTGAAACAAACAAGCCCTTGAAAATTTCAAGGGCTTGTTTGTTGAGCGTTAGCGTGAATCAGGCAAAGTTGGCAGCCGCAAAATCCCAGTTCGCCAAACTCCAGAATGCTTCCACATACTTCGGACGTGCGTTGCGGTAGTCGATGTAATATGCATGCTCCCACAAATCACAAGTCAGCAATGGTTTGTCAGCCGTGGTCAGTGGCGTGGCGGCATTCGAGGTATTGACGATATCGACGGTACCATCTGCTTTCTTGACCAGCCAGGTCCAGCTTGAACCGAAATTGCCGATGCAGGATTTGGTGAACGCTTCCTTGAAGGCATCGAACGAACCCCATTTCGCGTTAATGGCTGAGGCCAGGGCACCAGTCGGGGCGCCACCACCATTTGGTTTCAGGCCATTCCAGTAAAACGTGTGATTCCAGATTTGTGCAGCATTGTTAAAAATGCCGGCCGAGGATTTTTTAACGATTTCTTCCAGTGAAGAATTCTCAAACTCAGTACCTTTAATTAAATTGTTCAGATTGGTCACATAAGTCTGATGATGTTTGCCATAGTGGTATTCCAGAGTTTCTTTAGAAATATGGGGTGCCAGAGCATCCATGGCAAAAGGCAAAGCTGGTAGTGTATGTTCCATTTTGGTTCCTCAGTGAAAAGACTTGGTGATAAGTCGCTGGTCGCGTGGTGTAAATCCGGTGAAAAACTACGAACGGCATATTGTAATGTGGTTGCGCTTTGTTTGCAGCGGCTATTTGATTTTTTCCTGCACGCTGCTGATACCCAGATCCACTTCGCCTTCGGCCAGCTTTACCGTGATATTGCCCGGCGCGTGGAATTGCCTGGTGTGCTGAAGCAACTGTCCCTTTTGATCCAGAACAATCGCGTACCCGCGTTCCAGAGTGCGTTGGGGATTTAACATTTCCAGTTGCACGGCCAGACTGTCCAGTTTGTGGTGATGGAGATTCAGGTACTGCTGGAATTGGGTCTGGAACTGTTGTGACAGAAGCACAAGTCGGTTGCCAGATTGCGACGTGTCCGGCGCACCTGACATCAACTTCTGTTTCTGCTGTTCAAACTTGAATCGGGCCAATCGTTGCGAGGTTGTGACTGTGTGACTTAACTGCATGCGCAGTCCGCCAAGTCTGGTTCGCTCACTGCGCAGGTAGGCCAGCGGGCTGATCAGGCGGCGCGATAAATGATCCAGAGTCTGGTTGTCCTGATCCAGATCATGGCGCAGGGTGCGTCGCAGCCGGCTCGCATTCTGTTCAAGCTGGCGGATCAGATCGGCGCGGGCCGTGACAGCCATTTCTGCCGCGGCGGTTGGCGTCGGTGCGCGAACGTCAGCGACAAAGTCGGCAATGGTAAAGTCGGTTTCATGGCCGATGCCGGCGATGAGCGGAATCGGGCAACTGGCGATGACGTGGGCCAGCTGTTCATCATTGAATGACCACAGGTCTTCGATACTGCCGCCCCCACGCGCCAGTATCAGCACATCGCATTCGTTTCTGGTGACGGCAACCTGCAGCGCCTGCGCGATTTTACCGGCAGCACCCACACCTTGTACCGGGGCTGGATAAATAATGACACGGACATGCGGAGCGCGCCGCCGTAACGTAATCAGGATATCTTTGAGCGCCGCGGCTTCCAGACTGGTGACGATACCGATACAGTGCGGAAATTCAGGCAGTGCCTGTTTGCGATCGGCATCAAACAGGCCGGCATTGCTTAATTTCTGTTTCAGCTGCAAAAAGGCTTCATACAGATTGCCCATGCCGGCGCGCCGGATTCCTTCCACATTCAATTGATAATCGCCGCGTGGCGCATACAGGGTTACCGTGGCACGCACCTCGACTTTTTCACCTTCGCGCGGAACAAAATCGGCACCCAGGGCACGGCTTTTGAACATCACGGAGCGAACCTGCGCCTGTGCGTCTTTCAATGTGAAGTACCAGTGACCGGAGCTGGCCCGGGTGAAATTGGATACTTCTCCCGAAATCCAGCAAAGCGGGATGCTGCGTTCCAGCAGACGGGCGACGCTTTGATTTAATGCAGAGACGCTGATGATCTGCGGCGTGGTAAAGGTTGAATCGGCGGGCATAAGGTGCGGGAGGCTGTGAAGGTCGTTAATATAACACCGCTCGACGCGGAGTAGACTTGTCCAACGGTTTGGATTTTAACTGTTCGATACAGTGATTTAGCCCAAATATGCTGCATGGTGTTGCCAATACAGCACCGGACAGCGCGGTGTGCCTGTTTATTCAGCACAGAAAAATTTTTGCCGCGATTCTAATCAATTTAAATAAACTGATTAAAATCAATCTGTTGGCCGCCTATACCCTGCTTGCCCACAATGTTATCAACAAATTGTGTGCATAACTTGCTGTCAGAATGTTCAGAGTGCCCGGTTTGCGGGCATTTTGTAATATCGCAATTGAAATCAAGCAGTTGAAGCGCTTGGTCATGAGTTGCGCACAAAGTTACCCACAAGCTCTGTGCAAAACTTGCTGCCAAATTTAAGCAAGGCGCTGCATGTCCAAGGCACTTGCTCTGGTAACCACAACAAGATACATTGCATGTGTTTTCAACTATTCACCAATAACGCAATCAATTTGCTTTATCAACAGGGAGTTCGCATTGTTCGAAATACTACAATCGGCTGGTTGGCCAATTTACTTTTTATTGATTGCATCTATCGTCGCGCTGGCACTGATCATTGAACGGTCTCTGTCGTTGCGGGCGAAAAATATTTTGCCCAAGACCCTGCTCGATGAAGTCATCCGCGTCTATCACAACGGCAAGGTCAGCAAGGATGTCGTAGAAAAGCTGGAACAGAATTCGCCACTGGGTCGTGTGCTGGCAGCCGGACTGCGCAACGTCAATGCACCGCGCGATGTCATGAAAGAAGCCATTGAAGAAGCAGGGCGCGCAGCCGCTCATGATCTGGGACGGTTTTTAACCACGCTCGGTACGATCGCTTCGCTGGCAACGTTGATGGGGTTGTTTGGCACCGTAGTCGGCATGATCGAAATTTTTGGTTCCCAAAACGCGACCGGCGCCAATCCGGTGCAACTGGCCCATGGTATTTCGGTGGCGCTCTACAACACCGCATTTGGTATTCTGATTGCCATGCCGACGATTTTCTTTTATCGCCACTTCTGTTCTCTGGTCGACGGTTTTATCGTTGAAATGGAACAGCAGGCCGTGAAGTTTGTGGACATTGTGCACGGTAACCGCAAGTGACAGGCCAGGGTTAAAAAATGGATTTTCGCAAAGGTAACAAATTTCGGTCAGAGCCTGAAATCAATCTGATTCCGTTTATTGACGTGCTGCTGGTCATCCTGATTTTTCTGATGGTCACCACCACCTACAGCCGCTTCACCGAACTGCAGATCAATCTGCCAACGGCGGACGCCAGCGTGGCGCAGCAACGGCCGCATGAAATTCAGATCGGCATCGACAGTCGCGGCAACTACAAAATCAATCAGAAGCCGGTGGCAAAAATTGATGTCAATGATCTGGCCGAGAGTCTGAAAAAAGCCGTCGCTGACATGGCCGGTGCTGCGGATCAGACTGAGCCGGTAATTATCATCAATGCCGACGGCGCTGCCAGTCATCAGTCCGTGATCGATGTTCTGGAAGCAGCGCGGATTGCCGGCCTGTCCAAAATCACGTTTGCTGCGCAAAGCCATGTGCAATAACGTCTTCAGCCAATTTTCATTTCATGCCCAATAACAGCCCGGCCGCCGCACTCATGCATGCATGGATGCAGCGTTCCTGGCTGGCGTGGTTGCTCAGTCCGCTTTCCATCGTGTTTGGAATGGTGTTGACTTTACGTATTTTTTTATACCGTCATGGTTGGCTTAAGCAATATAAATTGCCGGTACCGGTTATCGTGGTTGGTAACATTTTTGTCGGTGGCACCGGCAAAACCCCCCTTGCAGTCTGGTTGCTGAAACAACTGAAGCTGGCCGGATACCGGCCCGGCGTCATTTCGCGCGGGTACGGTGGCAAACAAGATGCTGCGCGCATCGTCACTAAACATGCACTGGCTGAAGAGGTTGGCGACGAACCCATACTCATTGCACAGCAAAGCGGTTGTCCGATAGTGGTGGGACGCAATCGGGTTCAGGCCGGGTTGACACTGCTGAGTACCCATCCTGAAGTCAATATCATCGTTTCAGACGATGGCTTGCAACATCTGGCACTGGCGCGCAATGTGGAAATCGTCCTGTTCGATGCGCGCGGTACCGGCAATGGCTGGTTATTACCTGCCGGTCCGTTGCGTGAACCAGTCAGTCGGGCGCGCGACCTGACGATCGTGAATCTGAATGACGGCGAACAGATCAGTGCCGATCTGCCTTCTGATACCGTCCGCATGCAACTGCATGGCAATCACGCTGTGCCCTTGATGCAACCGAACGGAATCCGTCCGCTGGCTGCATTCGATCCTGCGTTGAAGATAGTTGCTGCGGCCGGTATCGGCAATCCGGAACGATTTTTTGCGATGTTGCGCGGGCAGGGGCTGCATTTTTCATCGTTGCCTTTGCCAGACCATTTTGACTTTGCCGGCAACCCATTTAAAAATTTAACTGCGGATTTGATTCTGATTACGGAAAAGGATGCAGTAAAATGCAGGCAGTCGCAGGAAATTGCTGCGGATGCACGAATCTGGGTAGTGCCGGTCGAAGCTGAACTGGATTCCGGTGCATTCCTGCGTATCTTGAACCGGCTGAGCAATCAGGCTTAATCAATTAGTGGAGATGACCGTGAACCCCCGATTACTGGAAATTTTGGTTTGTCCTCTGTGCAAAGGACCGCTGGTCTATGACAAGGCCGCGCAGGAACTGATCTGCAAGGGTGACCGACTGGCCTATCCGATCCGCGACGGTATTCCCATTATGTGGGCGGACCAGGCGCGTGACCTCAACGATGCACCTGTCGAACGCAACTGACAGGCGCGCCTCCGATGACACTGCTGCATACCACCACATTCAACGGACGTAACAGTTTTTACGTCATCATTCCGGCCCGGCTGGCCTCAACCAGGCTCCCCAATAAACCGTTGGCCGATCTGGCCGGCAAACCCATGGTGGTGCGTGTCGCCGAACAGGCCCGTCTGTCCGGCGCCGAACTGGTCGTGGTCGCCTGTGATGATGTTTCCATCGTTGAAGCCTGCAAACAGCACGGCGTGACTGCGTATCTGACTCGCACCGATCATCAGTCCGGAACCGACCGTATCGCCGAAGTGGCTGCCATGCTCGGTTTGACCGATGACGCCGTGATTGTCAATGTGCAGGGTGACGAACCATTAATCGAACCGGCACTGATCACCGCGACGGCGGCCCAGATCCGTCAGGGCGTGCAGATGTCGACAGCGGCCCATCCGATCACCAGTGCCGAAGAAGCGTTCAATCCGAATGTAGTGAAAGTGGTGCTCGACAAAGCGGGACGTGCGCTGTATTTTTCACGTGCGACTATCCCCTGGAACCGTGACGCCTTTGCCGTATCAAAGGCGGAACTGCCGCAAGGGCAGGATTACCAGGTATTCCGGCATATCGGCCTGTATGCCTATACCAACGCATTTCTGCAGAAATATTCAACACTCGAAGTGGCACCGCTGGAAAAAAGCGAAGTGTTGGAGCAACTGCGGGTGCTGTGGAACGGCTATCCGATTGCTGTGCATGTCACGCCCGATATGCCGCAGGCCGGGGTCGATACCCCCGAGGATCTGCAGCGGGTACAGCACTATTACCGGCAGACCGGCAGAAATTGATCCGGGATTTACCTTGTGTTTCCGATGGAAAAAGATTAATTTTCTGACGCGGATCAAACAAGTCGGTATAAAAAAACCGTTTCAAAAAAATAAGTTTCATAATAAAAGCATTGCACTTGCCTTGATAAATAATTTTTATCCGACTTTTTATGGTAAGTTTTGCCACTTGGTGTGTGAGTAAAATGATCAATAATGCACACTGCAACAAAACCGATCCAAAATACCGAATACAACAGCATTTATTACTGAATTAAGGAAAACAACTATGCGTCTTATTTTGTTAGGTCCACCTGGAGCAGGTAAAGGCACGCAAGCGAACTACATCAAAGAAAAATTCGGCATTCCACAAATTTCCACAGGCGATATGTTACGGGCTGCAGTCAAGGCCGGTACGCCTTTGGGCGTGGAAGCCAAAAAAGTGATGGATGCCGGCGGGCTGGTTTCAGATGACCTCATTATCGGACTGGTTAAAGACCGCCTGAAAGAAAGTGACTGCGCCAACGGTTACCTGTTCGACGGCTTTCCGCGCACCACACCACAGGCCGATGCCATGCGCGACGCCGGCGTCAATATTGATTATGTTCTGGAAATTGACGTGCCCGACAGTGCCATCGTGGAACGCATGAGCGGACGACGCGTGCATCCTGCTTCTGGCCGCACTTATCACGTCAAATTCAATCCGCCCAAAGTGGCCGGCAAGGACGATGTGACCGGTGACGATCTGATTCAGCGCGACGACGACAGGGAAGAAACCGTGTTGAAACGTCTCACCGTGTATCACACCCAGACAGAAGTGCTGGTCAATTATTACGGTGACTGGGCAAAATCGGGTCGTGCCGGTGCGCCAAAATACCGCAAGATCGACGGTGTCGGAGCCGTTGAATCAATCCGGGACATGGCCTTCAAGGCGTTGGAAAGTTAAGAGCAGCGGACAGCAATGTCCGCTTTTTTTTTGCCCGGAATGATGGATTGGGTGTTGTATTCTGTACTGCAATAGTTAGATTTACGTAGAGTATGCGTTATTGTTCGGTAGTATAAATTGCATCTGTTTGTTGGTTGGAAAATCGTCGTTTATTTATAATAAAAAGGAGATTTGCAATGGTAACAAGCTTGTGGTTTGTGGTTGGATGTGGATTGCTGGCGGTGCTGTACGGACTGGTGTCACGTGCCTGGATTTTAAAACAGGATGCCGGAAATGCGCGCATGCAGGAAATCGCTGCCGCGATTCAGCAGGGTGCGTCGGCTTACCTGGCGCGTCAATATCGCACGATCGCGATTGTCGGCGTGATCCTGTTTGTCATCATTGCAGTCTTGCTCGGCAAAATGACTGCTTTCGGCTTCCTGATCGGCGCGGTGTTGTCGGGCGCCTGCGGATTCATCGGCATGAACGTCTCGGTCCGGGCCAATGTGCGCACCGCACAGGCTGCGACCAAGGGCGTCAATCCGGCACTCGATGTGGCCTTCAAAGGTGGCGCGATTACCGGCATGCTGGTGGTTGGATTGGGACTGCTCGGCGTCACGCTGTTTTACTGGCTGCTGATGCAAAATGGCGCAGAAGGCGCAACCGTTACCCAGCATGACATGCTCAAGCCCATGATCGGTCTGGCCTTTGGTGCTTCCCTGATTTCGATTTTCGCACGTCTCGGCGGCGGTATCTTTACCAAGGGTGCGGACGTTGGTGCCGATCTGGTTGGCAAGGTGGAAGCCGGTATACCGGAAGATGATCCACGCAATCCGGCCGTGATTGCCGATAACGTCGGTGACAACGTCGGTGACTGCGCCGGTATGGCCGCCGATCTGTTTGAAACCTATGTCGTTACGCTGATCGCCACCATGCTGCTTGGCGCCTTGCTGATGCCGCAGATGAGCGCACAGGCTGCACTGTATCCTTTATTGTTGGGTGCGGTGTCGATCGTTGGCTCCATCGTCGGTTGTTCGATGGTGAAAGCCAAACCCGGCAAAAAAATCATGTCAGCCCTGTACACCGGTTTGTGGTGGGCAGCCGGGCTGTCACTGATCGGTTTCGCAGCAGTGACCAAATACGCGATGCCCGAAGATCAGTTCATGCCGATGATGTTGTCGACCGTGGTGGGGATTGTGCTCACTGGTCTGATGGTCTACATCACTGAGTACTACACAGGAACAGATTTTTTCCCGGTACGCCATATTGCAGAGGCTTCCACAACCGGTCACGGTACCAATATCATTGCCGGTCTGGGTGTATCGATGAAATCGACTGCCTACCCGGTTCTGGCGGTATGCGTTGCGATTCTGGTTTCGTTTCATCTGGCCGGTCTGTACGGCATTGCGATTGCAGCGACTTCCATGTTGTCGATGGCTGGTATCGTTGTAGCGCTCGACGCCTATGGGCCAATCACTGACAATGCCGGCGGTATTGCTGAAATGTCAGAAATGCCTGAATCGGTACGCGCTGTAACGGATCCGCTGGATGCAGTCGGCAATACCACCAAAGCAGTGACCAAAGGTTACGCAATCGGCTCTGCCGGCCTGGCATCCTTGGTTTTGTTCGCCGACTATACCCATGCACTGGAATCAGTTGGTCTGAATGTCACGTTTGATTTGTCCAATCCGAAAGTGATTGTTGGCCTGTTTATCGGTGGTCTGATTCCTTATCTGTTCGGTGCGCTGGCCATGGAAGCAGTAGGTCGCGCAGCCGGTGCGGTAGTGGTCGAAGTGCGCCGCCAGTTCAAGGAAATCAAGGGCATCATGGATGGCACAGGCAAGCCTGAGTACGACAAGGCTGTCGACATGCTGACCAGTTCTGCCATCAAGGAAATGATTATCCCTTCCCTGTTGCCAGTCGTTGTGCCGGTTCTGGTTGGTCTGATCCTTGGACCGGCTGCGCTCGGTGGCCTGTTGATGGGTACGATTGTTACCGGTCTGTTCGTCGCCATTTCCATGACCACCGGTGGTGGTGCCTGGGATAACGCCAAGAAGTACATTGAAGACGGTAATTTTGGTGGCAAGGGTTCGGAAGCACACAAGGCTGCCGTGACCGGTGACACGGTTGGTGATCCTTACAAGGATACGGCCGGTCCTGCGATCAATCCGCTGATCAAAATTATCAATATCGTGGCGTTGTTGCTGGTACCGTTGCTGCCGATCGATAAAGCCATGCCGGTGCATGTTGATTTTGTACCGCCTGCTGCCGTCAAGGCTGTTGAAACCAATCCGGCACCTGCTGCGTTGACTGAATCGGCTGCACCTGCATCGGCGCCTGCCGCTGCATCTGCGCCGACTGAGGCGAAGTAGATTATTGTTCCACTGTTCAGTTTAAAAAAAAGACCAGCGCGAGCTGGTCTTTTTTTGTGGGTACAACGCCGACATCAGCAGTTGGCTGTATCGAGTTTGCCGTAAATGCCGCAAGCGTCTTTTCGTTCGGACCACAAGCATGTAAAATAGCGCACACCCAAATGGGTAAAACATAAGTAGTTTTATTTGCTTCGGGTTTTCGTGTGTGACCATAGATCAACGGATAGATCAAGTTCCTCCTAAGAATTAGATACAGGTTCGATTCCTGTTGGTCACACCAAAATTAAATTTACTGAATCAAACTGATCTGCGTACGCCGCCCATCCTGATAGGTGTACAGCGACAAAATCCCGTTCTGCAAATCCCCTTTGCTGTCGAACGCAATATTGCCGGTAATACCCTTGTAATGAATTTTTTGCAGATACGGCAGATAGGTATCCGGATTGATCGATTTGCCCTGCTGCATGGCGTTCGCCAAAGTCATGACGGCATCGTAGGAGTACGGCGCGTAAATCTGCACGTCAATACCAAAGCGTTTTTTATACGCCATTTTGAATTCATCGATGCCTTTTTGTTCCGACTTCTGCACGCCGCCGGCAATTGCGCAAACCACTTTGTTGTTGCCCAGCGCATCGCCGGCCAGAGCAATCATTTTTTCGGTGCAGATACCGTCGCCACCCATGAATTTGGCATGGATGCCGAGCGACTTCATTTGGCGCAACATCGGACCACCGACCGCGTCCATGCCGCCAAAGAAAACCACATCCGGCTTGCCGGCCCGAACTGCCGTCAGGATCGAATTGAAATCAGTGGCCTTGTCATTGGTGAACTGGCGCTGCAAAATTCTGACGTTCGGATTGGCCGCTTTGGCACCTTTGATGAACTGATCTGCCAAACCCTGTCCGAAGGCGGTGCGGTCATCAATGACGGCGATCGTTTTGGCGTTAAGTGTGTTGACGGCGTAGTTGCCCAGTTTGTTGCCGTTGAAACTGTCATTGGCAATCAGACGAAATGCCGTTTTGTAACCCATTGCCGTGTACGTGATGGAGGTCACCGAAGGTGCGACCTGAGGGATGCCTGCCATTTGGTAGATTTTTGCAGCCGGGATGCTCGTACCTGAATTTAAATGTCCCACAACCCCATTGACTTTGCTGTCGACCAGTTTTTGCGCTACCGCGGTGCCCTGTTTGGGATCGGCACCGTCATCTTCGGTGAGCAGTTCGAAGCGGGCTTTTTTGCCGTCGATCAAGATGCCTTTCGCGTTGAGTTCTTCAACTGCCATTCTTGCGCCGTTTTCACTATCCTTGCCCAGATGGGCGATGCTGCCGGAGGTCGGGGCGGCATGGCCGATTTTGACGACGACTTCCTGCGCTGCGAAAACGGAGGGAATCAATAAACAGGAAAACAGGGAAGTCGAGATGATTTTCAGTAGATGCATGGTAATTTCTTTCCAGAGACGGTGATGAGAAGGAGGGTTATGCTGTTGCCAATTCAGCAACCGGCATTATTTTCTTATCAAAGTGAAAAAGATATTGAGGATATCCCTTGATGAATCGGCATCGGACTGCGCTGGAACTGCATTAAAGCCGCGGTCCGGTCCGGTTATCAGGCCATGCTGCTGTACAATGCCGCCTTTACACTTGGATGGGACGTGCCTTGGGGCCGTCAAAGAATGTTATGGCAGTCATTACTCTTTCAAACGCACAGTTGGCATTCGGCCACGTTGCTCTTCTTGATCACACAGAATTTTCCATTGAGCCCGGTGAGCGGGTCGGCCTGATCGGTCGCAACGGGACCGGCAAGTCGTCGCTGCTGAAAGTGATTGCCGGCCAGGCCAAACTTGATGACGGTCTGCTGGTCATGCAACAGAACCTGCGCATCGCGTATGTGGAGCAGGAACCGCTGTTTGATCCGACCCACAAGGTGTTTGATGTGGTGGCGCAGGGACTTGGCGAACTGCCGGCGCTGCTCAAAGAATACGAAACCATCAGCGGCCAGTTTGGTGGTGACAACGATGATGTCTTGATGGATCGCATGCATGAGATTCAGCTGAAGCTGGATGCGGCTGACGCCTGGGGACTGAACAGCAAGGTCGAAGCGACGCTGGACCGTCTGAATCTGCAGAAAGATGCTGTCATCGGTTCGCTGTCCGGCGGGATGAAAAAACGGGTAGCGCTGGCGGTGGCACTGGTCAGTGCACCGGATGTGCTGCTGCTCGATGAACCGACCAATCATCTTGATTATTCCTCCATTCTCTGGCTGGAAGGCCTGCTCAAGGATTTCAAGGGCAGTGTGCTGTTGATTACCCATGACCGCAGTTTTCTGGATAACGTCTGCACCCGCATTATTGAACTGGACCGCGGCACCATTCTGTCCTTCCCCGGTAACTTCACTACCTATCAAACCAGAAAAGCCGAACTGCTGGAAAACGAGCAGGTCGAAAACGCCAAGTTTGACAAATTTCTGGCGCAGGAAGAAGTCTGGATCAGAAAAGGCGTGCAGGCGCGCCGCACCCGTGATGAAGGCCGGGTGCGTCGTCTGGAAGATCTGCGTCGCCAGCGCACTGCGCGCCGCGACCAGCAGGGGCAGGTCAAGCTGGATGTGTCGGCCGGTGAGCGTTCCGGAAAAATTGTCGCCGAACTGGAAAACGTCAACAAGAGTTATGGCAGCAAGTGCATCGTGAAAGATTTCAGTGCCACAATTTTGCGCGGGGATAAAGTGGGACTGATCGGTGCCAACGGTGCCGGCAAGACTACGCTGTTAAAAATGATTCTGGGTGAAGAAAATCCGGATTCCGGCACGATCAAGCAGGGCAGCAAACTGCAGGTCGCGTATTTTGACCAGATGCGCGCACAACTGAACGAAGAAGCCAATCTGATGGAAACCATTGCACCGGGCTCGGACTGGGTGGAAATCAATGGTCAGAAAAAGCATGTGATGACTTATCTGAACGACTTTCTGTTTGCGCCCGAGCGCGCCAGATCGCCCGTGAAATCCCTGTCCGGTGGAGAGCGCAACCGTCTGTTGCTGGCGCGTCTGTTTGCCAAGCCGGCCAATGCGCTGGTGTTGGATGAACCAACCAATGATCTGGATATCGATACGCTGGAACTGCTGGAAGAATTACTGGAAAACTATACCGGCACGGTATTTCTGGTCAGCCATGACCGCGCTTTCCTGGATAATGTCGTCACCCAGGTGATCGTTTCCGAAGGCGAAGGACGCTGGAGTGAGTATATCGGCGGCTTCAGCGACTGGGAGCGCTATGCCAAAAGTGAGCATGCCAAAGCCGCGGCAAAACCTGTCGCCAAGCCGACGCCAAAAGCCGAAACCAGGCCTGAATCCAAATCCAAAAAACTCAGCTACAAAGAACAGCGCGAACTGGAGGAGTTGCCCAAACTGATCGCAAAACTGGAAGCCGAGCAGCAAATCATTACCGAGCGTTTGCAGGATACGAATCTGTACAAAACCCAGCCTGATGAAGTCAATAAACTGAACCGGCGCTATGCCGAAATCGATGCGTTGCTGATGACCAGTCTGGAGCAGTGGGAAGCGATTGAAGCGCGCAGCAAGGAGTAAGTCCGGGCCCGTCAGGGCACGTAGGGTATGTCACCCATGGTTTTTTTCCAGATCTGCTCGGCCTGGCCGGATTTGATGACAAACTCCAGTGCGGAATTGATCTGAGCCAGCATTGCCGAATTTTGGCCATTTTTTGCAGTTACCAGATGCCTTGACGGGCGCTGGGCCCAGTCAGGCGCAATATGCCTGATCAGCGGATTGGCGAGAAATTCCTTGCCTCCATTGCTTTCGTAAACCGATTCCAGTTCTTCGGCAAAGTAGTCGCATCGGTTTGCCAGCAACTTTCGGTACAGCGAACTGTAATCGCTGCCCATCGACAAATCTTCTGATTTGATCTTGAAGTGCACATAACTTGAGCCATAGATGCCACAGCCCTTGTAATTGCTCAGGTCTTTACTTTCGGTCACCTGCAGAGGTTTCGATGCCAGATAAAACAGTTGCGGCGTCAGCGTATTGTAGTGGGTTGAGTAATCATAAATTTTGGCACGTTCTTCATTGTAGTAAACACCCAGCGCGAA
>Ga0209067_10000589_pt1 | contig 23114 bp, 23 predicted proteins | sample ColStrG_CSR_2013_FD_187199 | JGI IMG/M metagenome (GOLD analysis project Ga0209067, IMG submission 187199) | Freshwater sediment microbial communities in response to fracking from Pennsylvania, USA - Cold Stream Run_MetaG_CSR_2013 (SPAdes)... | ecosystem: Environmental > Aquatic > Freshwater >...
CCAATAATTTACCTTTACGGAAATCACGAACTTTACAATCACGATGCCAATTTCATGCTTGGCCAGCTCCGCGAAGTCGCAGCAATGAAAGGCATCCATTTTCTTGAAAACGATCAGGTAACGATTGGTGGCATCAGATTCATCGGTGCCACGCTTTGGAGCGACTTCAACCTGTACGGCCTCGATGATGTTGGGATGTACGAGGCATCTAGGGGAATAAGCGATTACAGAGTAATCCTTGATTGCTCTGATGGTACCGAGAAGAAATTGACGCCGGCCACGACCAAAGCTTGGTTTCATAAGTCTATCGAATACTTTGAATCAGTGCTGGCAACCCCGTTTGACGGCACCACGGTTGTTGTGACCCACTTCTTGCCGTCGGAGCGGTCGGTACCGGAGCGTTTTCGTGGTAGTGCGTTGAATCCGTATTTTGCTTCAAATTTGGATTCATTTATTGAGAGACATCCTGAAATCGGGTATTGGTTTCATGGGCATACACACGATTCTGCGGATTACATTATTGGTGGGACCCGAGTGGTTTGTAATCCTGCGGGGTATCCGCGTGGCGACTGGAGACAGAATCCGAATTTTGATACGGATCTCATTATTGAGATTGAATAATCAATCTACAGAGATAATTTAAGGACTGGCTAGCTCACTCCAGCCCTTGTTAAATTCAATCAACTCCGGTTCTACAGGTTTCATGTGTCCAAATTCATTATCCAATTCAAATAATCCCAAAATACCTGCCGACAAATTTCCCTCCGTTCCGTCTTTGAATGTTTGCTTTTCATTAACAATTCGTTTTAAAACCCACTTTTCACGCTGAAATGCAAAAACAAATTTTGCTACAAATGGCAGGTTGGACTTCAAAGTTTGAAGTTGATTGGCTGCATTAATTGCGTCCCTTACTTGCTCAAAACCGTCGAATTGATTGGTCATGTCAATTTTAATATAGCCTGCTAGTGGCGAAATTAATGAATCTGTTTTTTGTATGTCATATGTCAAGTTACTGCCTAAGTATTTATGAAGGACAAAACTGATTTTATGATCAGGGTATGTATTTGCTTTTATTATCAGATAAGGACTTGCTTTAAAAAACGCTTCATAGTTATCGACAATTTTCTCAAACTGGTTGATTGCTTCAGTATTATCTTTAAGGGCACTTGAGCTTTTAATTTCGCCACCAAAACACAACAGTTGCTGAAATATGACCGAGACAAAAACTCCCAGTTTTAAAATTTTCACCATGTCGAAGGTCCTTGTCATTTCAAATATGTTTAATTGCACTTTTAATCGGTACAACAAGACAGTAATTCAAAAGTTCAACATTGGCAACTTTATTAGCTGAAAACAATCCCAACAATTGGAAGAATAGTTTACTCATAAGCAATTGGTGTCTATACTGTATAAAAACACAGTAAAATCATGAGCAAACCTACTCCTATCACGTTTTCACAAGCCCCATTAGTTCTATTTCATGCGCCCGTCTACGCAGGATTCCCTTCGCCGGCAGCCGACTACGCTCAAAGCAGTATCAACCTCAATGAGCACTTAATTACTAACCAAAGCGCGACATTTTTATTTCGGGTGCGCGGCGACTCTATGTCTGGCATCGGCATTTATGACGGCGACACGCTTGTGGTCGATCGCTCGATCACGCCCAAGCACAAGCAAATAGTGCTGGCCATCGTCGATGAAGATTTCACTGTAAAGCGGCTTTATAAACGCAATGGAATCGTTAAGTTGATAGCAGAAAATCCCGAATTCCCACCTATTGAACTCAAAGATGGTCAAGAGTTACGCGTGTGGGGTGTCGTTACTTTTAACCTACATAGTCTACTTAATGTCTAAGTCATGGATGCCTCGGCGCGCAGCATTGCGCTTATTGATTGCAACAATTTTTATTGTTCTTGTGAACGCGTTTTTAGGCCTGATCTACTCACCACACCTGTAATCGTTTTATCCAATAACGATGGATGCGCTGTATCGCGCAGCGCCGAGGCCAAGGCACTTGGTGTCAAGATGGGCGTGCCAATCTTCCAAATTCGTGATCTAGTTAGGGTTCATGGCATCGCTGTGTTCTCATCGAATTACGCTCTTTATGCGGACCTCAGTAATCGGGTAATGACGATACTGAGCGAATATTCACCAATCCAAGAGGTGTACAGCATCGATGAATCGTTTCTTGATTTGACTGGATTTAACGATATCAACGAACGCGCTACGGCAACTCGACTGAGTCAAATTTTTGAAGTGCTAGGTTCGAAACGGCTTCTTCGATTTCTACTGCGTTCATGCATTAGCCTTTGGTCTTATTTTTGATTTTAATAATAACTAACACTGAGGCCATCAATTATTGATCTTACTGATGTCTCTTGACTTGATCCGACACTGAAAAAATTTTCCAAGCGTTTTACTCTGCTTCCGCTTATAGATCCTTCAAACATAATTTTCTTGCTTTGCTTACAGAGCAACATAGTATTTAGCAGTAAATTGTTATCCATAAACGCCTCGATTGAAGCGCTCCATCGATTTTCAAGGTCGATAGTAATACTGACACAAGGGGACTTATCCGCCGTCGGATTTCGAGAAGACCAAATACTATTGAAAGATACGTATATCTTGCAAGTTCTCAAATAGTCAGCCAACAACGGAGATTCTTTACCCTCCCAACTTCCGACCTTGTTTTCATCTTCTAATTCAAAAAACGTCGCATTAGAACTGAAGTGCCCTTCCACCTCTTCAGAAGATTTAAATCTGTATTCTGTTGATACATATTCAGGACTCTTTGCCTCTAATTTGAAATACATGTTTTCCCCAAGATCAATTCAGAACACTACTTTCTCTCTATGAAATGAGCGAGAGACTCAACTGTGGGCTCCCCCCATAACTTCGTCGCATACCAAACAGAAAAAAGACTTCTAACCGACCCTGCCTCAAGACCTTTATCTAAATTCAGACCGCTACCCTGATTTTCAGATTTAAAGGTGTCATAGACCTCTTTGCGCTCGAAGTCTTCGAGCTCAGAATATGCCTCAAAGGCTTCTGCTGATCGCGCGGCCGTGAATTGGTCCATAACGTTAACAGGTTCTTTTTCTCTTTTAGTAGAACCTGACAGCTTTGGTGCCGAACCAAGTGCGCCGCCGCTGTTTTCTTTTGTTATGCTTTTGATGAGCCACCTGAAGTAGCCGGCTGGTGACGTAACGGGATCTAACGTTGTCGATCGCACTCGCACATCAGCGCGCGCTATCGCCATTCTCAAATCATCATCCCTGAACTTTACTGTCAGGTCAGTTGCATCTGATTCAGAGAATCCAAAACGCATAATTTGAGCAATCAAATCCGTATCAAGAACTGGAGGAGCAGGAAATTCGAGTTGAGGATTTTTAGTTAGCTGAACACTAAACTGAAGGTGAGAAACGCTGCGACCACTTTTATGCTCAATTAACTCTACAGTTATATCTGTCAGCGAGTTCACTTCCGCGACAGCAGTTTTTATTGTGTCTCGTTTAAAATATTTATATTGCGGGATACCTTCTTGAGGGATCGGATTTCCGGTCAGCGCGCTGTACCACCAGTCCAAATCTTGTACTGATGTTACTTTTGAAGGATTAGTAGCAAAGCGACGACAGATCTCATAAAGTGCCAGTGCTGCTCCGCTTTTCAAAGATGACTGGTAAATCATGCTGAAGCGGGTATACGTCGTCGGCGACATTACATGTTCAAGGACAGCCTTGGGAAACTCATAACCAAGCCAAGTCTGTCCTGTCCCGTTTTTTGAATTGCCCGCATCAATAACAGATACCGCAGAAACTAAACTCGAGCTAAAAAAAGATCGTTCAGTTTCTTCTTCCAGCTCAACACTTCGCAATTCTTTTAGTACTTTGATGAAATGCTTAATGTCGTTTGAATTATAAGCAGAGTTACGAACCACTTGAGATAGTGGCATCCAAAACATGCCACTGGAACCGTTAATATCTACTGGAGCATTCAGACCAGGCACTTTAACTTCTTGTGCATGATGAATCATGACGTTGAATGCTTTTCGAGAAATCAGTGATAAGCTTCCTTTTTTAACACGGAGCCCAATCGCATCGTTTGATTTCTTAAATTCCAGCGACTCCACTGGATCGCGGACGACAATTTCCGATTTTGCTTTCTTTGATCTTGTCGCCATAAGGTGAATTGAATTCTGCGTGATTGAAGTGGTGATATATTTTTTAATTATAGTCTCACCTTTTGATTGCGCATAGCAAATATTTTTACTGTGGTCTATCAACTAAAAAAGTTATCCACAACCTGAAAATTAAGCAGCCCCTGTAAAGTCTCACCTTTCGTCGGTGTACATCCTGAATCCACTCACCTAACATCCTGAATCCACTCACCCAACATCCTGTAGAGTCTCACCAAACACCCCGTAAAGTCTCACCTAACATCCTGTAAAGTCTCACTCAAACCTCTTGAAACCCTTTGTTTATGCGGCTATTGCTTTGCTTAACAGGTTTAAGGTATTTAACGTTATTTAAAAAACCTTCAACAAGGGGCTGCTTTTGAGAAAGTCAAAATCAAAAAAACAAAGTATTTTCCACCATCAGAAAATATTAACAAGTCTCGATACTGCTACTAGTGTGTCACCATTCGTACAAACGGCACCAAGCGATAAGCCTTCGTCCTCTGTCAGGCTTTGATCGTACTCTTCAGACAAGTCTAAAGTATAGATACTCATAATTAAGATCACTTACGTGTTAAGTACGTATTCATTTCAATCGACCTCACCTTTCATTTTAAACTTAGGCCCCATAGTCAGTTTAATTTGATTATCCGTGATAATTCGGCACCTAGACAAAATAAACGGCCCCACCAAGCCCCACTGGGCCCCAAATTCAAAGATACCCATCCATCCCAAGTAAGCCATCCTGAAAAGTCTCACCTTTCGTTAAGAATTCCATGCAATATGCCCTCCTGAATAATCTCACCTTTCCCATTTTTCGCTAAGGATTCGTGAACTAACCATTGGTATCCCGAAAAGTCTCACCTTTAGATACATGTAATCGATAGTTTTGGAGATATCTAATAAATACAGGGTTCTTAACGGTAGTGACTACATACATTCGGAATCCATTTTTATGTAAAGGTATCCCGAATAGTCTCACCTTTCGAGGTTTCTCATCACTTTGCAATAGCCCCACCCTGAATATTCTCACCTTTAATTTGCTAGATTCTTGTTGGTGTTTGAGATATTTGAAACGCTTCCTGAAAAATCTCACCTTTCTATCCAATTTCTTTGAAAAACGGCTATTAAGTCTCCTGTAAAGTCTCACCTTTCGAACTCAATCACCACCCAGGTGACTTATTAATGCAATTTAAAATCACCTATTGCCGCATCCTGTAAAGTCTCACCTTTGGGCACACGTTCCGCTAACCTTACCCTGTAAAAGCTCACCTTTGTAAGGTTCGGCCTGTTGATATCTTATCTACGGATTCAGTTGCTTGATAGGATTGGTGATATCTGATACGAATATGAACTCACCGTAAATAGGTTCCTGAAAAGTCTCACCTTTGGTGCCATGCCCTTCTTTTTGTGTCGGCATGGTTTCGACCAAGCAGGTCGATACTCAGTTATTAAGTTGAGCTTAATAACTGGTTATCTTTCAATTCCGAACCGAACTATCAACTCATTAATCAATTGAGTCCGTTCTTTTGAATCAGGTAATTTGATTTCAAGCGTAACCTTTCCAGAATCCCATTCTTTCAGTGCTCCGATGGCAGCGCCCTCTTTTTGAATCTTATATTGTCGAGATGTTTCCTTGCGCTTTCGCTCTTGTCCGACCTCAAAACGACTGCGAATTGCGGCAACTTCACGCGACGATAAATCTTCTGTAATGATCTTATCGATCAATTGCAGCAGGTCGGCCTCACTGATTAATCGAGACGCCATAGTCAGTTCGTAACTAATAAATACGCCGAATTTTTGCGGGTGCTCGCGCATTTTATCCAGTGCTGCAGTGGGAATCTCTAATAATGCCAAGGTCTTATTAATGTTAGGCAGCGAGATTCCAAGCAGATCTGCGATCTCACTTTCATTTTTAACGACAGATTTATCGAGAAGCGCTCGCCAGGCGAATGCGTTATCGAGCGTGCTTTGTGCACTTCGCTCCTCATTCAGCAACCAGCTGAAGCGGTACATCTCAATATCGCTTTGCTTCGCGCGTACAACGATATCAAGTGTTGTGCAACCTGCCGCAATTGCTGCCTTTTTTCGGTAATGGCCATCCAGTAATACATAATGCCCAGGCAGAGTTGAGTGGACAACTGCCGTTGCGGCGACCATTTGACCTCTTGTTGCGATTGACGCTGCGAGGTCTTTAATTACATCTGGCTCATAAATAAAGCGGGCATTTAGTGGGTTCTCATGAATCAGATCAAGCGGGACTTTTAGAACCTGGCCATCGACAAAATTATTATTACTTTCAGCGCTGAAAGAAGGAACTGTCTCAGTTCGAGCCCCGGCCACTGCTAGCCCCGATGGTCTCTTTTCTAAGACAGCTTCTGCAGTAGCGAATCGATCGTTAACGACCTGCTTTTCTTTCGATAACGATTGTTTCATTAATGCTTTTCGATCGAGCTTTTGAGACATGATAAATTCCTTTTAAATATATTTAATTTAAAAAATATATATTTTTAATTACTACCAATGAATTAATTTGTTTAATGTTACTTGCTCTTTTGTTTGTTTTTTTTCTCTTTGGGCAAATTCAATATATCTAGCAACTCATCAGTCATTGCTTCCACTTCTTCGATAGCTTTCTTAGCACTTGAAACTGAATGAACGGTTGCCCCAGATAATTGAGTCTCGCGGAAGATAGACCTAGATGCCAATGTTGATTTCATTAATGGCACCTCAGTATCTTCCTCAAGAACTTGCAATAAGTCCTTGGCGAGGGAGGTTGATCGCTGGACCATGTTTGCAACAATGCGGGCAACTAATGTGTCATTCGTTACCTGTGCAGCCTCGACCAGGCGCTTAGCCGACTCGGCCGCCCACATATCAGCTGGACTTGGGACAACTGGAATAAGTGCAAGGTCAGATACCAACATTGCAGAAGTTGGTGCGGCTGAGTTCATGGCGGGTGGACAGTCAATAAAAATAACATCAAACGATTCGAGATGATTTTTAACTTCTCGATGCATTTTCCCTTCCATCGGAGCCAAGCTTATAACGGAAGCGGGGAATGAGCTGCCTTCAAGGGCGGAACTCGCCCATCGGCTCGCAGTTCCTTGTGGATCCATGTCTACAACCAGAGATGAATAGCCACGCAAACCAATAGCTCCAGCCAAACTCATCGTGATCGTAGTTTTACCGCAGCCGCCTTTTTGATTGAATACCGTAATTACTTTAGCAGTCATATTTATTCCAGTAGGGGCACTTTCAGCGCTGAAAGTGAGGTTTCGATGCCAGGCCGAATCAACTTTCAGCGCTGAAAGTAGGCTTAGCATTAAATAAAAGAACAGATTTTCTCAATATTAAAATATATTAAGTTATTAATCTATTCTTAAATTAAATATTTTATAAATTTTATGTTTTGTGTTGTAAAAAGAGGTAGCTAAGTATTGTTTACTTTCAGCGCTGAAAGTGAATTTAATAAACAACATAGATGCCGTTTAGTCGAGCAGGGCAGTTGTAAACAGAATCTGTGCGGCGTAAACTTTCGAAACGGTAAATTCAATACCGAGCAATCCAATCGAAAGTTGCCATGAAACAAATGCGCTGGGAAACAGACCGCAGGTATTACGCTGTTCGTGTTTACCAAGACCTCTTTGATGCTTGGGTCGTCGAACGGGCGTGGGGCGGAAAACGGAATCAATTAGGGAATAGGGCGCAGGAAATTGCACTCACATACCCGGACGCCGAAGTAATCATTCAAAGGCTCCAAAAAGAACGAGCCGCCAGAAAATATCAGCTCGTTTTCACTCAGTAACAGGTCCAAAGTACTTCGCGGCTTCTTCCATGACACGCTGTTTTTTTGATTGAACGTAGATCGAAGTGGTACCAACGCTCGCGTGCCCAAGCACTGATTGAACGACATCTATTGGCATATTGCGGGCAACGGATAAGGTACCAAAGGTATGACGGAAAGCGTGGGCGGTAGTGGTTTCTAATTGCCGGATTTCTTCGGCATCAAAAGGGCAGGGCACTTGTTTCAAGAGTTTCTTAATTGCGGTCTGAATAATCCGATATAGAGATCCTGGCGTATAGCCATCACGATTAGATTCCAGTTTTTTCTGGGCGGCTTCATGTGCCGGAATCGTAAGAGGGGAGAGCAGATGTAGATCATCGCGCTCTTGAACATCGAGACCACGATCTAGCCAGTGCGCTTCGAGTGCTTTCATGGCACGCGCGCTGATGGGCACAACACGTTTTTTGTGGCCTTTTCCCACTACTTTAAGTTCCATACAATCTGCAAACTGGCTTTTCGTAATTGACTCCCGACGAGCTGTGGCCACTTCTTCACGACGCAGCCCTGAGTCGCCCATTAATAACACGATGGCGAGGGCAGTGCGGTATTGGTGATCACCGTCGCCTGCAACTTTCAGCGCTGAAAGTAACTTATCCCATAATGGCGCTGAAAGGGCTCTCTCGATGTGCATGCCATCCACTTCTTTGATCACAATTGGATCCTTCACTGCCGCCCATGGATTACCCGCTAGATATCTCACTTTCACCCAGTAATCAAAAGCGGCACGCAGAATCCCGATTGCATGGCGTTGGCTTAGCGGACTGAGCGATCCGTTGTCACTAAATGGTTTCCAAAGCTTGGAGTGACGAGGTGCTTTGGGGCCACAAAACGACGGGTCAGGGTGGGCAAGAAAAGCTTTATATTCTTCACAGTCCGTCGCATTCAACGAGCTCATTGGCATTGCTTTGATAACGATCGCCCAAAGGAGAAATCGTTCTAACTCCTTTTTGTACGCGCGAAGAGCATGTTTTTGGTCGGCAAACCGAAGGAGATAACACTTGATTGCTTCTAGGTCGTTATTAGCCGAAATATAGCAATAAGCAGGGGAGCGATTAATTCCGGCGGAACCGTCGTATTGGGACGTCGTGGTAATCCTGTCGATGGGTGCAATGATGCTAGGTTGGTTAGGGTGGACAGCGATTGGGGCAGGGTAGGGCACCGGGATGTTGGTGTTGATTAATTGCAGCCGGCCTAGTGTTTGCGAATGGGATTGAAGCCATTTAACTAGCACCTTGGCCTTTAACTCGCCAATCCTTGGAATGGATCTCCACCAACTGGTGCCGCGCACGGCAATCCAGTCCATGAGGTTTTGAATGGTAATAAGCCTTTCTTCAGCCAGAGCCTTTGCTGTGATCGGTTTAAGCCATTGGGATAGTTTCTGATCCGGATGAGGAATCGGTTGTGGTGCTTCAGCAGCTTTGACAAGAATGTCTAGCGCTTTCGTGGTGATTGCACCTCCAGCTCGAGCGTTTTTTAAAATGCTGGCCAAAGCGGGGTTGTGGACGATAGCTCGGTCAATCAAGTCGGCACGCATGTCCAATAAGAAGCGTTCTAACCCATTTTTAAGCTGAGGTGCGTCCTCAACGTAATACAGTGAGGTGATTTTGGCGATAGACAGGTTTAAGCAATGCGCCCGCAGTGCTGCATAGTCAGAACGTGTATAGGTAGGTCGTTCGAAAAGAATATCAGTATGGTTGCTCATTTCTCACTCCAAGAACAGCGATTTGAGCCAGAATACCATATAAATCATTGGTTGATAATACGAATTATCAACCAATGAAAACGGCCGATTTCAATCAATTGACTTGATAATTCTAGATATATTGTCGAGTAAACGTTAAAAATATATACTATATGACAAGTACATGTTCCATTTTGTCCCATCGGCAGACGCGCTTTTGCCGGTGCCCCAATAACGCGGCAACGCAAATCTGTTGTAAGCATTGACGACCTTTGCAATTGCCTTGTCCAGACGCTGCTCCGTAACGTGCTTAAGGTTGAGCCACGCCACCTGCTTACGACTAAGTCCTTTCACTGAGCGGGCAGTTTGCGTCGGGCCAAGGTTGCAACCATAGCAAAATAATGTGGTGATGAAGCGCTTGCGTGGATCATCTACCTTGGATTCAAAGCCAAACAGCAGGCCGAAAAGCCGATGCAGATCCAACCATTTTTCCGTTTTAGTCAGAACACTGAGAATACTGACCGGGTCCATTTCGTCAACTAGATGCTGGTCAACGACCTCCAGTTCAGGTGGTGGCTTGAGTTTTTCATTGCGGCGGATGACTAAACCGGTTTCGTCAATATCCACCAAGGCGTTTTCTGGAAAGCGCTTATCGACTTCTTGAGCCAGGTTGCTCAAGTCTGCCCGTAGTGCTGCGGTGAAGGCTACTGGCTCGGTCGGTAATACCCCAAGCGCTGCAACAATTTCAGTTGCACGAGCAGGAAGACGCGTTGTGTCACCTGGCGGTACTGCAACATCACGAATTCCAACTCGCTACGCTTGGGTGTGTAGATCGATATTAGTTCCTGCTCGGAGATGTCTGTCTTGAGCCTTGGATACGCAGTTTCTTGGACAGTAGTCATCAGTCACCCTGTGCTATGGTCATGCTAGGTCACACTTTTTTGTTTGAATGGGAGCAATGGCGGTATACCCGAAATCGATTGCTCAATACGTGCTTGCCCAAATGGGTCTGCGCTTTCCACGTAACGCAGCGCCGATTTCATATCGAGCCAACCTACATATTCCATCAGGCTTTTTACATCCCATCCGTTCGATGTTGCCCAACTGGCGAAGCCACGGCGCAATGAGTGCCCACTATAGTCGAGTGGCGACGTGATGCCCGCCTCTGAAAACAGGGATCGCAGCAGCGGGATGACGCTGTCAGCATGCAATCCTTTGCGACCAACATGCCCCCACCGATCCACGGCACGAAATGCGGGACCGGAACAAATGCCGGCAAGCTCCACCCAAGCACTATAAGCAGCAACCGGACAAAGCCGGGACAGCGCAGGTACTTTGAAGTGGGTTCCCCGCAATTGGCGATCTGTTTTTGTCTGGGGGAAGAAGCACGTCATTCCGGCACCTGGTACCACCTCAATATAGTCGACCTCCAGTCGTGTCAACTCATCGCCGCGAAAGCCCCGCCAAAACCCGAGCAACAATAGCGCTTTATCCCTGGTCAGACGAAGCTCTGATGGACGATTATTTGCCGCATGGGAGGTGTTAATGGTGTTGTCCAGCCAGCAAATGACCTGCTCTAACTGGTCCATTTGTAATGGTTTGGCTTGTTTTTCTTGCGCCGGATGGAGTGTTTGAATACCTCGAAAAACCTGACGCACGAGCGGTGATTTGGTGGGATCGGGGAAGCCCTGGCTGATATGCCATTGTGCCAGCGCAGCCAGCCGTTGACGCAGTGTATTCGTGGAGAATTTTCCAGCGTGATCGGCGAGATAACGGGCCACGCTGTCACTTGTCGCAGGCAAAAATCCGCCCCATTCAATTTCAAAGTGACGGATCGCCGATTGATAGCTAAGACGGGTGTTGTCCCGCGTAGCTGCGTGGATGAATTGATCAAGTGTAGTCATGTGAAGTGACGATAATTGATTCGTTGAGAAATCGATCTGGCACTTTACAACAATTCGATACCAAAGCGGCGCGTTACAGTTGCAAATATCCAAAAACAGACTGTTGATAAGACGACGCATGCTAACAGCGAAGGCCAGAAACCGATGCGCGGTAGTATCCATGGAAAAACGAGGAACATGGGCAACGTCGGAACGACGTACCAGAAGGTGTACCAAGCATGGTTCGCAACTTTTTCAACAGGTTGATTTTCAAGGTGCAACCAAATCAACGCCAAGATCGTGACAAGTGGCAGTGCTGCTAGCAGGCCACCCAGACGATCACTCCGTTTCGCGACTTCCGTCACCACGATCACGACTCCAGCGGTGACTAAATACTTCGTTATCATCCAGAGCATTGCTTCCCTTTCAATAAGTTACGACGCACGACGCTGATAAATTTACTAATAATGCAATCTTTATGGTCGATTGCTCATCAACCTTCTATAAATGAAGACAAATTTTCTTTACGAATCCATTTGCCTAATATAGTATACCCCCCTATATTATAAATGGGAACTAATATGGGACATACGATTAAGGACAAACAGAAGCTGTTAAATCGGGTTCGACGCATTCGCGGCCAAGTGGAAGCCCTTGAGCGCTCTTTGGAGAGTGAAAAAGGCTGCATGGAAGTTCTACAACAAATCACGAGCTGCCGTGGCGCGATGAATGGATTGTTGGCTGTCGTTCTGGAAGATCACATTCGCACCCATTTACAAAGTGCTGAGGTTGACGGCCATGATGACCATGAGGATCCGCAAGAACTACTCATCGAGGTCGTAAAGAGTTACTTCAAATGAGTAGCAAAAAAATAAACGCCGCTCGACACGATGCGGTCGCTCAACAAACTGAAAAGGTACGACCATGACAGATTTTTCAACCTTATTACAGCAAGGCGCATCAAACGCCTGGCTATTTATCCCCAGCGCCATCTTGCTCGGCGCATTGCATGGTTTAGAGCCAGGTCACTCCAAAACGATGATGGCGGCATTTATTATTGCTGTTCGTGGCACCATCACGCAGGCAGTCTTGCTTGGATTGGCGGCGACACTATCCCACACAGCTGTCGTGTGGGTCATCGCGTTGGCTGGTATGTATTTTGGACAGAATTTTGATGCCGAAGCCAATGAGCCTTATTTCCAATTGTTTTCTGCGGTGCTCATTGTTGGTGTTGCCGTTTGGATGATGTGGCGAACTTGGCAGCAGCAACACGCTGCAGAACATGATCACGATCACAACCACGACCACGACCGCGGTCATGACGATGTCAAGCTCATCGATACCGGACATGGCAAAGTGCGTCTTGAAGTTTTCGAGGATGGTGTGCCGCCCCGTTTTCGTCTGTTTAATGAACCCGGTAGTGATCAATGGCTGGCCAATGAAGTGCACATAATAACCGAGCGTCCCGACGGTCAACGACAGACGTTTAGCTTTGTTCAGCGTGACGGGTTCGTTGAATCGGTTGAAGAAATTCCTGAGCCACATGAATTCGTTGCCCGCCTGAGTTTGGGCCACGAACACCACAGCCATGATTACGACGTTGAATTCGTCGAGCATGACCATCACCATGCCATCGCCGACTACGAAGGCTTAGACGTGTCCGCTCCAGGTTATCAGGATCCGCACGAATTGGCGCACGCCAATGATATTCGCCGTCGTTTTGCCAACCGCGAAGTAACAACGGGTCAAATCATCATTTTCGGTTTGACGGGTGGCCTGATTCCGTGTCCTGCATCGATCACGGTTCTGTTGCTCTGCCTTCAGCTTAAGAAAATCGCTTTGGGCGCGACGTTGGTTCTGTGTTTCAGCATTGGGTTGGCACTGACGATGGTGATGTCTGGCGTGTTGGCGGCATTGAGCGTAAAGCACCTATCCAAAAAATGGGGCGGATTCGGTAATTTTGCCCGCAAAGCGCCGTATTTTTCTGGTGGTTTGATTTTATTGGTTGGTTTGTATGTCGGGTATCAAGGCGCGCATGCACTACTATCTGTCCCTTTATAAAGAGTCAAAAATGAATATGAAATTGATCTACTGGGTTGGCGCATTGGCGATGTTAAGCGCAACTCAGTTCGTTGAAGCACACGCCATCGCCGGCAACCGATATTTTCCGGGAACCATTACATTTGATGATCCGGCCGTAGCGGATGAATTAATCATCCCGGCCTGGGCAAGATACAGTCAGCCCAATTATGATGACAATGTCGTCGATAACAGTGCTGCATGGGCATTTGCGCGCTTACTCACGCCAACCACAGCTATCGGAATCGACGGTGGGTATACCCATCGCAACTGGGGGCCAGAACAAACCACTGGTAAGACCCAGGTTCACGTTTCCGTCAAAACGGAAGTGGTGCGCGACGAACCGGATGAATTTTTAGCGGCCGCCAGCCTTGCCTGGGGAATTGGTGGATCCGGCAGCGAAAAAGTGGGCGGAAATACCCCCAATACTGTGGCTGCTGGTGTTTATATCGGAAAAGGTTTTGGTAACTTATCCGACGATTGGGCTGCATTCCGTCCCTTTGGCATTACTGGTGCCGCAGTCATTGAAACACCGGTATCCAACGAATCGGTGTCAAATCTAACGATCAATCCTTCTACCAATAGCCTCTACCCGACAACGACACAGAAAGGCACCGTATTGCACTGGGGATTCGCATTAGAATACAGCACGCTCTATTTAACGGATTGGTTTAATGGTCAGCCACCAAGTGAAGAACCACTACACCAATGGGTTCCGCTTGTTGAGTTCGCGTTTGATTCATCCCAAGGACACAAAACAACAGGGACGATTAACCCTGGTATTTCGTATGTAGCGCAAACCTGGCAAATTGCAATCGAAGCTGTCCGTCCGCTTAATGATCAATACAATCATGGGATTGGCGTGCGTGCGCAGTTATTGCTGTTCCTGGATGATTTGCTACCGTCTCTATTTTCCAACCCGGTTTTTCATAAATAGTGCGTGACAGAATACTTACTAAATAACACAGCAAGTATTATTACAATTGAAATTCAAATCGCCATTTGATTTAAATTGACCTAAATATAAAGTACAATCTTTGGCAACCATGAAAATTTCTATTCACTTCCGTTCGTTGATCGCATGTATTGCGCTGTTCAGTATGCTGTTTATGCAGCTTGCTGTGGCGTCGTACAACTGTCCGATGACGATGACGGGAAGTGACAACATGTCGGCGCAGAATTCAGTTCAAATGACGATGTCAGACTGTGCAGGCATGGACAGCGAGATGCCTACGCTTTGCCATGTGCATGCCTATGGTGACGTTGCTAAGCAATCCCTGGATAAATCTGAATTACCTACAGTATCTCCGTTTTTACTCGCTGGATTTGTACTTGTATTGCAGCCGATTCACCAAGATCAGGCCACATTTGAATCGCACGATGTGCCCCTTGATTTGACCCGTATCACATCGCCCCCCACCACCATACGCCACTGCTGTTTCCGCATTTAACCCTCCCGATTGTTATGTCCGTCATCGGTGTACTCCTTGTGCACACGATATTGATTATTGCATTCTGGAGGCTTTATGCCGTCACTTCTCAAAACACGTTATAGCATTCGCACGATCAGTAGTTGTCTATCTGCGCTGATTTTCTGTTCAAGTACGCCAGCTTTTTCCGCTGACTCACGTCTGACGTTAACCCAGGCACAAACCATTGCGCTTGAGCGCTCCCGACAACTTGCCTCACAGGACTCGTCTGTGCACGCATCACAAGAAATGGCGGTGGCCGCTGGCCAGTTGCCTGACCCTGTCTTGAAGCTGGGCATTGATAACTTACCGGTCAATGGCGCTGATCGCTTAAGTTTAACCGACGATTCGATGACGATGCGCCGAGTCGGTGTGATGCAAGAATTAACCAGCGCCGACAAGCGCCAAGCCCGTGCACAGTTGTACGAACGAGCGGCGGATAAAACGCGTGCGGAAAAAGCGGTGACAATCGCAGCGATCCAACGCGATACAGCACTTGCTTGGCTGGATCGGTTTTATGCGGAAAAAATGGTTTCAACGGTCAAAGAACAGGTTATTCAGAACCGCCTTCTCATTCAGGCTGCCGAGAGCGCCTATCGTGCAGGTCGCGGAAGCCAATCTGATCTATTTTCCGCTCGCAGCGCTTTAGCGTTGATGGAGGACAAGGCCAGCGAATTACAACAAAAATCAACTAATGCAAAGACCACATTGGCGCGTTGGATCGGTAGCACTGCAGATATTCAGCCTGACGAACTGCCAGCGATGGACACCGTGCGACTGCATCCAGCCCAGCTTGAATCTCAATTGGAACATCATCCGCAGATTGCCGTTTTAAATCAACAAATCAACCTTGCCCAGGCAGATGCTAAATTAGCAGAAGCCAATAAAAATACCGACTGGAGCGTCGGATTGGCCTACCAGCAACGTGGTTCAGGCTATTCCAACATGGTTTCCATTGAGGTCTCGATTCCAATCCAGTGGGATCAAGGCAATCGACAGAACCGTGAATTATATGCAAAGCAGGCGATGGTTGAACAAGCGACAGCTGAACGAGATGAACTGCTGCGCCAACATGTGGCCGAGACCCGTACAATGTTCGAGGAATGGCAAAATGATCGTGACCGCGTACTGCGATTCGACATGGAATTGCTTCCTCTTGCCCAACAACGGATACAGGCCGTACTCGCTGCTTATCGCGGCGGCAAGGCAACGCTATTGGAGCTACTGGCGGCGCGTCGTGATGAAATTGATGTGCGCCTTCAGTCGTTGCAACTTCAAAACGAAATGGCCCGACTATGGGCTCAACTTAATTTTCTGACGCCAAGCGATTCAATCACGGCAATGACTAAGGAATTACCATGAAACTCCGCTCAATACTCTTTGTGGCCGGACTCGTTGCCATTGGCGTTGGCCTATATCGCTTTGGCGTGAGTCAGGGGACGACGACGTCAATCGAATCCATCAAGGCATCGGAAACAAAGCAAGTCGCAACTCCTGTAAAAAAACCTCTATATTGGCATGATCCGATGAATCCGAGCCAACGGTTTGATAAGCCGGGTAAATCACCGTATATGGATATGCAATTGGTGCCGGTTTATGCAGATGAAGGTAGTAACGACGGAAATAACGTGCGTATTGATCCTCGTGTTCAACAAAATTTAGGAGTGCGGACAGTTGACGTTATACAAGGCAAGATTGAATCGAGCCTAACGGCCGTAGGTAACGTAGCCTTTAACGAGCGTGACGTCGCTCAATTGCAATCACGAAGTAATGGCTATGTGGAACATGTTTATGTTCGCGCACCGTTTGAACCGGTCAAGAAGGGACAAAAGTTAGCGGATGTCTATGTGCCGGATTGGGTCGCCGCGCAAGAGGAATACCTGACTGTCCTGCAGATGAAAGGAAATAATTTGGAGGGGTTAGTTGACGGTGCGCGGCAACGCATGCGTCTGGCAGGCATGGATGATGATCAGATCAATCAGATCACACGAAGTGGAAAGCTTCAAGTCAGGCTTTCGATCACAGCACCAATTAGCGGTGTCATTTCTGAACTGACCCTGCGTGAAGGAATGACGATTAATCCCGGCGCAGCACTATTTCGAATAAATGGATTAAGCAGTGTCTGGATTAACGCGGAACTGCCGGAAAGCCTTGCCGCTCTGGTGAGGCCCGGCGATATGGTAGAGGCACGCGCTGCAGCGCTATCGGGTGTGATTTTTAAAGGTCGCGTTAATGCGATCCTGCCCGACGTCAATCCCACGACCCGGACTCTCAAAGCGCGCATCGAACTACCCAATCCGCGCAGTGAATTAGTACCAGGAATGTTTGTCACGATACATTTTCTGTCGACGCAATCGAACAAGGAAGTACTACTGGTGCCGTCCGAAGCGGTGATTCAAACCGGTACACGCAAGGTCGTCCTGGTTGAACAGGCAAAAGGGAAATTTGAACCGGTCGATATTGAGACTGGCGCTGAGACCAATGGACAAACCGAAGTCAAAAGAGGATTGATGCCAGGCCAGAGGGTGGTCGCCTCCGGTCAATTCCTGATTGACTCTGAAGCCAGTCTGAAAGGAACAGCCCAGAGGATGACGGACACTTCCCCCAAAGCCCAAAGTCAGGGAGCCATGAAATGATCGCTACATTGATCCGCTGGTCAATCACCAACCGCTTTTTGGTCTTGTTGAGTACCGTCATCATCGCAGCTTGGGGAATTTGGGCAGTACAGCATACTCCGCTCGATGCGATTCCGGATCTGTCCGATGTACAAGTGATTATCCGTACCAGTTATCCGGGTCAGGCTCCGCAGATTGTCGAGAACCAGGTCACCTATCCACTGACGACCACCATGCTGTCAGTGCCGGGGGCTAAAACTGTGCGCGGCTATTCATTCTTTGGGGATTCGTTTGTTTATATTCTGTTCGAGGACGGCACCGATCCGTATTGGGCGCGCTCACGCGTGCTGGAATATTTGAATCAGGTCCAGTCGCGACTACCCGCACAGGCCAAAACGGCGCTCGGACCAGACGCGTCAGGTGTTGGCTGGGTCTATGAGTATGCGCTGGTGGATCGCACCGGGAAAATGGATTTGTCGCAACTGCGATCCTATCAGGATTGGTTCCTCAAATTTGAACTCAAGACGGTGAGCAATGTCGCCGAAGTAGCCAGTATTGGCGGTATGGTGCGTCAGTATCAAATCGTGTTGGATCCGGACAAATTACGCGCCTACAACATCCCCCACAGCAAAATCATCGATGCAGTTCAAAAGGCGAATCAGGAAAGTGGTGGTTCCGTTCTTGAGTTGGGTGAGGCGGAATATATGGTTCGTGCTTCCGGCTATCTGCAATCATTGGATGATTTCAGAAAAATACCGTTGATCACGACCAGCGCCGGGGTGTCAGTGCGCCTGGGTGACGTGGTGCATATCCAGATCGGTCCGGAAATGCGACGCGGCATCGCTGATTTGAACGGAGAAGGCGAAGTTGCTGGTGGCGTCATCATTATGCGCTCTGGCAAGAACGCATTGGAAACGATCTATGCCGTTAAAGCGAAACTGGATAAGCTAAAGTCCAGCCTGCCACCTGGTGTTGAAATCGTACCGACCTATGATCGCTCGAACCTGATCATCCGGGCTGCCACCAATCTCGAACATAAACTGATCGAAGAATTCATCGTTGTGGCATTGGTTTGCGTCTTGTTCTTATTTCACTTCCGGTCTGCTCTGGTTGCCATTGTGTCGCTTCCGCTGGGGATACTTGCTGCATACATCGTCATGTACTACCAGGGTGTCAATGCCAACATCATGTCATTGGGTGGAATCGCCATTGCAATAGGTGCGATGGTTGATGCGGCGGTGGTCATGATTGAAAACGCCCATAAGCACCTTGAAAAATGGAATCATGATCATCCGAATGAACAATTGGGCAGGTCAGAACATTGGCAGGTGATCGGGGACGCCGCAACAGAAGTGGGACCCGCGTTGTTTTTCTCATTATTGATTATCGTGCTGTCGTTCATCCCGGTCTTTACACTTCAATCGCAAGAGGGAAAACTGTTCTCACCGCTGGCGTTCACGAAAACCTACGCAATGGCCGCCGCAGCGCTATTGGCCGTCACTTTGATTCCCATTCTGATGGGTTATCTGATTCGAGGGCGGATTCCCGATGAACATAAGAATCCCATTAACCGCTTTTTTATCGCGCTGTACCGCCCGGCATTGGAATGGGTCTTGCGCTTTCCGAAAACGACGCTGTCAGTCGGACTGATTGTCGTGCTCGTAACTATTTGGCCGATCACGCAACTCGGTGGTGAATTTATGCCACCGCTTGATGAAGGTGATTTGCTCTATATGCCATCAGCACTGCCGGGCATCTCTGCTGGTAAGGTGACGCAATTATTGCAACAGACGGATCGCTTAATTAAGACCGTGCCAGAAGTACAGTCGGTGTTTGGCAAAGCAGGTCGGGCTGAATCGGCGACCGATCTGGCACCGATGGAAATGTTCGAAACCACGATACAATTGAAACCACGTGATCAATGGCGCGCAGGCATGACGACAGACAGTTTGATCGCTGAATTGGATCGCATCGTGCAGGTACCGGGCTTATCCAATGTCTGGGTACCACCCATTAGAAATCGCATTGATATGCTGGCGACCGGTATCAAGAGCCCAGTTGGCATTAAGGTGGCCGGAATGAGTCTGCAGGAAATTGATCGGATCAGCACGGCGATTGAACAGGTTGTGAAAAACGTGCCAGGCGTCTCCTCAGCCTTTGCCGAACGGCTCAATGGCGGGCGTTATATCAATGTGCATATCGACCGCGATGCGGCCGCACGGTACGGAATGAATATCGCTGATGTGCAAAGCATCATTTCGACAGCGATTGGCGGCGAAAATATTGGCGAGACGGTCGAAGGATTGCAACGGTTTCCGATCAATGTCCGATATCCACGGGAAGAGCGTGATTCTGTTGAAAAATTGCAGCAATTGCCAGTCTTAACCGAAAGCGGTGCGCAGATCAGGTTGGGTGATGTCGCAACGGTCAGCATTGCGGATGGCCCGCCCATGCTCAAAAGTGAAAACGCACGGTTGTCGGGGTGGATCTATGTTGACATCCGAGGGCGCGACTTAAGTTCAGCCGTGCATGACATGCAACAGGCGGTTGCAAAGGAGGTACAGCTTCCTGCCGGTTACACGATTTCGTGGGCCGGGCAATTTGAATATCTAGAGCGGGCAACGGCCAAACTGAAAATTGTCGTGCCAATCACGTTGTTCATCATTTTCATCTTGCTGTATTTAACATTCAAAAAATTTGACGAAGCAATATTGATTATGGCGACGCTGCCATTTGCGCTGGCTGGCGGCATCTGGTTGTTATGGTTATTGGGGCATAATTTTTCCATTGCCAGTGGCGTCGGCTTTATCGCACTGGCAGGTGTTTCAGCTGAATTTGGCGTGATCATGCTTCTCTATTTGAAGCATGCGTGGCAGACGCGATTGGCATTGGGACAATGCAGTGAGGCTGATTTACTCGATGCCATCCGTGAAGGTGCTGTTCAGAGAGTGCGCCCGAAAGCGATGACGGTTGCGGTGATTCTTGCTGGTCTAGTCCCGATTATGGTGGGTTCAGGAACTGGCTCAGAAGTGATGCAACGCATCGCGGCTCCGATGGTTGGCGGTATGATCACTGCGCCGCTTTTATCGATGATTGTTGTGCCAGTCGTTTTTCTATTGATCCGTCGACGGGAGTTATAAGGGCCTGCCGATCATCATGGTCGTCAATGGTCATAAACGATGTTCATAGTTCACAAAATAATTGTCTGGCCAATGTTTATCTTTTTCAACGAAATCTCATAGGGAACCATTATGAAATTCAGCCATTTTTTACTATCCGTCGGTATCGCATGCAGCATGATTTTAGGATCAGCCCATGGACATGCTACGTTGGAGCACTCAACTCCAGCGAACAATGAAGTTCTTAGAACAGCGCCTAAATCGATTGATCTGACTTTTGGACACCCGACAAAATTGGTCATGATTAAATTGACCAAGGGTACTGACAACATGTTGATAAACTTTACGCCAGCCAGTACAGCATCCACTACGTTCTCCATTCCGCTTCCTGTCTTAACCTCCGGAAAATATCTGGCAACCTGGAGTACCCTGTCGGACGATGGACATCCGATGAAAGGTGCCATTACATTTACAATCGTGGGAAGTTGATCGATGGAATCGTCATGGCTTGTCCTGCTGTCCACTGTTGACAGCTGGCAGATATTAGCGATCACGGCAAAAGTGATGACGTATGCGTCGTGCATGGCGGCGGGCGGTGGAGTGTTCTTCTTAGCAGTGTTTCATGCGCAGCTGGACAGATATTTTTTGCGTGAAATTGGGCGTGTTCTACTTTTCACTTCTGTCGTAGGGATAGCATTTTCCGTAGTACGACTTGGCGTAATGAATGGAATGATGAGCGACAATTGGGTCGGTGTGTTTAGCGTGGAAATGACGCGCATGATTCTGGTATCAAGCGAAGGCGCGGCGTTCACAATGCGCCTCGTCGGACTTGCGCTTATTGGTGTTTATTTCAGCAGGAACGTTCGGCTGCGGTTTATCGCAATCCCATTCATCGGTGCCATCGTTACGGTCGTTTCATTTGGTGTGCCCGGACATACCATTGATTTGGCCCAAAAATTAGGCATCTTAACTAGAGTACTGATTAGTCTCCATTTGCTTTCTGTGGCGTTTTGGCTAGGCGCACTCTGGCCTTTGTATCGCTTGACGTTTTGTGAGGACATCGGTGTCGTTACATCAATCATACGGCAGTTTGGGCGTATTGCTCCTATCGCGGTTGGCATATTGGTCGCAGCGGGAACAGTCTTGCTGTGGGGGATGCTCGGCAATGCAGAAGCGTTGTGGCTGTCAAACTATGGTCAAGCGATGATGGCAAAACTGCTTGGTGTTTTCTGCTTGATCTCGCTTGCCACCGCCAACAAGCTACGCCTGGTACCCGGACTGGCTGTTGGTGACCGAGCCAGTGTTGTCAGGCTGCGCCGTTCCGTCGGTATTGAAATGATAGTCGCTGCAATGATTTTGTTGATTACGGCGGGGATTACGTCAGCAATTGGACCACCTGCTATCAACTGACGACTGCACACTGAAATCAAAGAAAAAAATACGGCAGATCGCAACGCGAGTCGAAAAGTTGCACATTCCTGCGAGGTCACTGCAGTTGTTTGTGCGCGCTCGCATGTCACAAGATTCCTAGATAATTATCGAGAAAGCTGCAATCAAAAAATTTGCATGATACACACTCCCAACGCTGCAAATCCAGATTCCAGGACGCGATTTATGGGACGAGCAATTGCGCCAAGAAGAGCATTTCCAGATCAATTCAGTACCGATCACCTGCCGGCAAACACCACGGCTGGCTCCAGCTTCAATACGGGGCGCGCGCTCAGTGCGGCAGCGACAATTCCAATCAGCACGACAAGCGATCCACCCGCAAGCGGAGTGAACCACATCATGCGAAACGGATAGTCGCCGCCTCGTAGCAACAAGCCTGCGGCGCCGCATAGACCGACTCCTATCCCCGTTCCCAGCAGGCCGCAGGTCCCCGCTTGAAAAAAAATCATCGTCATCAATAACCTGGGTGTGCCACCCAAGGCCCCCAATACCGCGTACTGACGAAGGTGCTCGTTGGTGAACATGTAGAGCATTACGCCAGTGACGCCGAATCCGACCGCGATCGCCATCGTCAGCATCGACATGACGTCGCCGACATCTTCGGATTTGGCCAAATACCAGTGCACTGTACCCGAACTCATCTCCTATCTAGAAGAATTAGCCGAGCCGCATAACCCAATCAAACGAATACAGACACTGACCTCACCGTCACCGAGCGACACGGAAGATAGATCCTTGCGAGAAATCGAACGTAATGAGTTACGCACTCAACTTGAAACTCACACCGGAAGCCGAGCC
>Ga0209067_10000592_pt1 | contig 23001 bp, 22 predicted proteins | sample ColStrG_CSR_2013_FD_187199 | JGI IMG/M metagenome (GOLD analysis project Ga0209067, IMG submission 187199) | Freshwater sediment microbial communities in response to fracking from Pennsylvania, USA - Cold Stream Run_MetaG_CSR_2013 (SPAdes)... | ecosystem: Environmental > Aquatic > Freshwater >...
GCCAGGGCGGCGCACAGCTGGCGCAGGTACCCGGCGTCCAGGGAGCAGTGGTGGCCCTGGATCCCCGGGACGGTGCGGTCGTGGCGCTGGTGGGCGGCTTCGACTATTTCGCCAATGCCTGGAACCACGTCACCCAGGCGCGCCGGCAGCCCGGTTCCGGGTTTAAGCCGTTCCTCTACTCCTGCGCGCTGGAGCACGACTTCACGCCCGCCAGCGTGATCATGGACGCGCCGATCGTGGTGGCCGACAGCGGGGTGGAGCAGACCTGGCGGCCCGAAAACGACAGCGGCACGTTCAGCGGGCCGACCCGGCTGCGCGAGGCCCTGGTGCATTCGCGTAACCTGGTATCGATCCGCCTGCTGCGGGCGGTGGGCACCGAGGACGTCATGAACTATGCGGCGCGTTTCGGCTTCGATCGTTCGACGATGCCCGACAACCTGACCCTGGCGCTCGGCACGCTGTCGGCCACGCCGCTCGAAGTGGCCACCGGCTACGCCACCTTCGCCAATGGCGGCTACAAGGTGCAGCCCTATTTCATCGATCGCATCGAGAACGGCGCCGGCCAGGTCGTCTGGCGAGCGACGCCTGCCGAAGTCTGCGGCGCCTGCGTCGACCCTGCCGCCGCTGCGCCGGCAGCCGCACCGGCGAGCGCGGCCGGCCCCTCGCCTCCCGGCGCGCCGCCCGGGGTGGCGGGAGCCACGCCTGCGGCGGCGGCCCCGGGAACGGCGGCGGGCGCAACGGCCGCGCCGGCGAGCCCGTCGATCGCCGCTGCTTCGGTGCTGCCCGCCGGGGTTACGCCGCTGGTCCCGACGGTGGAGGCACCCGCGCGCGTCAGCGACCGGCTGACGCCGGCTCCGCCGCTGGCCGAGCAGTCCGCGCCGCTGCTCGAGGCGGCGCGCCGCGCGCCGCGCATCATCAGCGCCGCCAACGCCTGGCTGATGGACGATCTGATGGCGGATGTGATCAAGCGCGGTACCGGCGTGCGCGCACGCGTGCTGGGACGCAACGACATCGGCGGCAAGACCGGCACCACCAACCTCGCGGAGGACACGTGGTTCAACGGCTTCAATCCGAATCTGGAGGCCACGGTCTGGGTCGGCTACGACCAGGCGCAACCCCTGGGCGAAGGGGAAGAAGGCAGCAGCGTCGCGGTGCCGATCTGGGTCCGCCTGATGCGCGAGGCCCTGCGCGGCGTGCCGGACCTGCCGCGGCCCGTTCCTGCCGGACTGGTAACGGCCCGCGTGGACGCCCATTCGGGCCTGCTCGCCCCCGCCGGGGACGCCGATGCGATGGCGGAATATTTCCTCGCCGACCGGCTGCCGGTCGCCGGCAACGGCACGGTTGCTCCGGGCAGCGCAGGCGCCGAGCCGCTGTTCTAAACTGCGGCTGAGCCGAACCCCCTCCAGGAGTCGTGACCGCCGTGCCGCGCCGCCATTCCCCCCGCAGCGACAATCTGCGCCGCGCCATCGCGCAGGAGGCCGCGCGCGTCATGGCTGAACACGGGATCCAGGACTTCCGCGCCGCCAAGCGCAAGGCCGCCGAACGATTCGGGGTCATGGAGGAAGGCGCGCTGCCCAGCAATGCCGAGATCGAGCGGGCGCTGGCGGCGTACCAGCGGTTGTTCGCCGCCGATTCCCATGGCGCGACCCTGCAGGCGCAGCGCCGCGCTGCGCTGCGGGCGATGCGTTCGCTGACCGATTTCTCGCCGCGGCTGGTCGGCCCGGTGCTGAACGGCACCGCCACCGCGCACGCGGATGTGCAGCTGCACCTGTTCGCCGACAACGCCGAGTCGGTGGCCCTGAGGCTGCTCGACAGGGGCGTCGGTCATGAGGTCGGGGAACACCGCCTGCGTCTCGATGCGGAGCGCTACCGCAACTACCCGACGGTGCGCTTCGAGATCGATGAACAGATGATCGACGCCACCGTGTTCCCGCTCGATGGCATCCGGCAGGCGCCCGTCAGTCCGGTCGACGGGCGGCCGATGCGGCGGGTCGACGCGGCCGAACTCGAAGCGCTGCTGGACCGCGAAACCGCCAAGACCTGAAGGCGGCCGGCCTGCGCCTCGCCTCGGCTCAGCGGCGCCTGGCCTCAGCGGCGCTTGGCCACGTCGATGTATTCGCGCTGCCTGGGCCCGGTGTACAGCTGGCGCGGCCGGCCGATACGCATCGCCGGATCGCCGATCATCTCCAGCCAGTGCGCGACCCAGCCGACGGTGCGGGCGATCGCGAACATGACCGTGAACATCGAACGCGGGATGCCCAGCGCGCTGTAGATCACGCCGGAGTAGAAGTCCACGTTCGGGTAGAGCTTGCGCGATACGAAGTACTCATCCTTCAGCGCAATCTCCTCGAGGCGCAGCGCCAGCTCGAACAGCGGGTTGTCGGTCCGTCCCAGCTTGGCCAGTACCTTGTGGCAGGACTCGCGGATGATCTTGGCGCGCGGATCGAAATTCTTGTAGACGCGGTGGCCGAAGCCCATGAGCTTGAAATGGCTGCTCTTGTCCTTGGCCATCGCCAGGTATTTCGGAATGTTCTCGACCGAGCCGATCTCCTCGAGCATGTCGAGCACGGCTTCGTTGGCGCCGCCGTGCGCCGGGCCCCAGAGCGCCGAAACGCCGGCCGAGATGGCCGCATAGGGATTGGTGCCGGTGCTGCCGGCCAGGCGTACCGTGGAGGTGCTGGCGTTCTGTTCGTGGTCGGCGTGCAGGATGAACAGCAGGTCCAGCGCCTGCGCGGCGACCGGGTCGACCACGTACGGTTCGCAGGGCACCGCAAAGAACATGTGCAGCATGTTCGTGCAGTAGTCGAGGTCGTTGCGCGGGTAGATGAACGGCTGTCCGAGGGCATGCTTATGCGCCGCGGCGGCGATGGTCGGCAGCTTGGCGATGATCCGGTGCGAGAAGATCTCGCGGTGCCGCGGATCGTGTATGTCCATCGAGTCGTAGTAGAAGGCCGCCATCGATGCGACCACGGCGGACACCATCGCCATAGGGTGCGCATTGTGGTGGAAGCCGTTCGTGAACCGCAGCAGCGATTCATTGATCATCGTATGGCGGGTGATGCTGGAGCGGTAACCGGACAGCTGCTGCGCATTCGGCAACTCGCCGTTGATCAGCAGGTAAGCCACCTCCATGAATGAGCTGCTCGCCGCGAGCTGCTCGACCGGGTAGCCGCGGTACAGGAGCACGCCGGCATCGCCGTCAATGTAGGTGATCTTGCTCTCGCAGCTCGCCGTCACCCCGAAGGCGGGATCAAAGGTGAAGACCCCGTGATCCCGGGAGAGGCCGCTGACGTCGAGGCAGTCGGGGCCGATCGTCCCCGAGCGCACCGGCAGTTGCGATTTCCCGCCCGTTGCGGGATTGACGAGTTCGAAGGGTTGCTTTTCCATGCCGCGGCGCCACCTTGGGATTCCAGTGTCATTTGCGCCACAGGACGCAGCGCATTAATACGCAGCGTTACATGGTCGCTTCATGGAATCAAGGTATCGGTCGCGCGCGGGGCGACTTGAGCGATCAATTCCGGTGCCGGCACGGCGCTCCGCGCCCGGGCGGGACGCGCCCCGGTGCGGGCCGTCAGCGCGGAGCGGCAGCGGCCGCGGCGTACTTCTTGCGGAATTTGTCGACGCGCCCGGCCGTGTCCACCATCTTCTGCTTGCCGGTGTAGAACGGATGGCAGTTGGAGCAGACGTCCACCTGCAGGTCCTTGCCCACGGTCGAACGCGTCTTGAAGGTGTTCCCGCAGCTGCAGCTGACCGTGATCTCGTTGTAGTCGGGATGAATCGAGGCTTTCATGACGCCACCTGTCGGCAATGGGCAGGCCGCCCTGAGCGTGCCCGCATTAGAAAAAGGGCGCGCAGTCTAGCCCTGCTGCAGGCCAGGAACAAGGGGCATCGGAAGGCCCCGTTTCCGCCTCTCATTTATCCACAAATTCTGTGGATAACTCTGTGCGCAACCTCCATCCCCCGGCACCGAATCCACGCCAATAATGCATTTCTGTCGCATTGGACAGAAAATGACCATGGTATTACAGCCTATTTAATCAATGGGTTATAGGTTTCAAATGTGACATCGCCTGCGATGAGGCGTGTAATTGGCTAATTCGAGGCCAGGCTCAATCCGGGCTGTGCATAAAAATCAAGACCAGCGCAGCGATTGGCCTAAACCACGGGTCCGATTGGATTTTTCCGTGCCGCGGCGTTCACGGGCGCCGGCAGAAACTCGGCCACCACATCGTTGAGGAAGCGCAGGCCACGTTCGGTCGGGCGCCAGCCGGCTCCGCCCTCCTGCAGCAGCCCCCGCTGCGCCAGCTGCCCGAGGCGCAACGCCACCGTGGCCCAGGACAGTCGGGTGCGCGATTCGAACCAGGCGGGATCGAATCCGCCGACCAGCCGCAGCGCGTTCATCATGAATTCGAAGGGCAGGTCCGCGGGCGGCACGACCTGCGGGTCCGGGGCCGCGCTGCAGCCGCGCGCCAGGTAGCGGCGCGGCTCCCGCTCGCGCACGGTCCGCACGACCTGCCCGCCGTCGCCCCGCGTCAGTTTGCCGTGGGCGCCGGCACCGAGGCCGAGGTAGTCGCCGAAGCTCCAATAATTCAGATTGTGCGCGCACTGCCGGCCGGGGCGCGCGTAAGCGGAGACCTCGTAGTGCCGCAAGCCGGCCGCCGCCATCGCGGCCTGGCCTTGCTCCTGCATGGCGAGACTGCGATCGTCGTCGGGGAGCCCCGCGGGCGGGCGACCGCCGAACACCGTGCCCGGTTCCATGGTCAGCTGGTAGTGCGAGAGATGTGCCGGCGCGAGCGCCAGCGCCGACCGCACGTCCTCCAGCGCGCCGTCCAGCGTCTGGCCGGGCAGCCCGTACATCAGGTCGAGATTGAAGTTGTCGAGGCCCGCCGCATGCAGCTCCTCGGCCGCCGCGCGCGTTTCACCGGCGGTATGAATGCGCCCCAGGCGCTCGAGCAGTCGCGGATCGAAACTCTGCGCACCGAGCGACACGCGATTGATGCCCACGGCCCGGTAGGCCGCGAAGCGGCCGCGCTCGATGGTGCCCGGATTGGCCTCGAGCGTGATCTCGGCGTCCGGCGCCAGGCCCAGCCGCCGGCGCAGCCCCTCGAAGAGGCGCCCGAGCGCATCCGGCGGAAACAGGCTGGGCGTGCCGCCGCCGAGGAACAGGCTGATCACGGGCCGCATCCCGACGCCCGGCGCCTGGACCTCGAGGTCGCGCAGCAGGGCGTCGACGTACGCCTCGTGCGCCAGTTCGCCGTGCAGCGTGTGCGAATTGAAATCGCAGTACGGGCATTTGCGCACGCACCACGGAAAGTGCAGGTAAAGCGCCAGCGGCGGCGGGCTCAGGTCCATTCGCCGAGGCGTGCCACGAGCTGCCGCAGCGCGATGCCGCGGTGGCTGAGCGCGTTCTTGGCCGCCGCGCTCAACTCCGCCGCCGTGCAGGCACAGCCGTCCGGCAGGAAATAGGGGTCGTAGCCGAAACCGCCGTTGCCGGCCGGATCGTAGCCGATACGGCCTTCCCAGCTGCCCTGCGCGACCAGCGGATGCACGTCCTGCGCACCGCGCAGCATCACCAGCACGCAGCGGTAGCGGGCCGTGCGGCGCTCCGCGGGCACCTCCGCCAGCGCGCGCAGCAGCGCCGCGTTGTTCTGCGCGTCCGTGGCAGCGGGGCCCGCGAAACGCGCCGACCAGACGCCCGGCCGGCCGCCCAGCGCGTCCACCTCGAGCCCCGAGTCGTCGGCGAGCGCCGGCAGCCCGGCGGCCGCGGCCGCGTGCCGCGCCTTGAGCAGCGCGTTGTCCTCGAAGGTCGTGCCGGTTTCATCGATGCTGGCGATGCCGAGCTGCGATTGCAGCACCAGCTCGAAGCCGCGCGGCGCCAGCAGTGCCGCGAATTCCCGCTGCTTGCCCGGGTTGGAGGTCGCCAGAACGATGCGCATTGCGAAACCCGCGCGGGTTCAGTCCATCAGCGCCTGCGTCTGCAGGGCGCACAGTTCGCCGATGCCGGTCGCGGCGAGGTTGAGCAGGGCATCCAGTTCGTGCCGCCGGAAGGCATGCCCCTCGGCCGTGCCCTGCACTTCGATGAAGCCGCCGCCATCGTTCATGACGACGTTCATGTCGGTTTCCGCCGCGGAATCCTCGCCGTAGTCGAGATCGAGCACCGGCAGGCCGCCGACGATGCCCACCGAAACCGCCGCCACCTGGCCGTGCAGCGGGCTCGCCTGCAGCCCCCGTCGCGCCCGCAGGCTGCTGACGGCATCGGCAAGGGCCACGTAGCCGCCGGTGATGGCCGCGGTGCGGGTACCGCCGTCGGCCTGCAGCACGTCGCAGTCGATGGTCACGGTCCGCTCGCCGAGCGCGCGCAGGTCCACGACCGCCCGCAGCGAACGGCCGATCAGCCGCTGGATCTCCTGGGTTCGGCCGGTCTGCTTGCCGCGCGCCGCCTCGCGGTCCGAACGCGTATGCGTGGCGCGCGGCAGCATGCCGTACTCCGCAGTCACCCATCCCTGCGACTTGCCGCGCAGGAATCCGGGCACGCCGTCCTCGACTGTGGCGGTGCACAACACGCGCGTGTCGCCGAACTCGACCAGGACTGAACCCTCGGCGTGGCGGGTGAAATGTCGCGTAAAGCGTACTGCGCGCAGGGCATCGGCCGCGCGATCGTTCCGACGAGGGGACATGGTTTACTCCAGATAACGCAGGACGGCGGCCGAGGTGTTGTCGCAGGTGGCGCCGCCGGCCGCCACCGCCAGCGCACCCAGTGCCGCCAGCGCTTCCTGGAGCGGCGCGTCGGGCTGGGCAAAGACCGCGGCGATCGCCGCGTCCGAGAGTCCGGCCCACAGGCCGTCGGTGCAGACCAGCAGGATGTCGCCGCGCTCGAGCGTGTGGCGCCTGCTCAGGTCCATCTCCGGCAGCGTCACTTCACCCCCCAGGCAGGACTCGACGAAATTGCGCATCGGGTGATTCTGCGCCTGGTCCGCGCCAATGACCCCTTCACGCACCAGCAGTTCCACGTGGCTGTGATCGCGCGTGCGCGCGAGCACGCGCCCGCGGCGCAGGTGGTAGGTGCGGCTGTCGCCGATGTGCGCCCAGTAGGCGGCGCCGTGCTGGATCAGGCACAGCGCGATGGTGGCCCGCGGCCGGTTCTCGAGCGGAATGTCGACGCCGATCTTCACCACCTGCTGGTGTGCGGCGCCCAGGCCGAGATGCAGAAACCCCAGCGGATCGAGCAGCGGCTGCGGCGCGGTGCGAAAGCGCTGCAACAGCACCTGCAGCGCGGTTTCGGCGGCGCGCTCGCCCTCGGCGTGCCCGCCCATGCCATCACAGGCGATCAGCAGCGCGGCGTCGCGCGTCACTTCCGTGCCGACGCGATCCTGATTGCTCTCGCGTCCGCCCACGAGGCTGAGTTCAGCGTGTTCAACGCGCAAGCGCGCTCCAGATCGTTGAGTTAAACTGCCGTGGCTTTATAGCATTCCGCGCCGCCTGAAGTAAGCGCCAGCAAAAATCTATGATCTCGAGCATGACCGGCTTCGCGCGTCAGGAACGCAGCGGCCCCTTCGGTACCCTCGTCTGCGAGATACGCAGCGTCAATCACCGCTTCCTCGATGCATCCGTGCGGCTCCCGGACAGCTGCCGGGCGCTCGAATCGGAGCTGCGTCAGAGCCTGGCCCGCGAGCTGCGGCGCGGCAAGGTGGACTGCACCATTCAGCATCGCCCGCCCATCGCCCCGGCACTGCAGGTCGACGACGCCGCGCTCGCGCCGCTGCTGGCGCGCAGCCGCCAGCTCGCCAAGCAGCTGCCCGACCAGGCCCAGATCAACATACTCGATCTGCTGCGCTGGCCCGGGGTGCTGCGCGAGGAACAGCTCGACGGCGACGCCCTGCAGGCGGCGGTGCGGGAACTGTTCGACGGCACGGTCGCTTCCCTGAGCGCCGCGCGCAACCGCGAGGGCCAGCGGCTCACCGAGCTGATCACGCAGCGCTGCGACGCGCTGGCGGCGCTGATCGCGCAGGTGCGCGCGCGCCTGCCCGAGGTGCTGGCGCGGGTGCGGGCACGGATCGAGGCGCGGCTGGCCGAGCTCGGCGGTGAACTGAATCAGGAACGCATCGAGCAGGAAATCGTCCTGCTGCTGCACCGCCTGGACGTCGACGAGGAACTCGACCGGCTCACCGGGCACATCGAGGAAACCCGCCGCACGCTGGTCGCCCCGGAAGCCGCCGGCCGGCGGCTTGATTTTCTGCTGCAGGAATTCAACCGCGAGGCCAATACGCTGTCCTCGAAGTCGCAGGACCTGGAGACCACGCGCATCGCCGTCGAGATGAAGGTGGCGATCGAGCAGATGCGCGAGCAGGTGCAAAATATCGAGTAGTGTCCAGGGGCGTCCATCCGCGTCCCCGGCCGTTCGCGCAACTCCCTATATCCAAAGCACTTTAGTCACTTTCGTGTCCATGGCCGTCCATGGCCGTCCACCCACGTCTAGCCCAAAATTGTAGCTAGCTTTGTAGCTAGCTCGCACTTGCTCGTGGAGTCGCGCGGGTGCAGATTTCTAGCTACAACGGGTCACGTAAGGGGGTGATTCATGGCTGGAAAACTGAACTCCTTGAGTGTCGAACGCGCCCATCGCAGTGGCGCTCGGGTCCTGCTCGGAGACGGTGATGGCCTGTACCTGCGCAAGCAGACTCGCGATGGTGCCTCCTGGACGCTGCGCTATCGATTCGGCGGGCGCGATCGGTGGATCACCCTCGGCAACTATCCCGACATGTCGTTGGCCGAGGCTCGTATCGAAGCCCGGCAGGCTCGCGTGCAGGTCGACAAGCAGCGGGACCCCATCGCACTGCGACGCGCCGTGCAGGCCGAGCAACGTCAACGGATTTCATTTGAGCAGTTGTGCGAGGACTGGTATCGCAACGAGATCGTCGGGCGTGGGCTCAAGCATCCCGATGTCCCGCGCCGGTACCTGGACAAATACCTGTTGCCGAAGCTGCGCCGATTGACCGCCGCCGACGTCACGCCGGCACACATGGTTCGCTTATTGGACGGCGTGAAGCATCGCGCACCGACGGCTGCCAATGATCTGCTGCGCTTCGCGCGCCGCATCTTCTCATTCGGCGTACGCCGACAAGTCGTACCCATCAATCCGATCGCCGAGTTCTCGCCACGCCTGGATGCCGGCGGCCCGGAGAAGTCCCGAAGTCGGGCGCTATCGCACGAGGAGCTGATCAAGCTGTTTGAAAGCATGCGAGAAACGGAAACTTTCGGCGGCGATAACCTGCTCGCCGTCAAATTGCTGCTGGCGCTGTGCGTTCGCAAGAGCGAACTGCTCGGCGCGCGCTGGGCGGAGTTTGATCTTGAAGGCAACCTCAGATCCGGCCCGGTCTGGCATCTGCCGGCCGCGCGCACCAAGACGGGTGAAGAATTGGATATCCCTCTGGTGCCGCAGGTGGTCGAGTGGCTTCAAGGTCTCAAGGTAGTGGCTGCGGATAGCGAATTTGTGTTTCCCAAGCGGCGTCGAGATCGTCGCCACCGAGTAGCGCACGTCGGCCTCGACACACTAAATGTCGCGCTACTGCGCGTTGCCCATGGCCTGCCCCACTTCACTCTCCATGACCTGCGTCGCACGGCGCGCACGCATTTGGCTGCGCTAGGGGTACGCCGGGAAGTTGCCGAACGATGCCTCGGGCATAAGCTCAAAGGTGTTGAGGGGACCTACGATCGCCACGACTACTTCAAGGAGCGCCGTCTGGCGCTTTCTCAGTGGACGCGACTGATTGTGGAGGCCGAGTGCGGCAAGAGCACGGTGACGCCGATTCGGCGTGGGCGAGTTTGAGGTCATTCGTCGGATCGCGAGTCTGGTCCCTTCTAGCTGCCCTTGTTGTGCCGTTTACATCGTTGCGAGCTGCTAGCCTGGATTTCCACGCGCCGCAGTTTCGCTAATGGTCTGTCGCGACGGGCCGACGAAGCTCTGCGGAACTATGGACGCAGCGCGCAGACCAAGAACGCACCTCCGATCAGCAGAAGTCCGTGTACTCGACGCGGATAAAGCGTTCGTTGCACTCGAATCGAGTTTTGTGGAAAGCAGAGTCTCCAGGTGCCGGACACTGCTAATGCAAAAAGCAGCATCCAGAAATACCAGCGGCGCCAGAGGAAGCATGGAGTAGCCAACACCAGCAGCACGGCTCCCACCAATCGAACTGTGCTGGTGTTTCTCATCCAATGGTCCGTCGAGCTCGGCGCGGCGAGGTGGCAAAGTCCGGATACGAGCAAGAAACTCGCCAGTACCGCAATGTAGATTGTTCTCGACACCAACTACGCCACGGCAGGCGCTTGCTCGCAATTAATCTCCCACGGTACGCCGAATTGATCAGTAAGCACGCCAAAGCGTGCAGACCAGAAGGTTTTCTGTAGGGCCATATGTACTTCACCGTTTTCGGCCAGGGCAGAGAATATGCGTTCCGCGTCCACCGTGTCATCGACGCTGAGCAGTACGTAGAAGCCTTGTGGCTTTACGTACTGCTCAGGAAGAACGTCGGCTCCCGCTAGGACCGTTGCTCCTACCGCAATGTTCGCGTGGACAATCTTACCGCGCCATTCCGGCCGGACTTGTTCGGCCATGGGTGAATTGCCATAGGTGAGAATGTTGACAATCTTGCCGCCAAACGTCCGCTCATAGAACTGAAACGCTTCCTCGCACTGCCCGCCAAACACGAGGTGGAAACTCGCTTGCATGACGCACTCCGGCTATCGTTCAATCGCCACAATGGGCGCTAAGGGCGCTGGCTCGATTCGACCGGTCGATGACTGCCCCCTGGCCCCGGAGTAATGCCGACCAGGCGGGTCGGCTCAAGAATCTGCACCAGATGCCATTCACCTTTGGAAACGATACAAGCTTCTCCAGGCCCCAACTCACAGGGCTCGTCCGGTGTGGATTCCCCGACGACTCTCACTTTTCCAGAGATGATGTAGATCAGCTCATCGCCATCCGGATGCAACTCGCCGCCGTGTGGTGGAGTACGAGTCATGTCCGCGATCGCAACGATGAGCCCGTCGCACAGGGCCGGCGGTCCGGGCTGGTGCTCTACAAGAGACATGGATAGGTCGCGAGAAATCGCGATTGAGAACCGTGCGGAATCGACCTTGGTAATTTTCCCCAATGCACTCTCCCCAGCAGCCTGTTGCCACGAGAGACGCCAGCGACGTCTCAGACGCCACCATCATCACCGCCGGACAGTTCGTAGTCTTGAAGAAATGGAAGCTCGTTGACGATCCAAGTCCTGGGCGAAGTGCCGGTGAAGGCGTTCCAATCCCGCGTCATGTGCGCCTGGTCGGCATAGCCGCAAGCCGCCGCAACGTCGGTAAGCGGTAGCCGCAGATTGCTGATCAGCCCGCACGCGCGCTCAAAGCGGAAGATGCGGGCAGCAGTCTTAGGCGTGATGCCCAATTCGGCACGGAAGCGGTCGGCCAAGTGCTGCCGACTCCAGCCTGTGTCCTGCGCGAGACTTTCGACAGAACTGCGACCATGACTGGCTGTCAATTGTCGCCATGCATACGCAACGAGGGGCGAGCCTATGGCCGGAGTAAGCCTGCGCTTGAGCACTTCATCGAGTATCGCGAAGCGTGCCTGCCAATCCCGAGTGCTGCTCAATCGTTCCATCAGCTCCGGGGCATCGCGCGGACAAAGATCGGAAAGGGCAACAGCACCACAAGCTAACTCAGCAGCGGTTGCTCCCAGAACTGCTTGCAGGCCAAGCGGACGAAAAAATACATGTAAGCCTTCCCACGAGCACGTGCGCTCCACCATCGCGAAACCATCGTGCAACCCGCTGACGAGAGCGGAAAAGCGTGCTGCGGGTAGCGCCTCATTCGACATTTGTCGAACATTGATCGGCGCGTCCAGGCTGATGATGAGATGCGCATGGCGGGACGGCAGAGTTGTGTTGACGCCGGGTGTCAGCCCCCGCACCCGGGCGCCCCCATAGTGCGAGATGAAAGGTCGCAAAATTGGCGCAGGCAAACGGGTCTCGAAGTGTGCGTCCATTTGTCCATCACCCCTGAACGTCGATAACCCGTTGGATGCGAAGCGCATATATTCTGTCCTAGATGAGCATCCCTAGCAGGGGCATTCCAGATCGAGGAGGTCTTGGACATATCGCACCAAAATGTGAGGCGTAATGTGCTCCGTGCCCGCGATGTAGGGTGTAGTTGCCTTTTACGCTTCATTTATTGAAGCGTAAATAGATGATTTGCGCTTCACGCCAGGCATAAGCCGGCACCACTTGGCAGCTCTGGAGTGACGCCGGGAGGCGGCCAAATGATGCTTCGGTGGCAAGCCTTGCGACTTGGCTAGACACTCTTGGCTGTGCGGGCACTACGCCAATAGCGCCTCAAGATACGGCCGCATGATGTTGTGCACCCGGCAGATTCTCGCGTAGTGGTCGATGTCCTCGATGGTCGCGCGCCGCTCCCGCCAGATTTCACGGAGCGCCTCCAGGCAGACATCGAGTCCGATCTTGTTGCGGTACTTGAACAGGTCCGCCAGCGTCTTAGCCACGCTATATACGCGTACGGTCTCGCCCTCGATTTGTTGTTCAGTAATTCCCTCTGAGAGCGCGGCGCCGCTGAATCGGAAAACGCGCAGCGGCGGATATGGCGATGCCGGCGCCCGGACACGACGATCAATGGCAATCCAGACCTGGTAAGGCAGTTGTGTGCCGATTCCGTGGAAACTCAGTGCAGAAACCAGACAGATCACCGCCTTCGGCGCAGCCGCCGCCACCAGCGCCAGACCATGGTGTTCGGTGATTGGCGCCTGTGGATGACGGTACCGTCCGCGGGCTATGCGCTCGAGTTCGCCGGCGCGAACGAGTCGAGTCAAGATCTGGGTATGAACGCCAGTGTCGATGACTTCCTGGCGCGTGATCGTGCGCCGCCGAGCCAGAAGGGTGAGCAACTGCTGGTGGGATGCCTCTTGCTTCATGTGGCGTTCTGTAGACATATATTTAGTATTGTCTGCAGTTTGCCACAACTTGTCCAAGCCCGTAGCGTACCCAACTGGGCGAAGCACCTGCCTGATTCACGCCGGATGGGGATCTGTATTCGCTATTCGCGAATAGCGAATATGGGCGATGGATATCGGACCTTCACGGGGACTCCATCTCAGCAGCCAGCTCTTTTACGTACTTGCCGTAACTGAAGACTCGACCGCGCTGTCGATTCGTCAGTTCGCCGACGACGCTGATGCGCTCCAAATGGGCGAGCGATTTGTTCACCGTGGCCGCCGTGAGCCCAGTGGCTTTGACGAGGGAGGCTGCGGTCGCGATGGGCTGGCGCTGCAGCGCCTGGTGGACCGCGAGAGCGGACGGGGCCGCCCGCCCGAGGCCGGCGATTCGATCGCGATCCGCGTTGACCAGCGCCAACAGCGTGTTCGCAGTCGCGACCGCTTGCGTGGCGCTCGCCTCGATTCCCTCCGCGAAGAAATCCAGCCATCTCTCCCAGTCACCTCGCAAGCGCACTTCATTCAGCAATTCATAGTAAAGCGCCCGGTGCCTCTTGAAGTAGAGGCTGGGATACAGCATTGGCTCGCGCAGCACACCGTCGGCCACCAGTTGCAGCACGATCAGCAGCCGCCCGATGCGTCCGTTGCCGTCGAGGAACGGATGGATGGTTTCAAATTGCACATGAGCGAGCGCGGCCTTGATCAACGGCGGCACGGGTTCGGGCTCGTCGTTGAGAAATCGCTCCAGCGGCGCCAGGCACTTTGGGACGTCGTCGGCCGGCGGCGGCACAAATATCGCATTGCCCGGCCGAGTGCCCCCGATCCACACCTGTGTACGGCGTAGCTCGCCCGGGGCCTTGGCTTTCCCGCCCGGGTGTGAGAGCAGCACCTTGTGCATTTCACACAGCAAGCGAGTGCACACAGGAAGACCGCCACGAAGGCTTTTGAGGCCCCGCTCCAACGCGGCCACGCAGCGACTCACTTCCCGGGCATCCTCCACAGGCACGCCCGGCTCTTCATCGACTTCGTAGAGCAGTAGATCTGCAAGCGAGGATTGGGTGCCTTCGATCTGCGAGGAAAGTACTGCCTCTTTGCGCACGAAACTGTAGAGCAGCAACGCCGCATTGGGGAGCAGCGCAGTGACCGAATCAAGTCTCCCCAAGGCCACCAGGGCCTCATCGAACCGGTGGCGCAATGCAGTCGACCACACCAGCGGCGGCTCCGGCGGTAGCGGCGCCGGGACAAAGGCCTTGAACGCTTCTCCGACCGTCGAGACGGTAACGTAGCGTCCGGGTTGGGGTCGATGCATGGGGTTACCGAGCCTAAAATAAGAGCCGGTGTTATTTTAGGATAGGACGCTAACCTAAATCAACGGTCGATCGGAAGTTTAACCAGCCGCGGCGACAATTGGCTGGCTTACCGCGAGTACTCCCGAGGCGCGACGGTCCGTGGTTCCCGCGACCGGCGAGCGACCGCCGCGACGAGGTGCTCGTCGGTGGTACGAGGGGGACTCATTCGTTCGACGAACCCCCAGATCTTCTGCGCAAGATTTGCATGACCGGCTTGCAGGAGCGCCTCGGCAGCGCTGCGATACCCCGCGACCACCGCGCGCCGAGTTTCAACAATCTTTGCCTTGCCGGGATTCGGCTGAAGCCCGCCCGCGCGCATCTCCCGTTGGATGCGGCGCCAGTGGTCGCGTAGATAGCGCGACTCTCCCCGCGCCGCCGAACGATATATACCGGTCTTGAGGTTGGTGCGGCTTTGACCTCGCGCCGCGCGTTCCGTGGCATTGGCCGGGATGCCGTGTTCGCGAAGCTGCTCCGCGAATCGGCTGCGCCACTCACGCAGCGTGGCCTTGCGGACGTTGAGCCGCTCGCCGTCCTCACTGACGGCCCTGACCACGACGTGAACGTGAGGGTGGCCCTGGTCCGTATGCATCGCCCAGGCGTAGCGATGTTTCAAGGCGAACTGCTCGCGCAGGAAGACGCGGCTGGCGGTCATCAACTTCTTAGGATCAGTTCCCCGCGGCATGGAGAGCACGATGTTGTGCACGAGCTTCTCGGGGCGCCGGCCCGGTTTACCTCTATAAGGCGCCTTGCCCACTGCTGAGAGCTCCTCCAGTTCCCAGTCCGATGACAGATCCTTCTCGATGCCGGCGCCCTTGAGGCGCCGCCCGTCGTCGGTTTCGATCTCGAGCTCTCCCTGGCGGTCGATGTACGCCAGGTGCTTGGCGACGCCCCCAGGAGTCTTCGCGCCGCCGGATACCTTGACCATCACCTCCGGGACGCGCGAAACGGTACGCACGAGCTGCTCGACCTGCGCACGCGACAGATGATCACGCCTGGTGTCGCCCTGGCGACCAAAGCTCCGCAGGTCGAATAGCGGCTTCTCGGACCCTAGGACGAATGGGCTACGGCGCACGACCGGTCGTCCAGCTCAGGAGATTCGCCTTGATGACCGCGCGGAAGCGCTCCAGAAGCGCGTCGCCAATCCGCATCATGCGCTGCACATCGGCGAAGCCGGGTGGGTTGGGATGACCGCCGCTTTGCAGCTGCTGCGCCATGGCCTGCAGGGCGCGGGTATAGGCGGACAAAGCACCGACGACGGCGCGCAGGTCGGATAGCTCTCGCTCGGGGAGGGGAGCGACGCCTCGCAGGTGCGTACGCACAAGAAATGAAACGTAAGTTGCCGCCGGGACCGCGCGCGCCGCCGCTCGTTCGCGCAGCAGGGCCCGGTCCTCTGCCACCAGGCGTACGGTAACTCGGGTGTCACGGGAGTCCGGCGGCGGATCCGGTGCCGCCACCTCCACCCCGCTACTGGCAAGCATCTGCTGGACCAGCCGCCGCAGAAGCGCCGATTCGGAGAGTCCCTGACGGGCGGCAGCCGTTGCGAACCGCCCTTTGGTAGTTGCACAGACCCACGTCGAAAGGTGCGCGCTTTCGCCCATGGCAAGCATTTGACCCATTCGGTGGACTTCTGGGAAGCCCCGGAAATCGTTCAAAACGTACGCAAACCTGGAGGTACGTCAGGCCGGGCCGTAAGGGTTCGTCTTGGGGCGACTACGAGGAGGCTGGGCCGGGGGCCGGAGTCCGAAGCTCGTTGATGGCTTTGGATCAACTAGCCGCCGAAAAGCTATCCTGCAACCTCCAAACTCCTACAAAACGCGTCAAAAGCTCACGCCTGCTGTCGCCAGAGATGGGCGCTGGCGATGCCCCTATGACTGCGCCCCAGACGAGGCCGCAAGTGGCTGCTCTTGGGCATTTTCATAGATCACGACCGGGACGCGACAATGCCCCGCGCCATCCGCAGCACGTTCTCGCGATGAAATTCGAGATAGCGGCGCTGGCCGTCTGAGAATGCCCCAACGTTAATGTGTGCCTCCCTGTCGATGCCCATGCGCTTGAGCGAGGCCGGATCCGCCACGGGAGAAACGATTAACTGCCCGCCGTTCTCGAAGGAAATGAATCCCTTGTCGAACAGATGGTCCACTGTCGGTGTCAGCAGCAAACCATTCTCGCCGTCGAGCCGCTCTTCGTTGTTGCTGTCGCGCCAGGGCTGTACGTGGCTGGCGATTAGGTGCTCCATGCGCTCAACCTTGGTAATGCGGCAGGCGCGCTCAATCGAGCGCACGTTGTCCCGAAAGAGGCCTTGACCGCGCCGTGCCTGGACGAGGGCGGTTCTCTCGGTCTCAAGGATCGCCACATCAGTGGAAATGGCTACCTCAACCCGGCGCTCCCACTCCTCGATGTCTCGATCCGGTGCTGGCGAGTCGCGCTCGATCTTGCTGATCTCGCGACCCACTTCCGCCACACTCGTCGCCTCCTTACCGATCAACGCAAAGAGCGCCGATGCCAGTCCGGTGCTGACTTGCGTCAGGTAAACGCTCTGCAAACCATTGCCGTCCGGCGTCAGCGGGGCGTACTTGCTCCCCAGGTCAGGGTGCAGCCGAGCGATGTGATCCTTGGGACGGATAGCATTGGCGAGTCGCTGCCACCGGACTCCGACCCGCCAGCCAATTCCGCTCCAGTTCGTGCCGGCGGTGCCGAATTCCTCCGGCTTCGGGCTCTCCCGACAATAACCGCTGACGATGCCGAGCGCCGCGATGCGCGTGTCGCAAAATGAGAAAACGATATCCCCGGGAGCGACTTCACGCATGAACTCATAGAAAGGATTGCGGTGACCGTTCTTGTTGCGCTTGGGAGACCACAGATAGCCGCCGTCGATCTCCTGACGGAAGGTCTGATTCTGATTAACCCACCAATATCGCACTTGCTTCATCCCTATCGGCCCCCGCCCACCTAGCGGGGTGGCTTCCTCGACTTAGCAATCGTCTCTGCTGGATATTCTTCTCACTACAAACGCTGTATACATAAATCATTGCGGGAGAGTGTGCGAGTACCTGTTCCTGGAAACACTGCCGCCGCATCCATTTGCCCTTCCCAATTTGACGCTCACCACGCCAGATCAGCGGTCTCGCGTAAGATTCATTCCTGCCATGCGGTCCTCCATTCAGTTCGATAGCCTCTTTCGTCCTGGATAAAACAGATCAAGAACCTATACGTCCTTGGCGAACTCCAGCAGGCGGTCCACGTTGCGCTTGAGGTTGGACTTGCCGTCTGTCTTAGAACGAAACGTCTGACCGGTTGTTCCGTCAAACGCCTCGCTGGCCATGTTCATGTAGTGCGTGTAGTCCTGAGCGTCCACTTCGCGCTTGGTCAAGCACCTGTAATCCCTCCAAGCCAAGTCGAACGCGTTCTTCTGATCGTCTGGGACGTAGAAGCGGAATTCCGCTATGGCCGCTTGAAGGACCGGGAATGCTTTTCTCAGCGTCGGCTCAATGCCCGTGCCTTTCGGCCAGTTCGTTGGTAGCGGATAGAGCCCTTCCAGCTCATGCAAGAAAGCGCTGCGAAAATTCTGGCACGCCTCTGCTCGCCGATCTCGCTTTTTTCCGAAGAAGTATAGGAGCGCGGTGAAGAACGGAAGCGGATTGATCCAGTGGATCATTACGATCAGAGTCCGATTGCCTTGTTCCAGTCGTCAACGTACATGTAGATACGGGAGAATTCGCTGGGCAGCAGCATCCGATTGTGTGCAATGAAGTTCCGGCACTTTTCAAGCTCATCCATCCGCTGCTTGATCCAGTGCTGCGAAGGAACGATGTCCTTGAAGAACTCCCATTTCGCGATAATGATCTGCGCGAGGTGACCGAATTCGATGAAACCCAAGAGGTCAGACTTTTCGCCTTCGAGCCAGGAGTCCTTCAAGGCGGTGTCCCGCCGGCCTTCTGCAAACCTCTTTACGCTATCGGGCAACTTGTCTATCCAGTCCGCCCCTTCCTTCTCTTCCAGTGTTTCCCGGATGAACTGACGGATCTCGTTCTCGAAGCAGAATATCACCGCAAACAACCGAGCCATCTCAAGGGCGTTATTCCGCCGACTGATGCTGTAGGGAGCGAGGGCCTCCTGCATCAGATCCTCGGCGTCTTTCGTCGAGCTGGCCCCAATCTGAATACCGGCCTTTCTAAATGTCTCTGCTTCTGACTCAAACATCAGCCCGCGAAACAGAAAGTCGGTTAGGTCCTTACTTTCCAATTATGTGCTCGCGCAAGGACTTGAAGATGGCGTTGTACACTTCCACGTCCTTAGTTGCCGGTAAATGGATTTCGATATTGTAGTGAAGTCCAGGGGCACGCGATCTTACAATGTGATGCGTCCCGTCATCCTCGTCCCTACGTTCGTCCTTGCGTTCATCCTTAGGCTGGGTCGGTGGCAGATCCGGATCTGCTGCCTGCTTTGGCGCCGTCCCTTTTGCAGGCAGATCTGCCAACGGCAATAACGCCATGAATGTTCGCATCATATTTGCGGCCAGGCCGTCACTGGCGTTGTGAAAGCTTTTAAACTTACCCTGGATTGCCGCCTTGTCAGCATTTGAGTTAGTGGGATTTTCCTTTAGGAGGAAGAGATCTCCGTAGGCCTCCTTCAGCGCTTCTCCTAGCAGTTTGATGCAGAACCCATAAATTGGGCATCTGCTGGTAAAATTACGGCCATTGAAGCCTCGCGGAGTATCGCCGGATGCGCGGACAAGTGGATCCTCAAGCGAAGATATTCAGTTACTTCTCGCCCGAGTCGCGCGTACCGGCGGATCATCCGCTGCGTGGTATCAAAGCCCATGCCGATCAGGGTTTGAAGGAGCTGTCGGGCGAGATCGATGCGCTGTACGCCGAGACCGGACGCCCGTCGATCCCACCCGAGCGGCTGCTCAAGGCGCAGCTGCTGATCGCACTGTATACGGTGCGCAGTGATCGGCTGTTCTGCCAGATGCTCGACTACAACATCCTGTTTCGCTGGTTTCTGGACATGAGTTTGGAGGATGCGGGCCTGGACCAGTCCAACTTCTCGCGCCTGCTAGAACGGCTGGTGGAGAGCGATTTGGCGCAGCGCTTTTTTGATGCCATCGTCCGGGTGGCGCGCAAGGAAGGACTGCTGTCCTCCGAGCACCTGACGGTCGATGGCACGCTGATCGAGGCGTGGGCCGGTGCCAAGAGTTTCAAGCCCAAAGACGGACCGCCGCCACCTTCGGATGGTCGCGGTGGCGTGGATTTTCGCGGTACGCCCCGCACCAACGATACCCATGGCTCTACGACCGATCCGGAAGCCAAGTCGGCGCGCAAGGGCAAAGGCAAAGAGGCCAAGCTGTGCTTTGGCGGCCACGCGCTCATGGAGAACCGCAACGGACTGTGCGTGGACATCCGCATCAGCTCGGCGCTCGAGACCGAGCCGGCTGCGGCGGCCCAACTGCTCAAGCGCCAGGGGCGCAAGCGCCTGACGCCCGACAGCCTCGGGGGCGACAAGGGCTACCACCACAAGGCTTTCGTCGCGTTCCTGCGCCGTAAGGGCATTCGGCCACACCTGGCCCAGATCGACGGTCGCCAGACTCCGGGACTGGACGGACGCACGACCCGGCACGCCAGTTACTGGATCAGTCAGCGCAAGCGCAAACGGGTCGAGGAGATCTTCGGCTGGATGAAGAGCTGGGGTGGCCTGCGCCGCACACGCTTCCGCGGCATGGCCCGCGTGCAGCTGCATGCTTACCTGGTCGGTGCTGCTTACAACTTGCTGCGCCTGTCTCGACTGCGACCGGTCACAGGATAAGTGTCTCTTGAAGGTGCGAACGACCATGGAATATCGCGAAAACAGCCTCAACACCGCCGTAAATGTAATTCCATTCCGATCATCCGCACTCATTCGGACATTCATGCCCTTCGTTTCCAGTGCTTTTGCATCAAACTGCTAGAACGGTCCTCGACCTGGTGTGATCTCTGTAGTTGCTATACCGTGCAGTGGGCACACCTTCCGCGGTTAGAAAGCCCAGCGCCTTCAACAACGGGATAAATGGCCTGTCGTTCGTCGACGTAAAGCCCCAGTCCTTCAGATGTTGCATGGTGAAACGATCTGGCGGCTGACCGTCCCTAATCCGGCTGAACAAATCTGCAAGCCGATTGGTGGGGAGAACGTATGCGTTCGTGAGGCCCATAACACATCCTTGCGTTGAAACTGGCAGTGATCCTATTCGTGTGAAGCGTAGAAATCCTCCGCGTACACACAGTTTAGTGCGTTCCACCGACCCACGCTTGAATTGGTAGTGAACCACCATCAGTAGTCCTGCGTTCCGCCGCCCGGCCAACAAATACCTCTATACGGGGGTGCCTTGTGGGTGAAACAGGCTTAGACGCTGACGGCAATATTGCACCGCGCTGTAAACTCGCTCCTAAACTGAAAATCGCAGTCGAAAACGGTTAGATCGACGCTTAACGCGATGACGCTCGCAATGAGATGCCCGCGGACAAAGTGGCGAAAGGCGGCCTCGGTGTACTGCCCGAGGTGGTGCATCATTCCAGTGTTTATTGGTAATCGGTAAGCCAGTTACCGTGCGCGACCTTAAAATCGTGGTTAAGCACATGAAGCCGGAATGTGTGAAGAGCAATGAGGCGATGAGCAACGGGCTCACGAACTGGTACGCGGAGATGCAAACGAAGGGACGGATAGCGGCCGGCGAGAAGCAGATGAACCAATTCGCAGACAAGGGGTTGTCATTGGAGCAACTGCACACGATAGATGCCGATATGAAGCACCGATAATTGACGTGACTGGTGGGGGTTGCAGGCTCGTCGAGGCCGTGCCACTAATCCCAATCGCCCTGTTCGTTGGTACCGGCAAGCCGCCGTCTGACGCGTGCTGCGAATTCGGCGTATGAGATGCTTTTCGTCCCAAAACCGTGCAAAAGGTCTTTAAAGCCGTCAAAGGCGGCGCGCTGCTTGTCGATCAGCTGAGGCAAATTATCTACCGCGAATTTCGTGAGACGTGCGTCCGGCGCGTTGCCCACGCGAATATCGTGATAGCCCAGCAGTGTCTTGTCTTTAGCCTTCGCTGCGAGATCGGAATCTGCATTTGGAAATAGCTGATTATACGTCTGGTGCACGATAGCGCCGCAAGCAGTCAGCAGCTTGAATGTTACATAGGGAATTCGCCGCGCGATGAGTACAGGAACGACGTCGAGGGTGGTGCATTTTGCGAGTAGTTCACGAACCTCGTCGCGGTTGGGATACATCCACTCGCGGACGTTCTTGATTTCGATGCCAGCGAAGTGACCGGCCCTCGTGCTGACGAGGAAGTCTAGGCGGCCTCGATGGGTGCGCCCGCTGATCGAGGATGGTGGTTCTTCCTTGGTGTATAGCCGACTATCATTGTGTGCATCCAGGTCGAGGTATCCACCGAACGTCTGCAGCTCAGGTTGGGTGAGAAGCGCCCTGTAGACGGCGATTTCTAAAGTTTGGCCTAGGCGTTTGCCGAAATTGTCTTCGCGGAGCGCCTCATGAACAGGTTCCAGCTGCGCAAGGCGCGCGGTGACATCGGCCTGATCGGCCGATGTGAGGTGGTACCACCGCATGCTGCCACGGCTCACGGTGGAGATGACGCCTTGCTGTTCTAGTTCTTTTCGGGCGTCCGTCAGGATGTGCGGGTCGACCCTCATTGGGTTGGGCCCGGCGTCAGATATTTTTTGCTCCAGCGTGCGAGCGCAGGCAACCGTCTGGGCGTGCAGGACTCGTCGCAGTCGACGCTGCGCTATGTCTTGGCGCTCTTCTGTCTGCCGAATGGTCATCGGCTGCGACGGATTGTCCCTTATATATATCTAGGAGTATGGCGTGGGGGCAGGGGGCGGTGTTTTTCGGAGGATATATTGCGACCTGTTACGGTACGAGCGGGAGGTGAACTTGGGAACATTTCAGCTATTGCCCACAACTAGTACTTCCACCAGGGAATGACGGGCGGGAAGTGTCTGATTTATGGGGGATTCTGGACATTCGTAACGGCGTGGAAATCGAACCTACGATCAATTGATTAAGAAGGCTACGGGGCACCTTGCCTGTCCATACCTCTATCTGATGTTTGTTCCGCAAATTGTAGCTAATGACGTAGCGAGCTAGAACCTGTATCAATAAAAGATCTTATAGATCATCAGCATATGCTTGATCCGACTGAACAGGTGCAGAACATCGAGTAGCAGCGGCGCCGCTAGAACACGGCATGGTCGCCACGTTCGGGCGCGGCGGCGCCGCTCAGCACGCGGGCGTAGTAATCGAACAGCGTCTCGGTGCCCGTAGAGGGCGTGGCGGCGGCATCGTAGCGCCCGGTGGCCGGATCCAGCACCAGCATGGATTCGGTGGCGTAGTAGCGGCCGATGCGGGCCAGTTCCGCCCTGCGGGCGAGCGGGGGCATCAGGTGGCCTGCGGCGCCCAGCACGCCGACGATCGCGTCGAGCATGGCGACCGGCACCGGGCGCAGGCGCAGCGGACGTCCCAGCAATGCAAACAACCGCTCGGCCTGCTGGCGCGGCGTAATGGGCTCGCCGGGTCCGCCGATGGGCAGTATGCGGTTCCGCCTGCCCTCGTCGTCGAGGCAATCGGCCAGGTACTCCGCGAGATCGTCGTCGCTGACCGGCTTGCAGGCGGTCAG